>Ga0123335_1000174_pt1 | contig 101498 bp, 112 predicted proteins | sample BiotimSIPDNA_2_FD_89707 | JGI IMG/M metagenome (GOLD analysis project Ga0123335, IMG submission 89707) | Anaerobic biogas reactor microbial communites from Washington, USA - Biogas_R2 time_0 SIP DNA | ecosystem: Engineered > Bioreactor > Anaerobic > Unclassified | place: Washington, USA... | reverse complement strand
TCATTAGCCAATCATACTGACTATTACAAGAAAACATCTCGATATTTCTTCTAATTCTTGTTGATTGGCCTACTTTCACGATAGCCTTTCCATTCCGGAATGTATCGTGCCCAATTCACATTGTTTGTGGCAGGTAGCCATAACCACTGGAGTGTTTGTCTCATCTGCAGCCTGAGCAATAATCTCACCCAAATGATGACGAATCTTTTCAGCTGAAAAAGGAAAGTCTGTATAAAACCGATAGCGCTCTACAAATTCCCGATCTGCTCGGCTTTCATTTTCTTCTAAATGAGGTTGCTCACCCAAGCTCATAAAAGGTGGTAAATTAACAACCCCAACTTCATGAGCATCGCAAATCATATTATTTTCCTATACAAGCCACCATACTAATTTCCACGCTTGCATTAAGAGGTAGCTGTTTCACACTCACCGTTTCTCTAGCTGGATAAGGTTGGCTCATAAAACTTCTATATACCTCATTAACCGCAGCAAAGTCAGTCATTTCAGTCAAAAATATGGTGGTTTTAACCACATTATCAAAATTCACGCCCGCAGATTCTAACACTGCTTTTAGATTTTCCATCACTAGCTTAGCTTGATCGCCGGCATTGCCTTCAATTAGCTTACCATCAACAATCGCTATCTGTCCTGAGGTATAAACTAAATCATTAATTTTTATTGCCTGTGAATAAGGCCCTATTGCTTCGGGAGCTTTGGGTGAAGTTATCTGTTTTTTCATAAATTTATTTTAACATCATTTTTTGCACAACTACTTGGTCAGTTTTAATCATTGCCTCAGAAATATCCCCAATATTCTTTAGTGTTTGTTCAATAGAAGAAGCTAAAATACCATTGTCAGTAGGAGTTCTCACTCCTTTCATAGCCAATAATGCACTCTCAACAGCTACACCAGCGGCTGTAGCCAATTTTAGAGCGCAACCTTCTTTAGCTCCGTCACAAATCATACCAGTAATATTGGCAACTACGTTCTCCATCGCCCAGGCAATCTCCTTCTCCTCGCCTCCAAGGTAGTAAGTTAACCCTGCAGAAACTCCAACTCCTGCTTTCACAGCACAACCACATAAAGCTGATAATTCTCCAGAATAAAAAGCTATATATGAAGTAATCAAATGAGATAAAGCCAGTGATTGCATTAGCCTCTGTTTTTGCTGAGCAGATGATATCTTTAGTTGTTTAGCCCCAATCTTATTTGCTACAGCAATAATTGGCACAGTGGCAGTAATGCCTTGATTCCCAGATCCAGCAGTACTCATTGCTGCCAGTTTTGCCCCACCCATTCTCGCATCACCAGCGGCAGCAGCTAATGATTTTGCGTAATTAACTAGATCATCAGCTAAAAAGCCATCACCAATCATTTCTCTATAAGAATATCCTAGCTTTAAACCGTGTTTTCCTTCCAAGCCCTTATTGCTAAGCAGTGTATTCATCTCAATATTTTTTTGAAGAAGTTGTTGTGCTTCATCGGGTAAATCTTGAACAGCTGAGATCATTTCTGGTAACGATAGTTTAGATAAAATCTCCAGCTGATTGTTTTCTTCAGCCTCTCGTTGTTCAGCATTATTATCCTGATATAAAACTCCATTCGAGTTAGCGATATGGCTAATATGTGTATATGAATGAGTAATTCTAGCCTCAGAAAATTTAACCTTGGATTGTTCGTTGAAAATCATCTTAACTCTAACATTCAGGTTTGATTTTCCAGTCCATGAATCAACTACCTCAACCTTGAATTTAACTCTTGACTTAAGCTCTTTAGCCTTTTTGATAATTTGAGGATTAACTTGAGAAAAAATCGTTAATAACTCCTCTTTCTGATAATTTTCTATTGAAGAAAAAATGCCCAAAGATGCGGCAAACTCTATTCCTTTTTCCATTTTCGACAACATTCCGTCTGGCATCGGAAGATTGACTGATTGAGCATTTTTGAAGATATTTCGATCAAGCTCAATTTCAACAGTTTCAAGATATTCCAGTAATCTTACATCATTTTCCTGATCACTTTTTTCTTGACCCAAACTACCCAATGATTTAGGAATTCGGCCCTGAGCTGCTAAATAGGCCACACTCCCAGCAAGACCGATCACCACCACATCAGTACATCCCAAGGCTGGTTTCACATTATTCTTTAAAAATGCAGAAAGATCAATCTTTTTATTCATAGTAAATTTGCTAATTGATATTTGATTTAAGAAAGAAATCATTTTTGAGGAGCAAGCTCTTCAGCGTTTATCCATAATCAACCATTATACAATTAAAACATAGCTCATATATTGATTACATACCTATAATCAACTATCATTAATTTATGAGATCCAAGCAGGCAGGCTTTACCTTAATCGAAATCTTAATGATCGTTGTCATTTTTTCCATTGTTGCGATCGCTGTTATCTCTGCAATTAATCCTACTGAGCTCATTAATAGAGGCAGAGATACCAGCACTCTGCAGGCTGTTTCACAGACTTATTCAGCAGCAGTTAGAAGCAATACCATTAGAGGGAGTTTTCCAATAGAATCAGATCTTTCTGGGGTGGCCCTAGACTCTGAGCAAGGCATAGCTTTCATCGATAAACTACGAGAAACGGATGAAATTAAAGAAAGTTTCACAAATAATCAAGAGTTAAATAATATTTTTCTTTCGGCAAATGTTAATAATCAACAAATATATTTGTGTTTTAAACCAAAATCACAAGCTTTTTATAATCATCCGCTCAGTGGTTATGACAAATTCGGACAGGAGATTGAACAATGCCTTGCAAACGACTGCTACGTATGTGTTAACGGGGAAAATATCAGTCTCATTGGCCAACCAATAGATCCAGGTGCAGCTAGACCTACACCTACTCCCGCTCCACCCACAGAGATCGCTTGGCATAGAGCCACTACTGGCAATAACTGTAACGAGTACTGCCGATCAATTGGAAAGACTTGCACTGAAGAAGAAGGTAGCTGTCCTGTTTTTTGTTTTGTTAGCGCAGGAGGAAATCAGGTTGAAGCCAGATGGGCAAACCTTTTTGGTATTCAAGATCCAGCAACAGGTTATTCTTGTTGGGGATCTTATTCCTGCTCAACAACATTTAAGTATGTACCCTTATTCGCTTTTAACGCTAGATGTTGCTGTAAATAATTAATTATTATTTTTATCATTTATGAACATACTACTTCTAATTATTGGCTTATCACTTTCTGCTTTTGGTGTCTTTACCTTTAAGAAAAATCAAAAACTAGCTAAAAATGGTGTGAAAACCATGGCAAAAGTTGTTGATATTAGCGAACAAACTGATACTGATTCAGAGGGCTTTAGTTCTAAATCTTATTACCCTGTTTTAGAATTTGTTGATCAAAACTCTCAAAAGCATAAATTTAAAGGCAATGTTGGTGGAGGAAAAAGAAAATACCATCTAGATCAAGAGATTGAGATTATCTATGATCCAGCTAATCCAACCCAAGCCCAAATGAAAAACTTTTTCACCCAATGGGTCATGCCCGTGATAATAGTTATTGTGGGAGTAATGTTGGCAATCGGAGGAGTGGTTGGTAACTAAAGAACATGAATGAGATTGACACAATTAAACATAGGCAAATTGAGAGAGAAGCACGCGACGCATTTGAACATCTTTTTCATGATGGCTATAAAATAACTAATGTTGACGGCACATCTGTAACTGCAGTAGTTGAAACTAAAAATGGACCTTATAAGGTAATTTACGATGTTGTTACCAGACATCTTGAAAAGATGATAAAAGTTGATCTCATTTAATACCAGTTGTTCTAAAAAATCATGCAAATAATGCTTAGCTTGGATTTTTTTTACCAAGCATTCTCAACTTATTCTCAAGCTCAAGCTATAATATAGTCTTATGAAAATACTTGTAGTTGAGGATGAAACAACTGTAGCTAAATATATAAAAAAAGGGTTAGAGTTAAACGCAAATATTGTTGATCTAGCTTTAGATGGTGAAGATGGGCTTGATTTAGCCTCTGATGGTAATTACGAATTAATCATTCTTGATAGGATGTTGCCCAAGATTGGTGGTCTAGAAATTTGCAAAAGACTCAGGAACAATGGTAATAAAACTCCTATCTTGATATTAACAGCTAAAAATGAAATTAATGATCGCATTGATGGTTTAAATTGTGGAGCAGATGATTACTTAGGCAAACCTTTCTCTTTTGATGAGTTATTGGCACGGATCAATGCTATTAGCCGACGCCCCCAACAATTAATTAATAACCAACTTTCAGAAGACAGCCTTACTCTAAACATTATCAATTTCGAGGTAACGAGAGCAAAACAAAAGATTAGTCTAAGTAAAAAGGAGTTTGCCTTATTAGAATTTTTAATGCGCCACAAAGGACAGGTACTCAGTAAAGACCAAATTGCCCAGCAGGTGTGGAATTATGAAAGTGATATCTTACCTAACACAGCTCAAGTATATTTAGGTTATTTGAGAAAAAAAATTGATCAAGCTTTTCCTAATGAAAAACCTCTTATCCATACAGTGAGAGGATTTGGCTATAAATTTGGCGAATAATAAATTCGGTTAATCAATTCGCTAATTAATACTTGGCTGAAAAGGAAGCTCTTTCTGAGGGGCAGGCCCCTCAGCGTTTTGTCCCACTCGAGACAAAACCTGCTCCCCTGTGACTATCAATTATATTTATTAATGTGTCACATCAAGGGGTTATCCCCTTGAAACCCCAATTCTGATTATCCCCCAGAGCAAGCTCACGAGATATAATCAGAATCAAACAAAAATGAAATCATTTACATCAGCTCGAACAAAGCTCACTCTCTGGTACACGCTAATTCTGGCAATCATTAGCATCTCTTTAAGTAGTCTGTATTATTGGAGAACGCTGCAAATTATTAACATGCAATATCAGCAGCTAAGCAGAAGATTGTTAGGACAACCAGGACAGATGAGAGTCTTTAGGGAATCTTCAGAATGGACTCTTCCCAAGAATCATCAAGAGATTTTACTTTCCGAACTCGATTCAGTTCGATCCGAACTTATGCATAAACTAGTTACTATCAATATCCTAATAATTTTTTTAGGAGCTGGAGGCAGTTATTTTCTCTCAGGTAAAACACTAAAACCAATAGAGTTCATTCTTGAAAAACAAAAACAGTTTGTGGCAGATGCTGCTCATGAGCTGAAAACGCCATTGACTGCTTTGCAAACATCTCTTGAAGTAAATTTAATGGATAAGAAATTAAACCGCAATATAAAACAGATCTTAAAAGAAAACTTAGAGGATGTGACTCAACTAAGTACACTCGCAAATCGCTTACTCAATCTTTCACAACTGGAAAATAATCAAATAGTAGTCAGTAAAAATAGCTTTGATCTTGATACAATAATAAAAAAAGCCATTAAAAATATTCAGCCAAAAGCTAAACAAAAACAGATTAAGATTTTATTTAAAAATGAAGACAATCTCAGTATCAACGTCATTACTGACAAAGAGTTATTAACTGAATTAATTGAAATTCTGTTAGATAACGCAGTTAAATATACTCCAAGTGGAAAAGACGTTGAGATTCAAGTAGATAAACAAAAAAGACAAGCTTATATTTCAGTTATAGATAAAGGAGTTGGAATTTCTGAGATAGACCAAAAAAGAATTTTTGATAGATTTTTTCAAGTTGATCAATCAAGATCCAATTTAATCTCAAAAACAGAAAAGAGTTTTGGGTTGGGATTAGCAATTGCAAAAGAAATTTCTAAAAATATTAATGCAAAGATTTATGTTGAAAGCGAACTTAACAAGGGATCAACCTTTACTATTCAGCTTTTATGCATCTAATTTCCTTTTGGCGAATCTCTTGATTTGAATTTGGATAAAGTCTATCAATATATCCAGCAATGTCACAATAAACTAGAGCATCATGACAAGTAGCAAGTAATTCAAAATTATTATAATTATCGCTTAAAGAAGCAAGAGACCGAATCCAAGAACAATAAAAAATCATAAACTGATTAATTGGATATTCATCATTTCCTTGTTTAAGGTTAACGTCTATTCCTTTTTTACCATATTTTTCTCTTAATTTAGAGGCAAATTCAAAAAGGGCCGCTCTTCGTTTTTTACAAGCATCTTCAGCATTTACGGGGGATTCGATTTTGCTAAAGACAGATTCAAGTTCTTTTGTAAATAGCATCTCAATTAATACAATTTTCTAGTAATAAATTTGCATTCTATCATAAATATAGGATATTTAAAAATCTTCATATCTTTTCTCAATTATTTCTCAATTTAGGTATGTATATTACTCATCAGTTGTTTGTTCTAGACAAACAGATAATAATCAATAAATTACTGTTGCTATATTCAATAGCAACTGAAAGGAAAAAATGATTAACAAAAAAATAGCTTTATCGCTTGCTACCTTTACCGCAGCTGGAGGATTAATTCTATCTGCTGGGAATGCACAAGCATTTGTTGGTGAAAATGATTCTGGTTTTTTTGCTCAGCTAGCTCAAAAATTTGGAAGATCTGAAAGCGAGGTTACCCAGATTATGCAAGAGACTCGCCAAGAGAATCGTTCTCAAATGATGAAGGGTTTTGAAGGTAGACTAGAAAAAGCAGTCACTACTGGAGAGTTAACCGCTGAACAAAAACAGCTTCTTATTGAAAAAAGAACTGAGTTACAAGCTAACTGTGACTCAAGCGGAGAAAGAAAACAGCTTAATCATGATGAGTTAACTTCTTGGGCAGAACAAAACGGAATTGATCCATCATTCTTGATGGGAAGAGGTCCAGGAAATGGAGAAGGACAAAGACTTGGAGAAAATAGTCAAGGAAGAGGAATGTATAGACAAAATAGATAATAACAACCGTTTATTATCAAATCAATAATAGCACCCCGCTTTCAGCGGGGTGCTATTATTTTAAAAAAATCACTGCACATTAATTACTTGCCAAACATAATTGTGAACCTCAGTCCAGTTATCCAAGCCTGCCTTTGGAATAAGAATAAATGCACCAGCAGAAGATTTACTTGAAGATAACACATTGTCCGTACTAATAACGCCCTCATTAAGCTGATAATTATTCACCAACTTTAAAACTGGTAATAGATACTCCACAGCTTCCAGATCAATATCACTAGTAATATTTTTTGAAATCTCTGAGTATAGTTCAGGTGTATCTTGCCAAAACTCTAATTTAAATAATTTATCACGGACTGCCTTTAATAAAGCATGCTGCCGCTGACTTCGCGAAAAATCTCCACTTGCTGAGCCGTGTCTAGAACGCACATAAGCCAAAGCATCTCCTCCCTCCATCTTGTTAATTCCTTTGGGAAAATATAAATGCTCGTATCTGCAATCGAACTGTCTTTCTAATTCGAAACCAGACAACTCAGCTGACAACTTTGCCACTTCTTCTGGTGTTTTACCACAGGTATTTAATTCTTCTCCGGCTATTGGATACCACTCATCCTCAAGAGTTTCGGGAACATCAACCTCAATACTGCCTAGAGGACCACCTACGGTTCTTTTGAAACCAACAAAATCAGCAGCTACAAAATAATCAATCTCTAATCCAGTTATTACTTCAGCCATTTTCTTAGATACCTTGCCTCCGCTCATCACCAAATTCGAGGAATCAGCCCCCATCGATAATGACTGGTTAATTTTTGCTTGTGAACCATTGGGTAATTTAACCCACAAATCTCTTGGAATCGAGATCATAGAAATCTGATCTTTTTTAAAATCTAAATGTACTAGCTGAATAGCGTCCGCCAAAAAACCACCTTGGTGGCCAGGCCCACCATAACCAAGCAGAAGAACGGTTAGAGTAGATTTATTAGATAGGTCAACTTCATGATCATCAATTTTTAAAGGAGAAAGATTCTCCTCGACTTCAGTAAATTCTTGATCATTTTTAACTTTAGAAAAGTAACAGTAAGAAAGACTAGCTGAAGTTATCAAAACTATTAGTAATAATAGAACATATGATGTTTTTTGTTTTTTCGAAATAGAATGATAGTTTAAAAATTTTGGCATTTTTTAATATTACTTGATCATGGCTTTCTTTCTCAGCTTTTCTGGCATCTTCTCAATCGCGTAACGAAGTGCTGTTCGTGGCATACTCTTTTGATTTTTCATCACAAACTCAAACACTTCTTGCTGATATGTTTGACTAGCCACTTTTAATGCCCAGCCGCAACCTTTTTGCACCATGTCATCCTCATCTATCAATAGCAACTGGGCAATCTCAAAGATTTCCTTTAAAAATAAACCTTTCCTAGCTGGCACAATTAAGCTAACTGCAGCTCCTCTTTTAACCCATCTGTTTTTTGATTTTGTCCAGCTCGTTAAATGCTTCAATAATTCTGAATACATCATTAAAATCTCACCCACGGTGTGATTACAGAATGTATCACAAGACGCCCAGTTATCAACATATTTTGAGAGCCATTTTTCAAAAATCTTGAAATCATCGAGCTGAAACTGTTTCCGTAAAGCATAAGACCAGTTACTGGCAATAAAAGACTCTTCCATGTAACCTGATTTCCAGAGATCTTCACACAAATCAAAAATTTCTTGCTTATCTTTCGAGTTATTTAACTTAAAGTATTTTTTACCTATTTGAGCAACTAAAGCGGTCTTAATTCCATAAGCCTTTACTGGCTCCTTGAAAAATCTCTGAGCAGTAATCTGACCATTTTTATTTGAATTTTGCTTGAGTTCTTGGCGAAGAGAATCGAGTATTTTCATCTTCTCCTTTTTGCCAAAATCAAGGTGTTCTCAAGTAAACTAGCGATGGTCATTGGTCCCACTCCTCCTGGCACCGGGGTAATAAAACCAGCCACTTTACAAACTCCCTCATAATCAACATCGCCAACCAACTTATCACCAACTCGATTAATCCCCACATCAATTACTACCGCACCAGGTTTTACCATTTTGGTAGTGATCAAGTTCGGTGAGCCAACCGCTGCCACCAGAATATCTGCCGATCTACACTCAGCAGCAAGATCAACGGTTTTACTATGACAGATCTCCACCGTCGCATTCTCGGCAAGCAGCAACAAAGCTACGGGTTTTCCAACTAAATGACTTCTGCCAACTACTACAGCCTTCTTCCCAGATATATTAATCTGAGTACTGTGAATCAAACGCATAATTCCCTTGGGAGTACAAGCTGCCAAAATCTCACTCATTGGCAAAATTTTTTTTTGCAAAAGCATTTTCCCTAAATTTAAGGGGTGAAAACAGTCTACATCTTTTGCTGGATCAATTGCTAAAATTGTTTCATTCTCATCAAGATGAGATGGAAGAGGCATTTGTACTAAGATGCCATCAACTCTATCATCCTCGTTTAGTTTAAGAATCTGCTTGGTTAACTCCCGCTGAGTAGTTTCAACAGGTAAAACTATCTTTCGTGAATAAAAACCAACTTCTTTGCAAGCTTTCTCTTTTGAGTTTACATAAACTCTTGAAGCTGGATCATCACCAACTAAAATAACCGCCAGTCCAGGTTTTCTAGGAAGAGAACTAGCTTCATTAGCAATTTCTTCTTTTAACTCTTGAGCGATTTTTTTACCATCGATGATTTTTGACATAATTAATTTTATTAACAACGGGTGATTAATTTATAGAATTAAATCTTTCTTCCAAAAAATATCTCCCATATAAATTGCCAGAAGTTTTTCTCCTCAATCCTAACTCCCTTTACCTGCTGACGATTACTCTTAGCAGTTGAAGGTGTTTCTTTCTCAATTTCTAAACTTTTACCAACATCATTCTCAGTTTCCTGAGAGTTGGTGTTTGAGGAAGATGGCTGAGTATTTCTTTGATTAACATTGGTTACAGGAGGAATCTCATGTTTTGGAGAATAATTGGGTACATTCACAGGAACATTCTCTGATTCTCGATGTCTTTCAATAGCGGGTGATGGTAAATTACGAATCACCTCACCACTCCTACTGGCATTGGGAATCTCTTTTCTATTTTGAACTGGAGATGGTGATACGGCAAGCTTTTCTACCACTTTCACCAATACTTTAGATAATCCCTCATTTCCGGAATCATCAACCGCTTTAGCCACAAGAGTTATTTCTTGCCCAAGATAGTCTGAAGCATCCCACCATAACTCAAATGGTCCCTCTAGCCAATTCTTAACAAGTCGATCACCAACATAAAACTCTACTAACTCCACTAAATTTTCATCTTGAGCGTCAATTGAGATCTTTACTTTTGATTCAACTTCTGACAAATGTTTTGGCTCAAGAAAAGAAACGATTGGAGCCTGAGTATCATCTCCAAGCACTGCTGGTTTTGCCACTACTCTGCCATATCCAAACAAAGAATCTAAACCAGGATTACCTAAGTCTAGGGCTGTTTCATGTAAACGAGATCTAATATTTGATTGATTGTTTGCCAACATTAAAGCTACCGAGGCTGTAATATGTGGAGCAGCCATTGAAGTTCCTGACCAAGTTGCATAACCTCCACCGGGAATCGTTGAAGTAATGGCAACACCTGGTGCTGCCAGTTCAGCCCCCACACTCGAAAAACTCGCCCAGTTGTCATTGCTGTCAGTAGCAGAAACAGCTATCACACTTGAATAGGCTGCTGGATATAACAAGGAGCCTCCATTGGTGTTGCCTGCTGCACCCACTAGTACAATTCCCCTAGATTGAGCTTCGGCTAACTTTGCTTCCAAAACCTCACTATCATAAGTAGTTCCTAGTGAAAAATTCATCACTTGAACACCTTGATTAATTGCCCAATCAACTCCATCAACCAAATCACTAATATAACCAGATCCATCTGCAGCTAAGACTTTAACCGCATAAAGCATTGCCTCAGGAGCAGCACCCTGAAACTCACTATCATAAACCTCAGCAGCCACAATACCCGCTACGTGAGTACCATGGCCGTGGTCATCATATGGATCATTATTAAGATCAACAAAGTTATAGCCTCCAGAATATCTTCCTTTTAAATTAGGATGGTTATAATCTATGCCAGTATCGATTATCGCAACTTTTACCCCACCAGCCTTAGTGGTATCCCAAACTGGGGGCACCTCAATTTTTACAATTCCCCAATCTATTCCCGTTGAAGCAATTGCTACAGGAAAATCTACTTCTACCTGATTAACTAAATTTGATTCTTCTAGCTGAGAAAGAATTTCAATTTCTTGATCTTTTGGCAAATTTACAACCATCGAAGTTAAACTTGTTTTAATTACCTCACCGCCAGCTTGATCAACTAATTTTTCTATTTGATCGTAACTTGCATTTGAGCTAGGAGAAATAATTTTTCTTTGAAGATCAAGTTTCTGAGCTAATAAACTTGAATCAATTACAACTTCCTCGCTAGGTTGAGCATGAGTCACAAAGGTATTCGAGATCATGCTGTCAGACGACAGAGAAATTCTAAGAGAATTATTGCTTGCTTTATATAGCTGAAAAGCAGTAATTGCTACACTGGAAAAAAGAACTAGTAAAACAAGCCCAATTAATTTTTTGTCCGAAAATACTTTGAGCAGTTTTTTTTTCATTTTTATTAAAAAATTAGTGCCACAACCAGCATACTCGAAGAGATAATCCAAAACAAGTAAGTTCTAATCACAAAATCTAAAACAGTCCTACCGTCTGTCCATTAGTATTAACATCTATTTTCTCAGATGCTGGGACTCTCGGAAGCCCAGGCATTCTCATGATGCTTCCTGCAATTAGCACAAAAAATCCAGCACCATTGCTTAAACTTACCTCTCTAATTGTAATCTTAAATCCCTTTGGCACTCCAATTAATTTAGGATCATCTGATAGTGAGGCTTGAGTTTTGGCAACACAGATTGGAAGATTTTTAACTCCCCAAGATTGATATTTTTTTAGGTCACTTTTTGCTTTTGAGGTCCACTCAACTCCATCAGCGCCATAAATTTCTGTTGCGATCTTTTCAATGGCTTTTTCAATCTCGACTTTTGAGCTGTAAAGATATTTAAAATCGTTGGGTTGCTTAATTACTTTCAAAACTTCATTTGCTAAATCCTCACCTCCCTTTCCTCCTTTGGCCCAAACTTCAGAAAGGACCATTGCCACTTTTCTTTCACGACAGTAATCAGAAACAAATTTATACTCTGCAGCAGTGTCTCCAGTGAACTTATTTAAAGCCACCACCACACTTACACCAAACTTATGAAGGTTTTCAATATGTTTCCCTAAGTTATCGATTCCCTTGGTTAAATCGCCATTACCGTGGTGTTTAAGGGCTCTGACGGTGGCAACAAGCACCACCGCACTTGGTTTTAAACCACCGACACGACACTTAATATCCATGAACTTTTCCGCTCCTAAATCTGAACCGAATCCAGCTTCTGTGACTACAATGTCAGCCAATTTTAGTGCCATGCTAGTGGCAATTAAAGAGTTACAGCCATGAGCAATATTGGCAAATGGTCCTCCATGAATAAAAGCTGGAGATCCTTCTAGTGTTTGCACTAAGTTTGGCTTAATTGCATCTTTAAGAAGAACTGTCATCGCCCCTGCTACATTAAGATCTTTTACGTATACCGGATTACCGTCAAAAGTACTCGCTACAATTATTTTTTCCAGTCTCTTTTTCAAGTCCTTAATTCCTGAGCTTAAGCATAAAATAGCCATCACTTCAGAAGCAACACTAATAATAAAACCATCTTCCCTAACCTGTCCATTACCAGCACCAAGACCAACAGTGATAGAACGCAAGTTTCTATCGCTCATATCCATACAACGCTTCCAGGTGATTTTTTTTGGATTAATTCCCAACCTATTTCCATAGTGGATGTGATTATCAATCACTGCAGCTAGTAAATTATTGGCAGCCGTGATCGCATGCAAATCTCCAGTAAAATGAAGATTAATATCTTCCATTGGCAATACTTGAGAGTTACCTCCTCCGGCAGCACCACCCTTGATACCAAAAACTGGACCAAGTGAAGGTTCTCTTAAGCAGATCATTGATTTTTTTCCTAAGCCCCAAAGAGCTTGGCCTAGACCAACTGTTGTGGTTGTCTTACCTTCTCCCGCTGGAGTTGGAGTCATAGCAGTTACTAAAACTAACTTACCATCATTTTTTCCCTCAAGCTCAGACCAAATCTTCTCACTAATCTTTGCTTTATGCTGTCCATAGTACTCAAGATATTTCTCCTTTATACCAATGGATTTGGCAATTTTATTAATTGGCTGTAGCTTGGCAGCTTGAGCTATATCGATGTCTGATTTCATACAAAACCTTTCTATTTAACGACTACTATAAAATATAAAGTGATCGCACAACTTTAGTAAATTTTTGGCAAGGGATATTTCTTGCACAGTTCTTTGATTATCTTTTTTGAATCTCTTACTGCCTTTGATTTTGCTATCATCTTCTTTCTAATAGAAGCTTTTTTCTCTTGATCCATCTGAATATCTTCCTTCAGTTTAATTTCAGCAAGATCATCGACAATGTTATTCATACATTTAGCAATAATTTTCATTTCTCTTGCTCCCATCCCCCTAGTGGTTATTCCTGGAGTTCCCATTCTGATACCCGATGGATAGAAAGGAGGATTTGGATCATGAGGTACCGAGTTTCTATTTAACACAATACTGGCCGCCTCGAATGCTTCGGCAACCGTGTTGCCCAACAAACCCTTGTTTGTTAAATCAATCAAGATTAAATGAGTGTTGCTCCCTCCAGCTACGAGATTAAAGCCATATTTATTTAACTCGTCAGCTAGAACTTGACTATTTTTTACAATCTTGGCTGCATATTTTTTAAAACGAGCTGTTTGTGCTTCTTTTAGAGCTACGGCTATACCAGCAATAGCGTTCATGTGAGGGCCCCCCTGCAATCTTGGGAAGACCGCTTGATCAACTCTCTTGGCTAACTCTGGATCTTTTTTAAGACCTTTATCAGTAACCATAATCAAAGCACCTCTTGGCCCTCGCAAGGTTTTGTGAGTAGTGGTTGTCACTAAATGGACATAGGGCACAGGACTTGGATAAGCCTCTCCTGCAACTAAACCTGCTAAGTGAGCAATATCAGCCATCAAAAAAGCGCCAACTTTTTTGGCTATCTTGGCAAACTTTGCCCAATCCACTTGGAGAGGATAGGCAGTGATACCTGCCACGATCACCTGTGGTTTCTCCTTCAGCGCTAGCTTCTCAATTGCTTGATAATCCATCTTGCCATCTTTGCCAAGAGTATAAGAAACACTCTTAAAGAACATTGATGAAACAGAAACCTTAGCACCATGAGTAAGATGTCCGCCGTGAGATAAATCTAAACCCATGATCTTATCACCGGGTTTAATCATCGCTACATAAGCTGCTAAATTAGCTGGAGAACCAGATAAAGCTTGAACGTTAGCATGAGGAACACCAAAAACTTTTTTTGCTCTTTCGATCGCCAAGGTTTCAACTTGGTCAACAACATCTTGTCCTTGATAATATCTTTTGAAGGGATAGCCCTCAGCATATTTATTGCCTAGACAAGAACCAACCGAGTCCAGAACAGCTTGAGAGGACATGTTTTCTGACGGAATCATCATCAGCGTTTCAGCTTGGCGTTTTTCCTCTGCTTTAATGAGTGAGTATATTTCGGGATCAGCTTGCTTGAGATATTTCATATCGCCTCCTTATGCTAATAAATAATAAATTCGCCAATTGATATTTAGTTAAGAAGAAAGCTCATTTCTGAGGGGTAAACCCCTCAGCGTTTTGTCTTGCTTTGCAAGATCAAAGCCTGCTCCCCTGTGACTATCTATTATTCTTTATTAATGTGTCACATCAAGGGGTAATCCCCTTGAAACCCCTATTCTGAGTATTCCTCTTGAGCAAGCTCGCGAGGCAGAATCAGAATTAATTTACAAAAAAAGCAACCATTTCGGTTGCCAGCAGAGATACAATCTGTAAGATATGATGGTATCTGTTTGATAATATTTTTACCAATCATCTATAAACCATTATACCTCAGAAATAGATATAATCTAGTCTGATATATTCAAAATATCGCCAATGATTAAAAATAAAAAAAACTTAATTAGAAAAAGAATGAAGATGATAAGAGATCATCTTTCAAAAGATGAGCAAATAAAAAAATCTAATCTCATTTTGAACAACTTGTTTTCACTAGTTGAACTAGAAGAAGCACAAACAGTTTTTACATATTTATCTTTTGGCAGCGAAGTGAATACCAATAAATTGATTAATAGATTACTTAATCAAAATAAAATAATTTGTGTTCCTAAAATAATCAATAACAATATTCAACCAATTATAATTAAGGATTATAAAAATCTTGTTAAAAATATGTTTGGCTACCTGGAACCAGCCAATGATCATCCCATAGCAAATCAGGTAAATCTTTGCATTACTCCCGGACTAGCCTTCACCAAATCAGGAAAACGTTTGGGTTATGGAGGAGGTTATTATGACAGATACTTTTCTTCTCATCCAGAAATTCTGAAAGTTGCCCTAGCCTTTGAAACTCAAGTTCTAAAAACACTGCCCACAACCAATCAAGATCAACTGATTAACATTCTTGTTACAGAAAAAGAAATCATTAAATGTTCAAACAAATAAAAACGCCCTCGAATGAGGGCGTTTAAATCACAGTTTATAATTATCTAAACATAGTGTTCTATCACTTCAGAAATATTCCTATCATCAGTCCATTGACTCACCAAAGAACCTTTAGATAAAGACTCAAGTTTTTCATGATAAGCTGGCACCTCTTCATTTTGATAGTAGATACCTGTCAAGAACTTCTCTTTCTCGTCACTACCTAACTCAAAAGCTTTCTGCCAATCAGTAGCATCATGATCTTCTAACTCAGCAATATTATCTCGATACCAATTGAGATCGTTATCTTTATTAAAAGTAACACATGGTTGCAAAATATCAACCAATGAGAAGCCACGATGCATTATGGCAGATTTAATAATTTCCTTAAGTTGTTTAAAGTTACCAGAATAACCTTGAGCTACAAAAGTAGCATGGTTTGCCAAGGCTGTTCTAATAGGATTGAGTGGCATTTCAATTAATCCCTCTGGGGTAGTTTTAGTGATTGTGCCCTGTGGAGTAGTTGGTGAAGCCTGACCAGTAGTCAAACTGTAACGCCAGTTGTTGTGAACTAACATGGTGACGTTATGATTACCTCTTGCCGCAAATAAGAAGTGATTGGCCCCCTCACCATAAAGATCACCCTCTCCGCCAACAATAATAACTTTAGTATCATGGTTAGCTAGTTTTGCTCCAATGGCTACAGGTATTTCTCTACCATGCAAACCATGAATGCCATAAGTGCGATTAAAATCAGCCTCATTTGGTGCGCAACCAACTCCGTAAACGATAACTACATTCTCATGTTCTAATTCCAACTCTTCTAGGGCAGCATAAAATGATCTTAAAATTCCGTAGTTTCCACAGCCTGGGCACCAAGTTGGAGCGATGGGAGATTTAATACTTTTTTTTGTGATTTTCATAATTTTTTTACTTTTTGATGACTAATACTGATGATAAATTATTTATTTGCATACTTAACTAAATCCTCAGCATAAAATGGTCTGCCATCATATCGACGCAAGCTGTCATCCATCTTGATATCAGTTTGTTGTCTAATCCAATTTTCTCCTTGACCATTAGCATTACCCTCAACCATTACCAGCTTTTTAGCTTCTTTAGCTAATTTGGTAAATGCCTCAACTGGGAAAGGATGCAAGCAAGGAAGATGAATTATATTCATTGTTCCTGACTTTGCTTGATGAATTGCCTCTATTAAAACATTGACTGTTGAACCCCAACAAACAAAAGTCACTTCAGCTTTCTCGGGTCCAATCAACTGTGGTTGAGGTATTTCAGTTAAAATGGCTTCCATTTTCTTAGCTCTCTTATCTACAGAGCTAGCAATCACTTCACCTTCTTCAGTAGCAAAACCCCATGGGTCATGCTCATAAGAGTTGGCCAGATGCAAACCAAATTCTTGACCAGGAATACTTCTTGGAGAAATTCCATCTTTTGTATCCTTATATCTCAGGTAGCTTTCGTCAGCTGGCAAATCTTCTTTTCCAGCCATGCTTTGACGTTCATTGTGATTCTGAGCAACTGGAGTCTTCATGGTTTGATGAGACTCTAAAATATATTTGTCTGAAGCAATTATAACTGGAAGCTGATACTTTTCTGCCAAGTACATTGCCAATTTTCCAAGATCATAGTGTTCCTGAACCGTTCCTGGAGTTAAAATTACTCTTGGAAAATCGCCATGTCCAGCAGTCAAAATAAACTGAAGATCAGCTTGAGCTGTCCAAGTAGGAACACCACTAGCAGGACCAGTTCTCTGTGCTTCAAGCACAACCAAAGGAGCTTCGGTAGTTCCAGCAAAAGATAAAGCTTCAACCATTAAGGCAAAACCTCCACCAGAACTTCCTGTCATTGCCCTTGCTCCAGCAATAGAGGCTCCAACAGCTTCATTAATTGCCCCAATTTCATCTTCAACCTGTTTAACAACAATTGGAAGTTGGTGTTTATGGTCATTTAAAAAGTGAAGTAAGCCTGTTGCTGGAGTCATTGGATAAGCACTATAAAACTGTAAACCTCCAGCCAAAGCACCCATGCCAATAGCCTCATTACCATTTAATAAAATCATGTCATCTTTTTGAGGGACAACAGTTAAGATTGGCTTTAAAACTTTTTTAGCTTCTTTATAGCCAAGATCAAAAGCCTTAAAGTTTTTCTCTATGAGCTCTTTTTTCCCTTTGAACTCATCAGCAAACACAGCTTTACAAATATCGGGGTTAAGACCCAAAAGATAAGCTGACACTCCAATCGAGGTGGTATTGCTAGCCAAAGTTGTTCCGGTTGTTTCTTTTGCCCAACTTGATAACGGCATGGAGGTAATTTGTTTACCCCATTTGTTCATTGCTTCTTGTGGAGCTTTTCCAAAATCGGAATTAAAAATTATAACTGTGCTTGTGGTAATTTCATCTTGATGAATTTCAAAACTATCCTGGGTGTAAGCAATTAAAATATCTAGTTTTTTTGCCTGACAAGTTGCATTTTCAAAATCAGCATAAACTTGTCCTGTTTGATGACCACCTCTGATTAAAGAAGGGTATTCTAGATAATTAAACGACTGCATTCCGTGGCGTTTGGCAATTCTTGCCATCGTTTTTGCTGCTAGCATCACGCCATGCCCTGCTTCACCAGCAATTTTCCAATTAAAAGAAGTCTTGTTTGAAATAGACATATTTTTAGGAGTAGTTAATATATAAAACACTAACTGAACAACCGTAGTGTACAAAGAATTCGACAACTAGTCAAATAGAGTTGTATTATTAATAGATAAACTTAAAAACTAATCTCATTTTAATGCCAAAATTCAAGAAATGGAAATTACTATCAACAGACGATGTATCTCCGAGTACTTTTTTCCCCATTGAAAAAAGGTCCTACTTAAGACCAGATGGAGTTGTGGTAGACGATTTTTTTATCGATAGATTAGCTGATCCTGCTCACGTTGTTGCTATAACTAAAGAGGGTAAAATCGTCATGATTAGAATGTATAAACAAGGTACAAATGAGCTAATGATCCAATTTCCAGCAGGAAGACATGAGATTAAAAAACATAACAGTCTAAAAGAAACTGCAAGGTTTGAATTAGAGGAAGAAGCAGGTATATCTGTTTCTATGGATAATCTTGAGTTTGTTGGAAAAATTGCAGAAGGAACCACTAAATCAACTGCAGTCGCCCATGCATTTTTTGTAAAAAATGTAGAATTCAACTCTCAACAAAAACTTGATGAAAATGAAGAGGTAGAAATTTTATTGCTATCGCCAAAAGAAATTGATAATTATATTAAAGAAGGAAAGATTTGGGATGCAACCGCCATCTCTATTTGGCAGTTAGTAAAATTGAGAGGATTTATTTAAACCACCTTTATGTAGTTTCTCGTAAGTTTTAACAGATAACATAAAGAAATGGTAAAACCTTTGATAATTTTCTATTGTTTATTATATTATTTTTTCATTTTACCCCAATATTATTGCTCTCATGCAAAAATCCTAATTAACGAAGTATTGCCATATCCAGCAGACGGAAATGAAGTGATAGAACTGATTTTTATTTCAGATATTCCTCAAGAAACAGAACTAAACCTAAAAGACTGGAGCATTTGGGATGAACTTACTTCACCCTCCTGTTTATATATTTTTGAAGAAGAAATTATTAGCAGTGAAGAGTTTTTGGTAAAAACATTCAACAATAAACTAAATAACTCCGGTGATAGTATCATCATTAAAAACCCTGCCGGCGAAATTATAGATAAATTTTCTTACACTTTTTCAGAGAAAGATTTTAGTTTCTCTCGAATTAGCCATGACCAAGACGATTTCCTTCTTTCTATACCAACAATTGGAAACTCCAATATCATTCCCTCGCCGACTTTAATACCAACCCCAACTCCAACAGATGGTCAAATTCAGTCAAAAAATAGCACTCTTAATGAAGAAAGTAATCAATCTTACGATGTCTTTCTAGAAAATAATGATTTTAAATTGATAGAGTTTTCTTTAAAAGAGGAAAGCTACCTTCAAAAAGAATTAAATGATTTAAAGAGTCAACAAGAAAATCTAGTTCAAAGAATCAAACTATTGAAAAATACAATTAACCAACATAAAAACCAAGAGCTTCATATAGCTAAACCTCTTAACAAAAATCAATTCTTTACTAGCCTCAAGTATAAAACCACCATAATCTCAAATATTGGTGTAGTTGGTGTTATAATCGGGGGACTGTTTTTCTTGATTGCAAGTAGGATTATCTATGAATAAAAAAATTATCAATATTTTCAAAGCTTTTACTCCGGCAATCCTTTGGGCAGTCGTTATATACTTATTCTCAGCCCAAGAGGTTCTCCCCGGTTTATCACTCTCAATTTCTGATTTTCTATTAAAGAAAACAGCCCATATATTTGTATTTGCTGTTCTTTATTTACTCATGTTAAAAGGTTTTTCCAGTTTGGGCGAAACACCTATAATTGCTTGGAAAAAAACTATGCTTATTTGTTTAATGTATGCCATCATTGATGAACTTCATCAAACCATTGTGCCTGGTAGAACTGGCACGATTAGAGATGTTGGTTATGATTTTTTAGGTATCAGCATAGCTTTCATGCAAAAATTTAATTACATTTAATTTTTTATAAAATTAACACTTGACTTGTTATATCAAACTAATACACTATTGGACACAAGCTATAAATTAATAAATTGAAAGGGATAAGTATGACAAAGTCAGATTTAGTTGACGTAATAGCAAAAAAAGCTTTTCTCACTAAAAAGGCTTCTAAACAAGCCATTGATGCTTTATTTGATGAAGTTTCCAGAGCCTTGGAGAAAGGAGATAAAGTAGTTATCTCCGGTTTTGGCACTTTTTACATCAACAAGGTTGATGATAAAGAGGTAGTACCTTTTGGACAAGACAGTAAGAGACAAGTGGTCAAATCACACAGAGTGGTAAATTTCCACGTTGGGAAACCTCTTAGAAATAAAGTTTGGTAAAGCCCAATCAAGCTATTTTAAAATAAAAACCCGTCTAAAAAGACGGGTTTTTTAATTTTATTTAAAACAAAAGCTTATCTCTTTGGAGACTGTCTTTGTCTTCGAGCTTTTCCACCCTTACCTGGCTTTCTGGTTTCTTTCATGCGAGCATCTCTAGTTAATAAACCAGATTGTTTTAAAAACACTTTAAACTCGGGATTAAACTTCTCCAAGGCTCTCGATAAACCATGAATAACAGCTTCAAGTTGAGATGCTTTTCCCGAACCAGTCACTTTAGCTGTAACTGAAAACTCTCCAACTGTTTTAGTAAGTTCAAAAGGTTCCATGTAACGCTTTTGAGCCATTGAAACATCGGCGAAGTACTCTGAAACTAGAGTATCATTAACGATAAAATCTCCGCTTGATTTGTAAATTCTGACTCTAGCTGTTGATACTTTTCTTCTTCCCACTCCTTCAAAATACTCCCCCTCTGGATAACTTAAGTTTTTTGCTGGACTAACCTTGACAGTTTTTTGAATCTTTTTGTCTGATCGTCTTGCTTGTCTAACAATATTGGTAATCTGTTTCTTGTGTTTCATAAAAGTCTCTTCGATTATTTTAGTTCATTCTGATAAGGATGCTGGTCTAATGGGAAAACCTTTAATCTTGCCATTCTGTCTTTCTGCAGCCTATTCTTTGGCAACATGTTCTTGACTGCTCGTTGAATCACTCTTTCTGGGTATCTTTTTAATAGTTCTCTAAAGGTTATCTCTCTTAAGCCTCCAGGAAAACCGGTATGCCATCGATAGATTTTTTTATCTTCCTTGTTTCTGGTAACCTCAACCTTTGAAGCATTGACAACTACAACGTAGTCTCCTCCATCAACATGGGGAGTAAAAGTGGTTTTTTCTTTACCAGTTAAAAGCTTTGCTATTTCTGTTGCAGCTCTTCCTAGAACTTTTCCCTCCAAATTTACAAGATGCCAACTTCTTGTCACGTCCTCTTTTCGCTGCATGAATGTTGAATTATTTTTCATTTTTATTGTCCTTAGCTTTTTGCTCAGTTTTGTTGAAACTATTTAGGTTAGCAGGCTTATTTACCAAAGAAAGTTTACTCATCAAGGCGCTGTCACCTCTTCTAATACCAGTAGTTTCAATGGTAGTAAACCCTGATTTCCTGTCGCCAACAGCTGGCACTATTACCTCAATAATTGTATTAACTACATCTCTTTTTCCAAAGAATTCATGCAGTTTTCTTTTAGAAGCTAATGTGTTTTCTTGAGCTGTCGCAATTAACTTGTCAGCCCAACGCTTAACTTCTTTAGCTTTAGCCTGTGTTGTTTCTAGTTCGCCATGCTCAAACAAATTTCTCACCAGATTAGCTAACATAGCCTTACGATGATTAGTTGAACGATTAAAAATACTTGTTTTTACTCTATGTCTCATGTTATTCCTTAAGATCGGTTAGTTAGTGAGAGTCACTCCTTTTTTTTCAAGAGCTTTTTCTACAATACCAGCACTTTTTTCACCAATATTCTTAACCTTTTCAATTGTCCCTTTGGTAGATTGGGATAAATCACCAACGGTCTTAAAACCTCCTTTTCTCAAAGCATTTGCTATTCTGGTAGGAAGATCTAGTTCTTCAACAGTCAATCTTAATACTTCTGCTTCTTCGGGAGAAATATCTTCAACTGGTTCTTCTTTTGGAGTTTCCTGAGGATCAATAATTTGAGTAAACTGTCTAGATAGAATTTTTGCTGCTTGTTCAACTGCCTCCAAGGGAGTGATAGTACCATCAGTTTTAACATCAAGTAGCAACTTGTCATAATCGGTTCTTCTGCCAACACGAGTTGATTCTACCTTATAGGATACTGTTAACACCGGAGAAAAGATTCCATCAACCATTAACTCGCCAATCTCTTTCTCTGAACCGATTCTTTCTCCAGCCTGATATCCTACTCCACACTCAATCTTCATCTCAACAAAAACTTTAGATTTACCAGTAATTGTAAAAAGGTGTTGATCTGGATTTACTATTTCATATCCTGCCTCACACTCAATATCAGCGGCTGTTACTTCTTTTGGACCTTCTACTTCTAATCTAGCCACGCCCGCCTCGTTACGATCAGCTCTAATTCGAATTAATTTTAAGTTTAATAAAATTTCAACTAAATCTTCTTTAATCCCCTCAACACTAGAAAATTGATGATCTACTCCATCAATTTTTACCGAAGTTATAGCTGCCCCAGGTAATGAACTTAGTAGAACTCTTCTAAGAGCATTACCAACAGTATGCCCATAACCGTTTTCTAATGGTTTAAAAGTTAATAATGAATGATCAGAAGCTTTTTTTTGCTCCTCAACTAAAAAGGTTGGATTCATAAATGAATAGTTGTTTAAAATTTGTGTCATTTTCTCCTCCTTGTTTCTCCTCCTTTTCATAGAAATGAAAAGAATCTGTTACTTAGGATATTTAATAATTTTTATCTACTATAAAATTCAACAATTAGTTGCTCTTCAATTTTTTCAGTTATATCTTCTCTTTGAGGTAGTTTTACTACTTTAGCTATGTTATGTTTTCTTTCAAGCCACTCTGGAACAACAAAACTTTCATCTGTCATCACCTGGCTGACAGCCGGAATGTTCAAAGATTCTTTTTTAATTTTAATTAAATCCCCCTCCTTAACTGAATAAGAGGGAATATTCATTTTGTTGTCATTTACTAAAATATGATTGTGATTAACTAGCTGTCTAGCTGCAGCCCTGGTTGAAGCCCATCCCAATCGATAAACAACATTATCCAAACGACATTCTAAGTTAATCAATAAAGCTTGACCGGTACTAACCGAGCTACTCTTAGATTTCTCAAATAACTGCCTAAGTTGTTTCTCTAAAATTCCATAAATATATTTGACTCTCTGCTTAGCCTGAAGCTGAATACCATACTCAGAAATTCTTCTGGTTCTTTTATGACCATGCTGGCCTGGTCTAATATTTATTCTTTTAGCCGTCTTAAGAGCATTGGTCTTTAAACCAAGATCTTCACCTATTCTTCTTTGTAATCTCTGTTTTGGTCCAGTGTATCTTGCCATATTATTAACTAATCAAAATTATTAATTTCTTTGCTTTCTTGGTCTAGTTCCGTTGTGAGGAACGGGGGTCATGTCAGCGATCATAGTGACCTCGACACCCTTGCTTCTTAATACTCTTAAGGCTACTTCTCTTCCTGGTCCAGGACCCTTAATAAATACTTCGGCTTGTCTCATACCAACCTCAACAGCTTTTCCAACTGCGTTTTCAGCAGCGATGGTAGCCGCATAAGAGGTTGATTTTCTTGAACCCTTAAAACCTGAGCTTCCTGTTGAGGACCAAGCAATTACTCCACCATTAGTATCGGTAACACTAACAAGAGTATTATTAAAAGTTGCAGTAACATAAATTCTTGCTGTGTTTACAACTTTTGTGGATTTCTTTTTTTTACTACTATATTTTGCCATTGATTATTTCTTTCTAAATATTCTATTATGCTACCGTTTTTGAAGCCTCTAGCTTAGTAGCCAATTCTTTACTAAGAGCTCCAACAGTCTTTCTTTTACCTTTTCTAGTTCTGGCGTTAACTCTAGTTCTTTGACCACGAACAGGAAGACCCATCATATGTCTAATACCTCTGTAAGCCTTAATCCTTTTTAAACGAGCAATATTATCATTAATCTGTCTACGAAGATCTCCCTCAACAATAACATCTTCAATTACCTTTTGAAGAGCATTAATCTCTTGTCCATCCAGATCTCTTGCTCTTTTATTAGGGTCGATCTTTACTTTAGCAACAATTTTTTTTGCAGTTGAAAGTCCAATTCCATAAATATAAGCCAATGAATATGGAACTTTCTTTTCTCCTGGAATATCGATACCTGCTACACGTGGCATAGTTTAACCTTGTCTTTGTTTATGTTTGGGGTTTTCACAGATTACTCTGATTATCCCATTTCTTTTAATAATTTTACACTTTGGGCATCTTTTACCCACCGATGAACTGACTTTCATGATTCTTTTTAACCTGATTTAATTATTTTTAAAAATCTTTGACTACTTCTTTTTTTGTTGAACGATAAGTAATTTTACACTTACCTAAATCATATTTTGAAACATACCCTTTAATAATATCTCCTGGCATAACTCTAATTCTATATAAACGCATTCTACCAGACAAGGTCCCAAGCAATGTTTTACCGACCAACTCCTTGACTTCGCTGTCAGTAACGGTAATTTCAAACATGGTGTTGGGCAGACACTTATCCACTTCACCATAAATCTCAAACCTATCTCCACGAGCTCTAGAATCAGAGCTGGAATCATCTTGTCTTTTTTCTTTTGCCGCTCTTTTATGTTGTTGTACTTTTCCCATATTTGCTTCCAGACTAAATCTTTGAAACGGAAGCCATGATTATATCAAAACTCCAGGCTTTTTGCAAAAAACAAAAAGTTATCTATTTTTTTGTCTTACTCGCTCAAATTACCATTAAAATCTACTTTTTCTAATATTTCGGCAAAGACCCCCTCCACAGATTGCTCCCCATTAACTTTAACCAACTGGCCCTTCTTTTCATAAAAATCCAGAACCTCAGCCGTAACCTCATGAAACAAAGCAATTCTTTTTCGAATTGCTTGCAAAGTTTCGTCTTCTCTATCTTCTACACGACCAGAAATTCTCCACAAAGCTTCTTTGTCTGACACATCAATTAGTATTACTTTTTCAGTCCCATCAGTAAATGCCTCTGCCTGACTAACAGTTCTAGGAAAGCCATCAATGATAAAACCATCTTTATACTCTGGTTGCTGTAGGTATTCCATTACAATTTCAATGGTTTTCTCATCTGGAACCAACGCTCCTGCATTTAAAGTTTCCTTTAGCCATCTACTTAAAGCCGATTTTCCTTTAGCCATCCCTCTAAAGATATGGCCTGAAGATAGATACGGAATTCCAAGCTTCTCTGATAGCAACTGTCCTTGAGTTGATTTTCCAGCGCCCTGTATTCCTATTAAAACTAATTTCATGATGTTTAGCTAATTTTTATAAACAGACAGTATAATGTAACTCACTTTATCTATTATTTCAAGAGAGTATGACAAGCCATTTAAAAGTTAAGAATACTTCTCGTAATCCTGACCAACCAACTGACTCTCAGCTTGCTTAGCAGTTTCCAAGATAACAGATACAACAATCAAAACACTTGCTCCTCCAATAGCCAGAGATTCCACGCCAGTAACAGCTTGAGCAACTGAAGGAAGCAATGCAATAAATCCCAAAAAGAGAGCTCCAACAAAAGTGATTCTAATAACCACAAATTCTAAAAACTCCTTTGTTGCCTTCCCAGGTCTGACACCAGGAACAAATGCCCCTGATTTCTTTAGCTCATCAGATAAGTCTTCTGCATTAAAGAAGATGATGGCCGAGAAAAAAGTAAAAATAAAAACCAACATAAAATAAACTAGCATATAGATCAAGGAAGATTGGTCAAACCAAATCATTAGCCATTCTCCAATAGATACAAGCGTCTCATTAGACAGTGAGATAAAAATTCTTGCTAAAAAAGATGGAACTAACATCAATGATAGGGCAAAAATAATTGGCATTACTCCAGCAACATTAACTCTGATTGGAAGATGAGTCTTTTGACCCCCCAGAACCCTGCCCCCACGGATTCTCTTTGCATACTCAACAGTAATTTTTCTAACCGCCTCATTCATAAATACCACCAAAGAGATTAACACTACAAATAATAGAGCAAAAATTATTAAGGTTGAAGATTGTCCAATTTGAATTAAGAATGAAACTTGAGCTAAAACCGAAGGCAACTGACTAATAATACCTGCAAACATAATCATAGAAATTCCATTACCCAAACCATATTCTGAGATAAGTTCTCCCAGCCACATAGAAACCATTGCCCCAGCAATCAATGATGCAACTGCAGCAATCAAAGCCAGGGGACTAGTTTCATACAAAAGAGCCTGGGATTTAAGTAAGGCAATTACAGAAATGCTTTGAATTAGAGCTAGGGGAACAGCAATCATTCTAGTCCATTGATTAACTTTCATCTGTCCACTTTCTCCTTCCTTTTGCAGCTCCTTGATTGATGGAATTACCATACCCGCTAGCTGCATCACAATTGAGGCAGTGATATAGGGATTAATACCAACAGCAGCAATAGAAAACCGAATAAGAGTACCTCCTGAAAAAATGTTCAAAAAGCTAAGAAAGTCACTTCCTTCAAAAATTGACTGAATTTTATTGACATCTGCAACCGAGACTGGAATACTTGCCAAAACTCTAAACGCAAAAATGATTAGAGAAGTGAACAATATTTTTTTTCTTAAATCTTTATTTGAAAAAATCTTTTGAGTTGTTTCTTTGATTTTATTTAGCACTGAATGAAAAGCTAATTGTTGGCAGTTATAAATTTTATTCTTTTAAAAAGAGAGAGCTCTCAAGAAAAGTCTAAGCAGATATTGGTTGAGCTTCTATTGTGCCACCCATTTTTTCAATCTCACTGGCTGCACCTTTAGTTACTCCAACACCTCTAACAGTAATTTTCTTCTTGAGCTTACCTTTTTTAACAATTTTTGCCCTCTTAAACGCTTTGTCAATTATCCTGTTGGCTTTAAGAGTTTCAAGGCTAATTACATCAAAGTCAAATTGATTAATGTGATTAAATGAGATTTCAGCAACTGGTCTCACAACTTTAAATCGACCCTTACCTCTTAACATAGGCACTCTCTTGACCAATGGAAGAGAACCTCCCTCAAACCAAAGAGGAATTTTACTTCCCACTCTGGATTTTTGTCCCTTCTGACCTCTGTTAGTGGTATGTCCACCTTTACCAGAACCATATCCTCTTCCAAGGCGCTTGCTTTTTTTGTCAGTGATTTTTATTAAATTATTTAATAAGTTCATGTCAGTTTTTACTTAGTTTCTTTTTTTGAGACTGGCTTCTTTTTAACACTCTTTGGCGCAGTTTTTTTAATAACTTTATTTTTCTTTTGAGATTGTTCCTTGGAATCTGCAGTCTTAGCTACTACTTGCGCCTCAGTCTGCAATTCCTGCTCGCCAGTCACTTGTTCCTGTGAAACCTTGTCTTGCTCGACTTTGATTCCTCTAATTTTAATTATTCTGCTAATTTGCTTTAAAGCATTAAAAGTAGCATGCACACTTGAAGCTTGATTATCACTGCCCAATATTTTTGCTGAGATATCTTTAATACCTGCAGCCTCAACAACTGCGCGAACTGGACCACCGGCAATAACCCCCGAACCCTTGGGTGCTGGCTTTAACAATACCTTTCCAGCTCCATGCTCAGACTGAATTGAAAAAGGTATGGTTGTTCTATCAATAGGAACAACAATCATTTTTCTTTTTGCCTGCTTAATACCTTTTTGAATTGCCGAAACTACATCTTTAGCTTTTCCTAAGCCAACTCCGACCTTACCCTTACGATCTCCAACTACCATCAGAGCAGTAAAACCCATTTGGTCTCCGCCTTTTGTTTTCTTTGAAACTCTAGAGATAGTAATTACTTTCTCTTCAAATTCTGATTGTTGTTGTTCTCTGTGATTAGCCATATTTATCTTTTTCAATTAAAAATCAATTCCTTCTGATCTTAGAGCTTCAGCTAATGCTTTTACTCTACCATGATAACGATATGAACCTCGATCAAAAACAAGTTTTGCAATCTTTTCTTTTTTCATTTTTTTAGCAATCTCTTGCGCAACCTGTTTAGCACGCTCAATCTTAGTTCCCTTAATAGAACTCTCTTTACCCATGTCACTAAATCCAAGCAAAACTTTCCCTGTTTCATCATTAATCAATTGTGCGCTAATGTGTTCATTTGATCGGTAGACAGATAATCTTGGGCGTTCTGTTGTTCCAAAAAGATTCTTCCTAACAGACATTGCTCTTCTAACTGATTTTTTTCTATGTTTTACTTGATTCATTTTTTACCTCATTATTTCTCTACTGCAGCCTTACCAGGCTTAATCTTGACAACTTCATCTTCGTACCTCACTCCTTTACCCTTATATGGCTCTGGAGGTTTGGCAGCTCTAATATTTGCAGCTAATTGACCAACAGCCTGTTTATCTATACCTGTAACAACAATTGTATCTTCACCCTCAACATCTAGAGTTACCCCTTGAGGAGCAACAAATTCAACTGGATGGGAAAAACCTAAAGCTAATTCTAAACCTTGGCCCTTTTTCTTAACCCTGTAACCAGTACCTACTAATTTAAGTGTAATTTTATATCCCTGAGTAACTCCAATAATACAGTTATTTACTAAACTTCTAACCAATCCATGATAAGCTCTCGTTTGCTTGTTATCTCGAGTTCTATCTACTCTGACCTCGTTTTCAATAACTTCGACCTTAATGCCATCAAAGTTTGGCGCAGTTAAGTTGCCCTTTGGGCCAGATATCATAATCTGATCGTTGCTGACCTCGATCTTAACCCCAGAGGGAAGCTGAATTGGTGTTTTTCCTATTTTTGACATTATTTTAAGTTACCAAATTTTACAAATTAACTCACCGCCAACATTCAGTTTAGTGGCTTCTTTATCGGTCAGAATTCCCTTGTTTGTTGAAACTATAGTAATTCCGTATCCATTCAAGCTGACTGGAATAGAATCTTTACTCGAATAAAGCCTTCTTCCTGGTTTTGAGATTCTCTCAATACCAGAAATAGCTGGTAAATCGTCAACATATTTAAGAACAAGCACCAGCTCTTTTTGAGGAGTCTTCTCCTCAACACTTACTTCACTAATATACCCATTCTCTTTTAATTTAAAGGCAATGGCTTCCTTCATTTTTGAATGAGGCATCTTAACCTGCAAGTTTGCACTCAAAAGTGCATTCTTGATTCTGATCAACATGTCTCCGATTGGATCTGTAATAAGCATATTTTTATTCTTACTTACTTGACTTAGTAACTCCTGGTAATTCTCCCTTTGAAGCCATTTCTCTAAACTGTAGACGACTCAAGCCAAAATACCTCATAAATCCTCTAGCACGACCGGTTATTTTACAGCGATTTACGCCACGAGTCGATACCCGATTCTCTTTTCGTTTTCCCTTGCTCAAAAAGTTTTCGAAATAATCTTTTCTTTTTTCGCGAAGTTTTTGTGATTTAACAGTTTTAGATATTTTAGCCATAATTCTTGATTATTATTCTTCTTTTGCAAAAGGCATTCCCAATAACTCTAGTAATCTAAATGCCTCAGTATTTTCATTAGTATCTGTAGTAATATTTATTTGCAAACTTCTAATTGAATCAATTTTGTCAAAATCAAGTTCAACAAACACAATTTGCTCTTCTATGCCCAAACTATAGTTACCATGACCATCAAAGGCCGTTCTTGAAACTCCCCTAAAATCTTTGACTCTTGGAAGAACAATAGAGATTAATTTATCAAGAAATTGCCACATCCGTTCCCCCCTAAGAGTGACTTTTAATCCCAAGGGATCACCCTGTCGAAGCGCAAAGTTAGCGATTGCTTTTTTGGCGAAAGTTACTACTGGTTTTTGTCCAGAAATAATTTCCAGCTGAGAAGCGACATTGTCAATAACCTTTCTTCTCTCTCTAGCATCTGCAGGCTGAGAAATACCAATGTTAATTGAAATTTGTTTAACTTTTGGAGCTGCAAATTTGCTCTTAAAATTAAACTCCTTTTGCAAAACAGGTAGAACTTCTTGCTGGTATTTTTGCTTTAATCTATTCATTTTTTCTTAGCAGTTTTAGTTTTTGATGTTTTCTTTTTTGATTCAACCTTAGAACTCTTTTTTTCTACTTTTTTATCAACTTCTTTTTTTTCAATAACTGTTTTAGTTTTCTTAAAGAATCTGACTTTTTGACCTTTAGCATCAATCTTATAACCAACTCTATCCGCCTGATCCTTTTCATTTAGTATTGCAATTTTAGCGGTTGACAAAGGTCTTTCTTTTCTAATTCTTTCTCCTGGTCTGTTAAGCATTGGAATTGGCTTAACATTCTTTACATAATAGTTTGCACCTTTAACAGTTACTTCATTTGCTTTGGCAAAAACTGCAATGATCTCGCTCTTTAGACCCTTATCTTTTCCTGCAGTGACTAGTACTTTATCTCCAATTTTAAATTTCATAATACCTCCGGTGCTAAACTAGCAATTTTTGAAAAACCATTGTTTTTCACTTCTCTTGCCACTGGACCAAAAATTCTGGTTCCAACTGGTAATGGCCTGGTTCTTGATTCGATAATCACGGCAGCGTTATCGTCAAAACGAATGTACTCGCCGCTACTTCTGCGCTTTTCTTTTTTTGTTCTCACAATCACTGCCTGAACTTTTGAGCCACGAGGCAATTTTGAATTGGCATCAGCATCAATCACTGATGCTGAAACCACATCTCCAACATAACCAAATTTTCTTTTTGATCCACCATAAACCTGAATCACCCTAATTTTTTTGGCTCCACTGTTGTCGGCAATGTTAAGAACGGATCTTAATTGTATCATTGTTTTTTACTTTTCTTGATTAACAACCTCCACAACTTTAAAGTGTTTGGTTTTACTAATTGGTCTACATTCTTGTATTAATACTTTATCTCCAGTCTTTAACTCCATATTCTCAAAATGAGATGGAAACTTTTTACTTCTGTTAATAATTTTGTGATAAAGTGGATGTTTCCACTTTCTGCCAACCTCAACTAAAGCGGTTTTTTGATTGGCAAGTGATACAACTGTTCCTGTAAAAGTTTTCATATTATTCAAAAGTTATTTTGTTGAACTATCTTCAGCTTTATTATCATCCTTTTTAGCTTGTTCTTCTTGCTGTTTTTTTATGGTTAAAATCGTTTTTATTTTGGCCACTTCTTTACGTAATCTATAAACTTTGCTTGAGTCCTCCAACTTATTTGCAGACAGAGCTAATCTTGCCTGAACAAGTTCTAGCTGAGTTTTCGCAAGCTTTTCCAATAACTGCTTGATTGAACTCTCATGTAAAGCTGAAATCTCGCTTTTTTTCATTTATTTTTCTTTAGTTACAAACTTGGTTTTAAGAGGAAGCTTACAAGCAGCTTTTGAAAAAGCATCTCTTGCTGTCTGCTCATCAACTCCACTTAACTCAAATAATATTGTTCCAGGTCTTATCTTTACTTGATAATGATCGGTTGCACCTTTTCCTGAGCCCATCTTAACTCCAACTGGCTTTTTAGACACTGGATGATCGGGAAAGACTCTAATCCAGTACTTTCCGCTTCTTTTTGTTACAAAAGTGATCTTTTTTCTAGCCGATTCTAGAGCTCTAGCTTGAACCCTACCTCTTTCAACCGCTTTTAAACCATACTCACCAAAGTCAACAGTAGTTCTACTTTTAGCAATACCTTTATTTCTGCCTCTAAACTCTTTTCTAAATTTTCTACGTTTTGGTTGCAACATATCTATCCTTGCTATGATATTTCTAAATCTTACTCCTCAGCCTTTTCTCCTTTATAAATCCAAACCTTAATTCCCACATAACCACTTCTGGTTTTAGCGGGTTGTTCATAATAATCAATAACTGCTCTTAATGTTTGTGTTGGAACTGAACCCTTAAAATATTTTTCAGTTCTTCCAATCTCGGCGCCAGCAATTCTTCCAGAAAGCTGTATTTTAACACCTTTTGCTCCTGCTGACATCACCTTTTCCATAGCTTGCAAAACTGCTCTTCTATGGGGATATCTACCAACAAGTTGAGTAATCAATCTCTCGGCTACTAGCTTAGCCCTTAACTCTGGCTGACTTAACTCATCAACCTTGATATTTACTCGAGTAGCTTTGCCAGATTCATCCATTCCACCTTGAGCCAACATCTTCTCTACATCTTTTTTAATCTCTTCAAGATTGGCACCGCCTTTACCAATAACTACTCCTGGTCGACTTACTTTTAAAATAATCTTAATAGTCGAAAGAGAACGCTCGATTGACACCTCATCCAAACCAGCGCCCTCTAATTTTTCATTAAGATACTGACGTAACTTAAAATCTTCAACTACTTTGTTAGAGTAGTTGTGTTTATCGGCATACCACTTAGATTTCCAAGAGTATGTATTTCCTAATCTGTATAGTACTGGATTAACTTTTTGTCCCATTTTAGTTATTTTTTATTACTTTTTGTTGTCTTTTTAACTGGCTTTTTCTTCTTAGTAGTAGCCTTTTTTATACTTTTTTTATCGCTATTCACTTTTTTCGTAGCAACTTTCTTCACCTTAGTTTCTTCTACCTTCTCTGTAATTTTTTTTGTTTTTGTTTTTAAAATAACCTCTACATGGCTAGTTCTTTTAAGAATCTTGTGAGCTCTACCTCTAGAGACAGGTTGCCAACGCTTGTATATAGTCCCTGCCTTAACCAAAATGTTATCTATCTCCAAATCTTCAACAGCTAGATGATGATTATTTACTGCATTTGCCACTGCCTGTCTCATTACTTTTAGCAAAACAATCGTTGACTTTCGATTCATCAGTGCTAATTGAGAAAAAGCATCCTGTAATGATAATTTTTTCACTTGATTAGCAATCAACCTAACTTTACGAGGTGATTGTCTAGAATTTTTTTGTTCTGCTGTAATTTTCATTTGATACCTTATGTCTTAGACAATGTACGCTTAACCATACGACCATGTCCTCTAAATGTTCTTGTCAAGGCAAACTCACCTAGGCGGTGACCCACCATACCTTCTGAGACAAAAACTTCCTCGAATTTTCTACCATTGTGAACTAAAAATGTATGTCCAACATAATCTGGAGCTATCATCGAGGCTCTGCTCCATGTTTTAATTGGCTGCTTATCATTAGTCCTTTTCTGTTGATGGACTTTCTCCAACAAAACTTGGTCTATATATGGTCCTTTTTTACTACTTCTTGACATGATTATTAGTTACTTTTAACTCTTCGATCTTTAATAATATATTTGTTTGAAAACTTATTTTTTCTTGTTTTCTTTCCTGGTGAAGCAATCTTTCCCCAAGGAGTCTTTGCATATTTCAAGCCAACTCCACTTCTTCCCTCACCACCACCATGTGGGTGAGAATCTGGATGTTGAGCAGTACCACGGACAGTTGGCCTAATACCCATTAAACGTTTTCTTCCCGCTTTACCAATTTTTCTGTTCTTCCAATCTTTATTTCCAATTTGACCGATTGTAGCGAAACAGTCAACTCTAATCAATCGATGTTCTTTTGAAGGAAGCTGCACAGTTGCATAGTCTCCATCCTTAGATTGAATTAAGGCTGCGGTTCCTGCTCCTCTTACAATTTGTCCTCCTTTTCCAACTGTCAGTTCAATGTTGTGAATTGGCATTCCGACAGGAATTTTGGATAGGGGCAAGGCATTTCCAGGCTTTATCTCAGCCTGTTCCCCAGCCATAATCTGATCACCAACCTTAAGTTGATCTGGAGCTAAAATATATCTTTTCTCTCCATCAACATAATAAATTAACGCGATATTAGCACTTCTCATTGGATCATACTCAACACTCTTAACCACTCCCATAACATCTCTCTTATTCCTCTTAAAATCAATTACTCTTTCTTTTTTCTTAACTCCACCACCACGGTGTCTCACCGTAACATGACCCTTGTAGCCACGACCCTGGCGCTTCTTAAAACCTTTGCGTAATAAAGATTTTTCTGGTTTACCGCTCGTCAACTCATCATTAACTAAATTAATTTGATGTCTGACTCCGGCTGATGTTGGATTCTTCTTTTTTAACATACTAGTTTGCACTTATATCAAACAGTTCAATTGTTTGACCTTCTGATAACTTAACCATAGCTTTTTTACTCGAAGTTGAAAGCTTTGGCATTCTCTTTTTACCAACTTTCCTTCTCTTACTTGGCATCAATTGAGTATTAACCTTCTCAACTTTAACCTCAAAAATTTCCTCAATTGCAGATTGAATCTGTGTTTTAGTTGCCTTGTAATCTACCTCAAAAACATAAATATTCTGCTCATTAGCAAGCTGTAATGTTTTCTCAGTAATTAGTGGTCTTTTAATTAAACTTGTTTTCATTATCTATTTTTCAGGTTGCACTCTTTTTTCGAGTACTTCTAATGCTTTACTTGTAACAATAATTTTGTGAGCCTTAACCACCGCTAGAGTATTTAAAATTCTGGCTGTTAATACAGTTATGTTGGGTATATTTTTAACAGCTCGCACCATTTTCTCATTCTTTTTATCAACCACAATTAACAGCTTACTCTCAGTTAATTTAAATTTTTCATCATTAAACTTTTTACCAATTTTTTCTAAAAGCTCAACGGCCTCTTTGGTTTTACCAGAGAGAGTTTCTAACTCATCATTAATAAAAACATTGCTTGATTGAGCTGTGAAAGCTGCTGACAAAGCCTTAAGTTTTAATACTCTTGTTAATGTTTTCTTCCAATTTTCTTCACCAGTTGGCCCATGAGAAACTCCTCCTCCAACAAAAATATTGGCGTCCTTTGCACCGTGACGTGCTCCTCCCGTACCTTTTTGTCTATACCATTTTTTAGTAGTTCGAGAAACCTCAGATCGAGTCTTGGTTTTGCTTGTACCTTGACGTTGATTGCTTAGATAAACTCTAACTGCTTGCGCCAACAAAACTGCATTGGGTTGGTCAAACAGAACATCGCTGACTTTGGTCTGTGTGTTTTTGGTAGCGCTGGTACTTTTAATTACGTCTAGTTTCATTGATCTTATTTATCTGATTTTACTTCTTGTTTATTCTCTTTTTGAGGAATTTCCTCTAATTGACTCTTTACTTCATTAACAACTTCTTCAGTTGTTTTTTCTTTATTTTTTTCTTCGGCTTTTGCTTCTTTAATCTTTATTCCAGACGCTTCAAGATTGAGATCTATCTTACTATTATTACCCGTTTTGCTAATCTTAACTATTGAGTTAATGTGTCCTGGAACCGGTCCGTTCAACCACACCTCTCTAGTTTCTGGGTCAATATGAATCACTGTTAAGTTAGCAACTGTGATGGTTTCAACTCCAAAATGACCAGGCATTCTCTTGCCTTTCCAAACCTTACCTGGAGTTTGGCTACCAATGGAGCCAACAGTTCTGCTGCGGTCAGACTGACCTTGAGTTTTTGGTCCACCGCTCATTCCGTGGCGCTTAATCACTCCACTAAAACCTCGACCCTTAGAAACTCCATGAACTTTTACTACATCCCCAACCGACAAAACTTCATTAATCTCAATTGTCTTACCAACTTTATATTCCTGGATAATGGCATCCGATTCCTCACTCAAAGGAATCCTCACACCCTTAATTTGCTTAAAGCCAAAAGAAAAACCGCTCTTTTCTATGATAGTTCTGAGCGGTTTAGTTGTATTTTTAAGTTTCTTTTTGCCATAGCCAATTTCGAGAATTAAGTGTGGATTTTGGGCAAATTGTGAACTGCTTCTATCTGTAACTAAGCATTTTTGTTGACCTAGAATAACATTTTCATCAACCCTGCAACGAGTTACAGGCAATCTCTTGCCTTGTTTTGTCCAGACTTGAGTCATCTCCCTTTTGGTAGCAAAAATTGTGTCTAACATTAGTTTTTCTATTTATAGCGTCAATAGTTCTCACTCGATTACATTAATTAATAGGACAGTGATCCCAATTCATCCTAATTACTACATCTTTATTTGAATATCAACTCCAGCAGGCAACTCCAAATGCATCAAAGAATCAATCGTTTTATTTGTTGGCTCAACTATATCAATTACTCTTTTGTGAGTTCTAATCTCGTAATGCTCTTGGGCATCTTTATCAGCATTAGGAGAAATTAGAACGGTAAACTCTTTTTTATGAGTTGGCAATGGGACCGGTCCAACAACCTTGGCTCCAGTTGAAAGAGCAGTCTGTAAAATCTTTCTACTAGCCTCATCAATCACCCTGTGATCATAAGACTTTAGTCTTACCCTGATTTTATTCTGATAGTCGTCCTTTTTGGTTTTTTTGACGGACTGCTGTTGATCTTGACCCTTTGCCATATTCTATTCAATTGTTAAGTATAAGTTATTTATTGACAGGTGGTGATTATAATAAATATTTCTGGTTTTGTACAGGCTTTATCCAGAGTAAAAAAATCGCTCATAAGAGCCATTATTTTTCTAAGTCTAAAGTAAAAGCAACCTCACCTTAATAGGTGAGGTTGCTTTTATAATTTCTCATTTACTCAAGTACTTTAGTAATTGCTCCAGCTCCAACTGTAATTCCACCTTCGCGAATTGCAAAACGCAACCCTTCATGAAGAGCAACTGGAGTAATTAACTCCACAGTCATTTGAGCGTTATCTCCAGGCATAACCATCTCAACTCCTTCTGGAAGCTTAATTTCACCAGTCACATCTGTAGTTCTGATATAAAACTGTGGTTTATAGCCAGTAAAGAATGGTTTATGACGACCACCCTCTTCTTTCTTAAGAATAAGAACCTCGGCTTCAAACTTAGATTTAGCCTGAACACTACCCTTAGCACAGATAACTTGACCTCTTTGGATCTCTTCTTTCTTTAGACCTCTTAGCAAAAGACCAACATTATCTCCTGCCTGACCTTGATCAAGCATTTTTCTAAACATTTCAACACCTGTGATGGTTGTTTGAGCTGATTCACCCATACCAACAATATCAACGGTGTCACCGACTTTACAGATACCTGCTTCGATTCTACCCGTAGCAACTGTTCCTCGACCCTTAATTGAGAAAACATCCTCCACAGGCATCAAGAAAGGCTTGTCTAATTCGCGAACTGGCTCAGGGATATACTCGTCAACTGCTTGCATCAGTTTCATAATCTGATCTTGTTGAGTGGCATCTCCTTCGAGAGCTTTTAAGGCTGAAACTCTGATAATAGGAGAGTCATCTCCCTCAAAACCATATTTTGATAGAAGCTCTCTAACCTCCATCTCGACTAAATCAAGTAGTTCTTCGTCATCAACCATATCAACCTTGTTTAAAGCAACAATGATCTTAGGAACGTTCACTTGCTTAGCAAGAAGAATGTGCTCTCTAGTTTGAGGCATTGGGCCATCAGTTGCAGACACAACCAAGATAGCACCATCCATCTGAGCAGCGCCAGTAATCATATTCTTGATGTAATCCTCATGTCCTGGAGCATCAATATGAGCATAGTGTCTCTTCTCGGTTTCGTACTCTACGTGCTTAATGTTAATGGTAATTCCACGAGCTATTTCTTCCTCACTGGTCTCAACATCCTCATACTTGAGAGGTTTGTTAATATCACTAGGAAGCTTTGATGAAAGCACAGTGGTGATAGCTGCGGTTAATGTTGTTTTGCCATGATCAATGTGACCAATAGTGCCAACGTTAACGTGAGGCTTAGTTCTTGAAAATGATGTTTTGTCGGACATAATGACTCCTACAATATTAATTTTTATTATTTTTACTGAATGTAATATTCTATCGTATTTTTCTGTTTCTGTCAGGAGGTAATCTACTACTTAGATCCCTTTCTCTCTTCTACGATCTTTTGAGTAATCTGCTCTGGCACAACTTCATAGCGAGAAGGTAGCATAACGCTACTAGCTCGACCCTGTGTCATGCTTCTCAAGATAGTTACATAACCCTGCATTTCTGCTAGAGGCACATCAGCTGTAATGATAACAACATTGCCTCTATTTTTTGTACCCTTGATACTGGCTCTACGACTACCCAAATCTCCAATCACATCTCCCATAAAATCTTCTGGTGTTGTAACCTCAACACTCATGATTGGCTCAATTAAGACCACTTTTGTTTGTGAAAGTGCAGTTCTTAAGGCTTTTGAACCAGCCATCTTAAAGGCAATTTCACTTGAGTCAACTTCGTGATATGAACCGTCATAGACAGTAACCTTTAAATCAACCAAGGGATAGTCAGCAAGATAACCTCTCTCCATCGCATCTTGAATTCCTTTATCAATTGGAGTAATAAACTCTCTAGGAATAACCCCACCCTTGATAGCATCAACAAACTCATAACCAGTACCCCTGTCTTGAGGCTCAACCTTAATCAAACAGTGACCATATTGGCCTCTACCTCCAGACTGTTTAATGTATTTTCCCTCACCTTGAGTTTCACTTAAGATTGTTTCGCGATAAGCTACTTGTGGTTTACCGGTATTGGCTTCCATACCAAACTCACGCTTCATTCTGTCAACTAAAATTTCTAGATGTAATTCTCCCATTCCACCAATTAGAGTCTGACCAGTATCATGATCAACCTTAATCTCAAAAGTTGGGTCTTCAGCACTTAGTTTGTTTAAAGCTACTCCCATCTTTTCTTGGTCGGATTTTGTTTTAGGCTCAATTGCTAAATAAATCACAGGTTCAGCAAAAACAATTCTCTCTAAAACAATGGGATTTTCAACCTCACAAAGAGTATCTCCGGTTGAAGTATTTTTTAATCCAATGATTGCCACAATCTCACCCGCTCTTGCTTCCTCAATTTCTTCTCTTTCATTGGAATGCATTAACAATAAGCGACCAACTCTTTCTTTTGTGTCGGAGCTAGAGTTATAAACATAGCTGCCCGATTTTAGAACTCCAGAATAAACACGAACGTAGGTTAATGTTCCAACATGTGGATCAGTCTGAATCTTAAAGGACAAACCACAAAACTTCTCTTCTGGAATTAATTTTCTTTCTTCCTCTTCTTCAGTTTTTGGATTTTTACCCTTAATACTTTCAATATCTTGAGGAGAAGGCAAATATTCAATAATAGCATCAAGTAAAACTTGAACTCCAGTATTTTTAAATGAACTTCCGCCGAAAACTGGAACTAAACTATAATTAATTGTTGCTTTTCTAAGAGCTACCTTTAGTTCATTGATTCCCAACTCTTGTTCCATTAGGAATTTTTCCATCAGCGCATCATCTGTTTCGGCGATAGCTTCAACTAATTCAGCTCTTTTCTTTTCAACTAAATCTTTATATTCTTCTGGAATCTCTTTAATTTCTGGTTCTGTATCTTCAGATGAATCTTTCCAAAACAAAGCTCTTCTTTCCAAAAGTTGGATAACTCCTGAAAAACTGTTCTCAGCTCCCATGGTTAAAACCATTACCGCTGGTTTAACACCAAACTTATCTTTAATATCCTGTACAGTCATATCAAAATCTGCGCCTAACTTGTCCATCTTGTTAATCCAACAAATTCGAGGCACATTGTATTTATCAGCCTGTCTCCAAACTGTTTCTGACTGTGATTGAACACCCTCGCTAGCATCCAGAACAGTGACGCCACCATCAAGGACTCTTAATGAGCGTTCAACTTCAGCAGTAAAATCCACGTGTCCTGGTGTATCAATTAGGTTAATTCTATAGTCAGCTACCGGTAAATGCGCTTGATCGAAAAACTGCTTCCAAAAGGTGGTAGTAGCAGCAGATTGAATGGTAATACCTCTTTCTTGCTCCTGCTCCATCCAGTCCATCGTAGCTGCACCAGAGTCTACCTCACCAATCTTATAGTTCCTTCCTGTATAAAATAAAATTCTTTCGCTGGTAGTAGTCTTTCCAGCATCAATATGAGCAATGATGCCAATGTTTCTCACTCTTTCTAGAGGAACTTGTTTATGATAGCTAGGTTTATCTGACATACAGTATTACCTTAATATTTTAATAAAAACAATAACGGGCTTACTCACAAATATTTCCCTCAATGAAAATTACCATCTGAAATGAGCAAAAGCCTTGTTGGCATCAGCCATTCTGTGAGAGGTATTGCGTCTAGCAATTGAGCCACCTTCTTGATTCATTGCATCCAACATCTCTGCAGCCAATTTTTCTGCAAAGCTATGGTACTTGGCGTTAGGTCTTTTGTTAGCCTCAATCACCAACCAACGAATCGCTAACGAGTTAGCTCTTCTAGTTTTCACTGGAGTTGGAACCTGGTAGGAAGCACCGCCGACTCTTCTAGACCTAACCTCCATTTTGGGAGCAACAACATCAACTAACTCTTCCATCAGTTCTGATGGAGTTTTCTTGAGTTCCTTGGATACAACATCCAATGTTTGATAAACTTGTTTAGCTGCGATTGATTTTTTACCACCCTTCATAGAGCGATTGATTAACTTGCTAACTAAAACAGAACCAAATTTTAAATCTGGTTCAGTTGTTCGAAGATAATTTTTTTTAGTTCTCATGGCTTTTCTTATGATTTCTTAACACCGTATTTACTTCTGCTAGATTTTCTCCCATCAACTCCAGAACAGTCATAAACTCCTCTAACAATATGGTACTTAACACCTGGAAGATCTTTAACTCTTCCACCTCTAACCAAAACAATGCTGTGTTCAGCTAAGTTATGACCCTCACCCTGAATATAGGCAGTAATTTCAACCTTATTTGATAATCTAACCCTAGCCACTTTACGAAGAGCTGAGTTAGGTTTCTTTGGAGTCATGGTTTTAACTACTGTACAAACTCCTCTTTTTTGAGGATTTGTAGCTTTGGAGATCATCCCTGAATTACTATTAAAGTTTCTGCGCAGAGCAGTCGCTTTAATATTTTTTTTCTTAATTGATCTACCTTTTCTTATCAGTTGATTAATTGTAGGCATAAAACTTTCTTTTGTTTTCTACTGGCTCATGTTCTTTAGCCTGAGCTGCAGACTACAGATTGTAACACGAGTTTAATTTTTTTTCAGGACCATTTGTAATTTTATAATTTTAATATTAGGTTATAGAGCTGATTCAAGTTCGGCGCCAAAATCCTCAACCTCAATAACCTCCGTTTGATCAATCTCAGGCTTAGATTGTTCTGTTTCATCCTCGTCTCCAGCCAAACCCAATCTCTTAGCAGTAGTAGGAATCAACCGCCCAATAATTACATTTTCCTTTAGTCCATCTAAATAATCAATACTACCAACTGAAGCAGCATCTGTTAAAACTTGCTTAGTGTGTTGGAATGAAGCGGCCGATAACCAAGAATCAGTGTAAAGTGCACTTCTAGTAATACCTAGTAACAAAACTTCAGCTGAAGCAGGTTCTCCACCAGCTACCATAGTATCCTCATTGATCTCAACAAAGGCACTTCTTGAAATTACCTCACCCACCATTAAAGTAGTATCACCTGTTTCAGTAACTCTTAATTTATCTCCCATTTTCCTAGTGATAACTTCAAAATGGCGATCGTTGATACCTATTCCCTGAGATTCATAAACTGCTTGAGCTTGATCTACAATATCTTGTTGAGTTGCAAGCAAGCCTCGCACCTTAAGTAGCTCTCCGTGATCGACTGAACCTAAAGTTATCTGTTGACCAGCATATACTAAATCATTGTCATCGATAGCTAATTTTGCATTGGCTGGCAATTTGTAAATTTGTACTTCATCATCAGTAGTTGAATGAACTTCAATAATCTTTTCACCGTCCTGTTCGCCAATTGTAACTTTTCCAGCAATAGTTGTAATAATTGCCTTAGATTTTGGAGTTCTAACCTCAAAAACCTCCTCGACTCTTGGTAAACCTTGAGTAACATCAAGACCGACAATACCAGCAGAGTGCTTAGTTCTCATAGTCAACTGAGTGCCTGGTTCACCAATGGATTGTGCGGCAACTACTCCTACTGGAGTACCAATTGAGACAATCTTTCTACTTGAAAAATCCCTGCCATAACAGTGAGCACAAATCCCTTTTCTTGATTGACAAGTTAAAGGTGATCTTACTTTGACTGATGTAATACTATCAAGTTGATCAACTTTACTAGCTATTTCTGGAGTAATAATCTCACCTGATTTTACTAAGATTTTCTTACCATCTTTAATATTTTCTAGAGAGAATCTACCAGTAAGCCTTTGACTAAAGGCTTCTCGTCGATTTTCTTTTGAAATAACAATTCCTTGAGTTGTTCCACAATCTTCCTCTCGAATAATAAGGTCATGAGAAACATCTACTAAACGTCTGGTAAGATAACCAGCATTAGCTGTCTTTAGAGCAGAGTCAGTTAATCCTTTTCTTGATCCACGAGCAGAGTTAACATACTCAAAGATACTTAAGCCCTCACGGAAGTTTGATTTAGTAGGCATCTCCACAATGTTCCCTAGTGGATCAACAACCAAACCTCTCATAGCGGCTAACTGTTTTACCTGGTCTTTAGAAGCACGAGTTCCTCCAGATTTAATGATAATCTTTAAGGCATTATTTTCATCGTATGAATTCCAGGTTAAATCAGCAACATTTTCTGTGGTATCCATCCATATGTCAAAGTTCTTTTTCCTTCTTTCTTTATTTGAGATTAATCCATATTGGAAGTTTTCATGAACCTTCTCGGCTTGTTTATTAGCCTCAGCAATAATCTCATCTTTATTCTCAAGAATTTTACAATCAGTTACACTAACTGAAATACCTGAACGTGTTGCTGCTCTAAAACCAAGATCCTTGATATCATCGATAATTCTTGAAACCTCCTCCTCATCATAATCTTCAATTGCTTGAGCCACAATCTCTTTAACTTTTTCTGAGTTTGCCTCTTCATTTATAAAAGAAGTATCATTTGGCAAAATCTCATTAAACTCCAATCTACCAAAAGTTGTAGTTACTATTTGAGATTTTTTACCCTTGTTTATTCTCACCTTTATAGGTTGATGTAAAGAAATCTTCCCAATTTGATACGCATGAGTAGCCTCATCTTGATTGGCAAAAACCGTAGGATACTCTTCTAAAGACTGATCCATCATGGTGTGATAATAAACACCCATAACCATCTCTTTATTTGGAACAGTAATTGGTTGACTATTAGCAGGCTTAAGCAGATTTTTGGAAGCCATCATCAAATCTCTGGCTTCTTGCTTAGCTTCTTCAGTTAAAGGAAGATGAACAGCCATTTGATCACCATCAAAGTCAGCATTATAGCCAGCGCAAACACAAGGGTGAATTTTAATTGCTCTACCATCAATTAATTTTGGATAGAAAGCCAATATGCCAAGTTTATGTAATGTTGGTGCGCGGTTAAGAAGAACCGGATGATTTTTTGTTACTTTTTCAAGCACATCATATACTTCAGGTTCTCTACGATCTACCAAATTTCTAGCACTTTTAACGTTTGGAGCAATACCTTGTAAAATTAATTCATGGAAAACATAAGGCTTAAACATCTCCAATGCCATATCCTTTGGAAGTCCACATTCATCTAATCTCAATTCTGGACCAACAATAATTACGCTACGACCAGAATAATCAACACGCTTACCAAGAAGATTGCGACGGAAACGTCCCTTTTTGCCTTTAAGCATGTCTGATAAAGACTTTAGTGGTACTCTATTTGAACGAGTGTTACGAGTTACTTTTGTGTCGATTAATGAATCAACGGCCTCTTGAAGCATACGTTTTTCATTTCTTAAAATGATTTCCGGAGCTCCAAGATTAATTAAATGCTTTAAACGATTGTTTCTATTAATCACTCTTCGATATAAGTCATTGAGATCTGAAGAAGCGAATCTTCCACCAGAAAGCTGAACCATTGGTCTCAAGTCTGGAGGAATAACTGGCAAGATCTTCATAAACATCCAACGAGGATCTAGCTGTGCCTGACGTAAACCCTCAATAACCTTAAGTCTTTTTATATAGTTAGCCGTTCTAACTTGACTTTTGCTTTCTTCCAACTTTTCGCGCAATTCCTCCTCAAGAGATTCGATATCGGTTTCCTCTACCAAACGGTAGATACTTTCAGCTCCCATGCCAACTTCAATAAAGCCTTCTGCTTTATAGTCAATTAGTTTGATGTACTCATCCTCAGTTAAGACTGATTTTTTCTTGATGCGCTTAACCATTGCTTTGATTGCATCATAAATATCATTATTTCTCTCAACCTCTTTTTGCAACTCTTGTTTAACCTCGACAATTTCGCGCTTGGCTTTAAGTGAAAGATCTTCAAGCTTCATCGCCAAAGTCTCTTCTTTACCTTTTTTGTCTTTAAGCTGTTCTTTAAGTTTTTTTTGATCTTCTTGAAGTTTTTTCTTGATCTCTTCAATGTTTGTTTTAGCTAGTTGACGAAGATTTTCCTCATCCTTGACCTTATCAACATCAAGATTATCAATTGTTAAAGACCTGCTATTCTCATCAATCGACAAAACTACATACTGAGAGAAGTAAATCACTGACTGTAAATCCCTAGGAGAGATACCTAATAGACGGGATAGTTTCGATGGAGCCCCTCTAAAGAACCAAACATGAGCAACTGGAGCTGCCAACTCAATATGACCCATTCTTTCTCTTCTCACACTTGAATGAGTTACTTCCACACCACACTTGTCACACACAATACCCTTGAAACGACGTCTCTTGTACTTTCCACAGTGACACTCGTAGTCTTTGACTGGACCAAATATCTTTTCGTCAAATAAACCATCTTTTTCTGGTTTAAGTGAGCGATAATTAATTGTTTCTGGTTCTTTCACTTCTCCGTGTGACCATTCCAGCATTTCTTCTGGGGAAGCTAGTCTAATTTGAAGTGCGCTAAAGTCTATTATGTTTTTAATCATGGTGGTGAGTGTTGTGCTTGTTAACGATTTTTTTAATTGATTGTGATAATTTTTTTATTGATCTATAACTTCGTCATCCTCGTCATCATCCATAGTGTCACTAATCAAATCATCATCTGAAGGTTCAAACTCCTCGTCATCGAGTAAATCTTCCTCTGTTTGAGTATCTTCATCCTTAACTGAATCGCTATCAGAATCAGCTAAATCATCATCATCTGAAAGTTCATCTAAAGGAATGATCTCATCATCATCGATTTCATCAATTTCTGGAGTTTCTTCAATGACTTCTTCTTCTCGTAGATCTAAAGGAATGACATCCAAACCTAAAGAGTTTAGCTCTCTCATTAAAACTCTAAACGATTCTGGAATATTTGGTGGAGGAATAGGAATTCCTTTAACCATCGCTTTAAATGCCTTGGCTCTTCCACTAATATCGTCAGACTTAATAGTTAACATTTCTTGCAAACTATGAGCTGCCTTATGAGATTCGAGAGCCCACACCTCCATCTCTCCCAGCCTCTGTCCACCCATCTGGGCTTTTCCGCCAAGTGGCTGTTGAGTCACCAAAGAGTAAGGACCTGTTGAGCGAGCGTGAACTTTATCATCAACCATATGGACTAACTTCAAGATGTAAGCCACGCCAACAGCGGTTGTTTCTTGATAGGCTTCTCCAGTTCTACCATCATATAGCTGAGCTTTACCTTCAGCTGGCAAACCAGCTTTCTCTAGCTCTTCCCAAATTAACTTCTCTTCAAAACTTTCAAAAACTGGTAACGCAACTTTATAACCAAGAGTCTTGGCTGCCCATCCAAGATGAGCTTCAAGTAGTTGCCCTAAGTTCATTCTAGCCAAAACTGAAAGTGGGGAGATAATAATGTCAACTGGGGTTCCATCCTCCAAATGAGGCATGTCGGCAATAGGCACAATCTTTGAGATAACACCTTTGTTTCCATGACGACCAGCTAACTTATCTCCAACCTTAATCTTTCTCTTTTCGGCTACTCGAACTGAAATTTGCTTTAGAACTCCCGGATCCAAATCATCTCCCTCGTCTCTATCTAAAACTTTCACATCAATAACTGTGCCGCTTTCCCCATGAGGCATTCGCAGTGAGGTATCTCGAACTTCTTTCGATTTTTCACCAAAAATAGCTCTAAGCAATCGCTCTTCTGAGCTAAGTTCAGTTTCTCCTTTAGGAGCAACCTTGCCCACAAGAATATCTCCAGAATTAACCTCGCTACCAATGCGAACAACTCCATCTTCCGTAAGATTAGCTAGATAACTTTCAGCAACATTTGGAATATCGTTAGTTAACTCCTCAGGTCCAAGACGAGTATCCATCACTCTAGCTTCATGCTCGCTAATATGAATTGAAGTTAATAGATCGTCCTTAACCAATCTTTCTGAAACTACAATAGCATCTTCAAATCCCAAACCATCAAAAGATGCATAAGCAATTAATAAGTTGGTACCAAGAGCCAACTCTCCATGATCTGCAGCCGGACCATCAATAATTAAGTCATTAGCCTTGACCTTATCGCCAATATTAACCAAAGGTTTTTGTGAATAACTAGTGCTTTGAGAAGTTCTTTCGAACTTTTTAATATGGTAAATTTCCTTGTCATTGTCCAAAGTCACATTCTCTTTTCCATGGATAGAATGTAAAACTTCAGCATCTTTTAACTCTGACTTATTCAATTTAATTTCAACTCTTTTTCCATCCACATACTCAACCACACCACCATGTAAGGCTCTCACTGTATGATTCATGGCGCTAGCCACAGCCTCTTCCATACCAGTACCAATAATTGGTGCTTCTGGTCTTACCAATGGCACAGCCTGACACTGCATATGGCTACCCATAAGAGCACGAGTGGTTTCATCATTAGCAATAAACGGAATCAATGAAGCCGAAGTACCCACCACCTGTCTAGGAACAACATCAATAAACTCAACTTGAGTTGCTGGTCCTTCTAAGAATTGATTTTGGTGACGGAAAGGCACCCAATCCTGAGTAATATATCCATTGTCATCAACATCAATTTCGGCGTGAGTAATTTTATAATCTTCTTCCTCATCAGCTGCCATATAGACAATCTCGTCAGAGACCTTCATCTTTCCGTTCTTTTCCTCGACTCTGTTGTATGGAGCTTCTAAGAATCCATACTCATTTACATGAGTATATAAAGCAAGATAAGTAACCAAACCAATGTTCTGACCTTCTGGAGAACGAACTGGACAGATTCTTGAATACTGTGAAGCATTAATATCACGCATCGAGAAAGAGGCTCGTTCTCTAGTAACACCACCAGAACCAAGTACTGACAAACGTCTTAAGTTGTCAATCTCAGCCAGAGGATTCACTTGATCCAAAATAGCTGAAAGTCTATTTCTTCTGAAAAATTGAGAAACGGTTGCAATAAGAGGTCGAGCATTAACCAAGGCTGAAGGAGTAAGACTTGAATCGGTTTTTGTCAAAGACATTTTTTCCCGGATTGATCTTTCTAAACGAATCAGACCAATACGAAAAGCAGTGTCTTTAACCAACTCACCAACACATCGAACACGACGGTTACTAAGATGATCAATATCATCAACCTTACCTATACCGTTTTGTAGCTCAATTAAATATTTAATTGTTGCCACAACATCCTCTTTTGATAAAACAGTATTTTCTTGATTAACTTCAATTTTTAATCGACGATTAAGCTTATATCGACCAACTTTTCCAAGGTTATATCTTCTTTCATCAAAAAAGTGAGACTTAAAATATTCTCTCGCCGTATCTAAAGTGGCTGGTTCCCCTGGTCTTAACTTTTCATAAATCTCAATTAATGCTTCTTCTTTGGTGTGAGTGTCATCTTTTTCGAGAGTATTTTGTAACAAATCATACTCATCTTTATCCAAAATATCTTTATATAGATCTAAAATTTCCTCGTCAGACTCAACTCCAAGAGCTCTCAACAATACAGTTGCAGGCATCTTACGTCTTCGATCAATCTTGACTGTGATTACATTTCTTCTACCAACAACAAACTCAATCCAGGAACCACGCATTGGTCGTAGCTCAGCAGAGTAATATACTTCTCCTGTTGATTGATATTCTTCTCCCGAAAAAGAAACTCCAGGAGCTCTTACCAACTGAGTGACAATGCCACGCTCAATTCCATTAACAATAAATGTTCCCACAGGAGTCATTTTGGGAACATCTCCCATAAAAACATCTTGGGTTCTTCTCTCACCAGTTCGTTTGTTAATTAAAGTTGCCTCTACATAAAGAGGCATGTCAAACGTTAGATTTTTTTCTTTGGCAATTGAGGGAGTAGTTTTAGCTTCACCCAAACGGTGTTCGCCAAATTTAAGTTGCCAGTTTTTTCCAGTGTAGTCTTCAATTCCTCTTCCAGCATTGACTTGTTCTAATGCTTCTTTTATTCCATTATCCAAAAAATCTTGGTAACTTTTTTGCTGAAGTGCAATGAGATCAAGTTTGGGGAGATTCTTTTTAACTTTTCCCCAATTATGGCGCTGGCTGGTTGACATGAAGGCTCCTTTTTCTGGTTGTTATCTAAAAGCAATCTTATCTTGCGTTTTTATCTAAAACGCAAAAACAGAGACTAAATGGATAGTCTCCTATATCTAAAAAATGACACTAAAGTAAAAGTTGAGATGTCACTAGTTTACAATAATTGTAGTTTTGCTTGACCTGGCTAATTGAATTATTATTAATAACTGTATTCATCATGTTTCGACAAAAAAAACATGCCACCTCTGGCATAGGTCATACAACTCCACACGTAAGTGGCAATTCTATCATTTCTACAAAACTAACGCAAGTAGTTATTAATATTCTGGTTATGTTCTTGTAATGTCTTTCCAAAATGAATCTGCCCAGTGCTGTCATGTATGTAGTATAAATAATCAGAAAATACCGGATTAACAGCAGCCTCTAAAGCCTCAAAGCCAGGATTGCAAATTGGAGCAGGAGGCAAACCAGGATTCAAATAGGTATTATATCGAGAATCGAGTTCTTTATCGACAGCTAAAGGAGTTGACCACCAAGAGCCGGTTAACTCATTGTAACCCTTAGCATATTGAAGAGTGGCATCCACCTGAAGAGGCATGCCCATTTCTAGTCGCTTGTAGATTACCCCAGCAACCATCTTCATTTGCTCTAATCCTTTTGCTTCTCTTTCAAGAAGAGAGGCAATTACTATCAGTTCGTCTACGGAATAATCTGATTGCTCTATGTCATCAGCAAAAAGAGCAATCTTTTTATCAAAAGTGTTACTCATTAATGAAATTAAGGTCTGAGTTGTGATTTCCTTGGGAACAAGATACGTATCGGGAAATAATTTTCCTTCCATGCCAACCGTTTGCAACAGGAACTCATCTTCATCAAAGCTAGTCAAGTCATACTCGGAAAGACTGCTGGCAATCTCTTCTCTGCGAATCCCTTCAGGAAAAGTAATCCAAAGATCATCGGTGCCGTCACTCAAAACATCTAAAATCTCTGTCAAACTCATGGACTGAGATAGTTCAAAACTACCCGCTTGAATATTATATTTATCCTCATTAAAACGATAATATAGTTGAAAAATCCTTGAATTTTTGATCAGCTTTTCTTCAACAAGACGATCAGCAACATGCATTACAGATTGACCTTTGGGAATAACAAAACGAGTCAACTCTTTTTTTTCTGATGCTACTGGTTGCATCATCGATGTCAATACTAAGCCTGCACATAAACCAAGTAAAACAAAAACAGTTAAGAAAATGATTGTCAACTTTATCAACAATCTTTTTTTGCTTTTGCCAGATAATTCTTCATTATTTTTTCTAAACATAGATCTTATAGTGTAGCATAAACAATTTGCTGCAGCTAAAACTAATCATTATTTAAAAGAGGAAATAAATTATTGATAACTAAGCCAGTCTTCTAAAAACAAAGAGGCCGCCAAATGATCGATTGGCCCACTGATTCTTTTTCCTCTTTCTCTCATTTTTTCTCTTACATCGTGAGAGCTAAGAGTTTCGTCAACAAACTCAATTGGCAAATCTATCTTTTTGTGTAATTGATCTCGAAACTGTTGAGTTTTTTCAGCCATCCTTTGCTCGGAAATACCCAATACTAGTTGAGTCACTCCATGTTTTTGACAAAGGTAATCAATTCTTTCGATAGCTTCTTCTAAATTCGTATACTCGATTACTTCAAGAGGATCAGCTAATGAAGCATGAGAAAGAGCTAAACCAATTCGCTTAGTACCATAATCAATTGCTAATACTTTTCGGTTCTCCATGATAGGAAGATTATACTCCAAATCTAATCATCCCTAATTAACTGCGCCGTTACTACACCTCGACGAAGGTATGTCCCTTCTGGGGTACAAGTAACCAGCTTGAGCTGACGAACACCATAATCTTGAGACAAGATATAAGTGTCAGACGGCTTCACTTCAGTTTTATCTTCAACAATATAAGTATAGCGAACATCTCCATAATTGAGATAAATTTTATCACCTCTTTCTAAGGTCATAATCGTACTAAAAATTGAGTTATAGCGACGAGGATTTGACTCCTTGGGATTATAAAACTGTCTAAGTAAGGAATGACCAAAGATCACTGGAGCTCCGGGCTTACCTGGTAATGATGTGCCAGGATACTGAATTAAACTTTTATCAAGATTCACTCCTCCAATAGTAACAACAGCATTTTCAATTCCTAACTCTGGAATTTCCAAAACATACTCTCCGCTTTGACGAGCTAATAAACTAGTCCTGCTAGTAAGATCAGATGCCATCTGATCTTCAAACCAGTTTGACAAGTTTGTAAAATCAAGTTGTGCATCAACAATCACTGGACCTCGTCTTGCTTTTGAAAGCGCTTGTGCTTCATCAATACTTGAATAATCTTCTGACTCGCCTTGCGCCACCACTAAAGGAGTCACATCAAGCACATGTTCTTGTGGAATAGGAAGAACTAGTTTTTCTGCATTCGCCTGAGGAAGAGTTTTAACATAATAACCAACAACAGGCATAACTGCGCTACCAAGTAACATTACCCCAACAAAAATCAGCATAACCGGTAACATATTTGCTCCAAATCTTACTAACCTCGGCAAAGCATTTGCCAACGCGTTAGTCTGCTTTTCATCGATCTTTTCCTCAATTTTTTGAGTCACCATCATTCTGGTTAACTTACTTGCTACCTTCTTTTCCAAGCCTTCATAGCTACCCTCTCGCAGCAACGCTTCTCTATACAAGCGGATAAGCTCACGATGATCTAGTCCAATGTGAGATTGCTTTGCCATTTTTAAGTAGAACTAATTAAATTTTGTAAAACTAACAAGCCATTACTTCACTTCAATTTTTATTTTCTCTGCCTTGCTAGGTAAATTCTTAAAAAGCGAGTTGGTAAAAGGAGGAGTAAACTCATACTCCACCCCAGATATCTCATCAATTTGATTAAGTTTTGTACTTGCATCCGTAATCGGCATCTTCAAAAGATCTGCAACAAGAGAATCTAAGTCAATAATAGCTTTGGCTTGGCCCTCAAGTTTCGCCTCAATTCTCAGTTGAGAATCTTCGTCCTCATCTGACTCTATTATCTTTGAATCAACCTTTAAACCGCTATCTTCAAACTGATAATTTTCTGGAACAGCATCAGCTAAAACTATTCGCGCTAACTCTAATAAATCTTGATTTGTGTAACTCAAACCGTTTAGTTTTAATTTTAGAGTAAGTGCCACCTCATCTGCCTCATCACCAATCTCTGCACTATATTCTTGAGAAAGAATCTCAAACTCTTCTGTAGGGACAATATGTAAATCAATTTTTTGAGATTCAATCATCTCATCTCTAGCTTGCTTAAGCAGTCTTTGCTTGAGGGTAGTAAGCAATTCTTGATGATCAGTTTCTGAAACAACCCTGATTTCTCTACTAGAACCGCCAGTAAAATTATCTACTGCTTTTGCTGAGTACGTGTCGGTAGAAAAAGACTCAATTTTAAAATCAGTGTCTTTTGATACATTTCCCTCTGTACCAATCTCTTTAGCAACAACCTTGGCAGTTTTCTGCCCGTACTCACGCTTTTCACTATCCCCAGTATTACTGACTTCTACGCTTGAAGCTGGTACCTCCACTTTTTCATCCAAAGTAAACTCTAATGAATCTGCATAGACCACTGTACCTTTATCAAAAGTTTTATCCTCATCAGTTTTGTTAAGAATTCGAATTTCTCCCTCAGCCTCTTCACCAACCTGTTTAATGCCAGTTGTTGATGTAAGTTCCTCTCCAGCTACTTCTTTACTTATTTGATCAGCCTTAAGCAGATTTAATTCTGGGTCAGATTGAGTAATGGTTGAATCTAACAGAATACTAATCTCTTTTTGCAGCTGATGAATATTGGGTTGAATTACAACAGTTACCTGGTAATTATTTTTGAGTAGAAAAAAGGAAACTAAAGCAGATACCATCAAACCAAGAATAATTCCTACTGCGATTATCAACTTGATCCTTTGTTTTTTGCTTGGTTTCTTCCTCTTAACAGTTGAAGGGTTATTTCTTCTTAATGAAGACTTAAGATCTTGTCTGTTGTCTGGTGGTGAAACTTGATCAACTGCTATTGGCACACCAAAACTAGTAGCCACATCATTATTTTTTGAAGGATAAGTAATATTTGCTGATAATGGCAAAGATAGAGAATCGGAATTAAACTCTGATTGATCCTCATCAACAAAGTCTTCTTCATTTGAGTCAAAATTAAGATCGGTTTCCTTAGGAACCAAGCCTACGTCTTTTGCTAAGGCAACCCCACCCTGTTTAGCCACTGCAATTAAAACTTCTTGAGATTTAATTGTGTCAATCACCGGTTGCTGAATGAATCCATATTCTTTTACCCAATCAATAGAAAGCAACTGTTGCTGATAATTTGCTAAATCGGTATCCTCAACCGAAGCTGAAGACAAAATTATATTAAGAGGAAACTTTTTTCCAGATTTTTCTAGATCTCCATTCAAGCGTGCTAACACTTCTTGAACATCTAAAAGAATATTTTCTGATCGTCCCACCGACAAGGCTTTTTCTACTTGTCCCTGATGGAGAACGTTCATCGTTAGAGATGTTGAGCCTAAATAAATCACCAACGCTGAAAGGTAGCGATTGTCATCAATTAGATGATTAATCAACGCTTCAGTACTCAACACAAAACCAACCGCCTCAAGTGACAGCGACTTACACAGTTCTTGCAATCTATCATCGTGAGGAACCTTAATTTCTGCCTGAGTTGCCCATTCTGGCTCAAGAGCAAATAAAACCTGGTCTGTTTCTTCAGATTCTTTGCCTAATTCTTGCAAACTCTCATCACATTGAATGAGTTGCTCATCTTCAGTTTGGTAGTAACGAGTTGAAGACTGATTGAGGATATTGACTTGTCCATCAATTACTTTCCACAATGAAGAACTGACTGAAATATCAGTCAACATTATAGAAATAAACAACTCATTATTGTTTTTCTTATTTTTTGAGAAAACGTTTGGCAGGCCCATAGTGTATTAAAATGTGTATATAAACTATCATTATTAAAACAGACAATCTCAAGAATGAAAAGAGGGGGCGGATAATCTAACTGGAAAGCTTGAACAATCCTACTCAATTACTCTAACATATATTCTTCTCACACCAGAAGATACTGACTTCTCTTTAAAAATTTCTAACTGACCAATCTGACCTAGAGAGGAAACATGAGGACCACCACACAGTTCTTTAGAAATTATGTTTTTATCATGTAATTGAGTTTTGGCATCAGCATTTTTTTCGATAGAACCAATTAAATAAACACTCACTTCTTCTGGATAACGTTCTGCAAAAAAAGCTAAAGCTCCCGAATCTAAAGCTTCTTGTTTATTCATAATTATCTTAGTAACAGGAAGATCTTGATAAATCCATTGATTAACCTTTTTTTGAATTAACTCTATTTCTTCTTGAGTTAAAGCTTTGGGGTGCGAAAAATCGAACCTCAAACGTTCAGCTGAAATATTTGAACCTTTTTGTTGAACATGTTCTCCCAACACTTCCCTTAAGGCAGCATGAAGCAAATGAGTAGCAGTATGATAAGCAGTTGTCTTCTGAGAGTGATCAGCCAGTCCTCCTTTAAATTTTTCAGATGAACCAGAGCGTGAATTAGATATGTGAGCTTGTCTAGCGTGCAAAAATTCTTCTTCGAAATTATTTGTCACAATAACATTTTGAGTTATTGCTTCTTCTTTCAAAACTTCCAGAGGAAATCCATAAGTTTCGTAAAGATGATAAGCCTTTGATCCCGAAAATTTTTCACTTGTCGATGAAAGTTTGGCAAACTCCCTCAAACCTTTATCTAGAGTTTTGCCAAATCTAGCACATTCTTTTTCTACCTCTAAAAATATATCGTTCTGATTTACTGCTAATTCTGGATATTGATCCTGATATATGCTTACTACTATTTGAACAAGTGGTAGTAAAATTTGGGTAGTCAAAGAAAGATATCTTTCTTGTCTAATTGATCGTCGCAGCAGCCTGCGAACTAGATAGCCCTGATCCTTATTACTTGGCTTAACCCCATCGCCAATCAAAAAGACTGCTGCTTTTAAATGATCTGCAATCACTCTAAATTGAGAAAGATAATCGTCATATTTTTTTCCAGAAAGTTCCTCAATTTTTTTTATAATTGGGAAAAAAAGATCGGTTTTAAAAATATCTGGTTGATTTTCCAAAACAGCCAAAATCCTTTCTAAACCTCCTCCAAAATCAATGTTTTTCTGAGGCAATTCCTCTAAACCTTGATCTGTTTTTTGATACTGCATGAACACACTATTTCCTATTTCAAGAAATCTGCCGCAGTCACAATTTACATGGCAAGGTTGATTAGCAAATTTTGATTTTTCATGAAATTGATGCTCTGCGCCAAAATCATAAAAGATCTCGCTACTAGGACCACCTGGTTCTCCAAAAGGCATTGAGTCAGGCTCTCCAGCTCTTGACCACCAGTTTTTCTTGGCAGGATATAAAAGAATATGATCTGGAGAATTGCCAGCAACTCCATTTTTTTCTGGATGAGAGTTGATTTTAGTTTCTATTCCTTTTTCTGCAAATAGTTTCTGCCAAATTTCAATAGCTTCCTGATCCTTTTCAATCTGATATTTTTTATCTCCAGAAAAAACCGTCACAAATAACTTTCTTGCATCTAAACCTACTACCTCAGTTAAAAACTCGAAAATCCAAGTTAACTGTTCCTCTTTGAAATAATCTCCCAGTGACCAATTACCTAGCATCTCAAAGAAAGTGGTATGCCGATTATCTCCAACCTCTTCTATATCTTGAGCCCTGAAACACTTTTGCGAGTTGGTAATTCTAGTTCCAGCGGGGTGTTTTTGTCCCAGTAAATAAGGCATAATCGGTTGCATCCCCGCAGTGGTAAATAAAGTTGTGGGATCATTTTCAGGAACAAGCAATGATGAAGGAATAATCGTGTGCTCTTTTTGTTTTAAAAATTCAAGGTAATCTTTTCTAAGTTGATTGGCAGAGATTTTTTTATTAAGCATATTCTCTCTGTGTATTTATTAGTTTTTTTGTTAGTAACTTCTTGAGAAGAATAACTGATCCTCCAAAAAAAAGATCTCCAAGCAGGGTGTTTCGATAAAAAGGCAAGGCTAAAGAATAGCATCTTGTTAATCCAATTAAGTTTCTCGGATACCAATACCACCATACTCCCAAATTTGAGAAAAGAAAGAAAATAAAACTTGCAACCGGTAACAACAATACCTGCCACTTAACACTTTTATGAGCCAATCTTCCCAATAGCCAATAACCAGAAAATCCTAGATAAGTAAAAATAAATCCCGAGTATAATCCTGAAACGAATAAATCATAGGCAAGAATCTGAATCATGAAAACTAGGAAGTTTGATTGAAAAAAACCAAATGATCCAACTACGCTGAAGTTTGGCATAATCTTAACAAACCTCGAACAAAAGACTAAAAAACTCAAGTTGAGTTTGTAAAGAGTAGTATGAGTTTTATTAAAAATCATTTTTGGTAGCGAGAATTATACAAAATAAATTCGTTAACAACATTAAGGTAAATTTATAGTTAACTCATTTCCTAAGGGGCAAGCCCCTCAGCGTTTTTGTTCCACTTTTAGTGTCACAAAAACTGCTCCCCTGTGACAATCAATTATATTTAATATTATGTCACATCAAGGGGGATTCCCCTTGAAATCCCCAATTCTGATTATTCCTCTTGAGTGAATTCAGGGAATATAATCAGAATAAATTCGTTAATTAATAACCAAACCGTATTTTCTTTGATGAAATTTTCGAATAACAAGGAGCAGGTTAAAAGCGTGACTAATCTTACTCAAAAGCCTTTACTTCTTCCCATTTCCACTCTACTTTATCACCTGTCTTTAATACAATTTTGTCACTTGCTTCTTGAGCATATTCATCATTTATATAGAGAGCCCAATAAAATTGGTTTGTTGAAGCCTTGCCGTTAATACTTGTAACAAAAGTACCAAACTCATACTGATCATACTCAATCTCCTCATTTTCATTTAATAAAGAAAACGGAGTTTCACCATCTTTTTCAGCTGTATAACTAAACACCAAGTTATCTAGAATATCAGAGGAAGATTCTGTCAAGAAACTATTGTTAGTTTCAAAAGTTGGTCGAGAAAACAGAACGTCTTTTGATATTAATAATCTAGAAAATAAATGTGAATCCTTTGATAAACTAATAAAAAGAAATGCAATTGCCACCACGCCAATGACTATAAAAAGTGGTAATAACTTTCTATTTTTATTCTCTGGCTGTATCTCCGATAATTCTGACATTTTTATACTCCTTTAAATCTTTGAGGTGATGAAACCTTTTCTTTAGTAACAGTCTTAGTTGAACTCCTAATTTTTAAACCTTGTCTCTTTTCTTTCTTGGGAGTTTTTGTACCAAGCAATAAATTTATTAACTCGCTTAATTCTAGATCACCAACTCTAATATCCTTAATTGCTGGTAATTCTTGAGTGGCATCATCCCATCTTTCACTAAACTTCTCTCTTAGTTGTTCACCCTCATCAGATTTAAACAAGAAATAACTTGAAAACCCTACAAAAAAACCCATTAACATTCCTAGTCCAAATTGGTTAGATTGTTTCTTTGAATCATTAGAGGCTAGAGTTTGATGAGTTTTACCAGACATTAACTATCCTTCCTTGTCCTCTTTTCTCTTATTAAGATAATTAACAAATCCTTCAAAAACCCTAACACCAGTTTTGACTCCTGCAGCAATACCGACTAAACCTTGAAGTGGCTGGGTGATACTTGCAATCTTAATCTCAGCCTCACTGGCAATATGATTAACTTGGTCAACAGTTTGGCGAAAAGATTTTAAAACCAAGAATAATTGTATGCCTACAATAGCCAAGACTATAGTCAAAATGCTCAAGGATCCAGCAATGATATAAGGTAAAATTTCGGTCATATTTTTCTTTACTTAATAAATTTATTAACAGAATTAATTAACTATAGCACACTCATAACTTCAAAACCGCTGATTAGAACTTAACATAAACCGTTCTTTGCTGAAGAGTGGCTCGTCCTTTTTGATCAACCGCTTCGATCGTGATAGTGCTAATTCCTTCTCTGGGTAAATATATTTCAGTTTTAAATGTACCGTCTGGTTGAATTGAAACCGGCTGAGCATTCACACTCACCATAGCCTCATTTTCCACAACTCCGCTAACAATAATTTGAGAAGAGACAAACTCATTTTCTTCCGGAGAATAAATCTCCAGAGAAGGTGGTTTGTTGAGGTTATACCATTGAAAACCGACATATCCAGCCAATGACAAAAAAATGGCCGCCGCAATTACTGCTACAAGAGTAATTGGTTGCCATTGTTTCTGTCTAGCCGAAACTGATCTAGTGAACTGACGAGGAAGCAACTCTCCAGTTTTATTCTCTTGATAATCTCGGCGCAAAATTGCTAACAGTGATTTCTGATCAAGATCCAAAACTCTGGCGTAAGATTTAATAAATCCTTTAATAAAAACTGAGGCCGGCAACCGGTCAAACCGATTTTTCTCAAGTGCTTGAAGATACTCAATCTTAATTTTAGTAACTTGAGAAAGCTGAGTTAACGTTATTCTTTGTTTTTGTCTTTCGTCAGCTAGAATTTGACCAATTTTCCTCGTCTGCATAACAAATTTAATCTTTAATTAAGATAATTTAATTTGAAAAAGCTTGATTAACAAGTTGAGCAATTCTTGCCCCATCGGCACTATTACCAACCTGCTGCTTAACCAAACCGATTAATGGTCCTCTTTGAATATCGGCTGATTCTTGCCTTATTTTATTGATCACCTCAATTATCTGCTCATCAGAAAGTTGTTGGGGCAAGTACTCTTCCAAAACTCTAATTTTTTGTTGGGCTTCTTCAACTAAATCATCTCTACTACCTTTTTTGTAATCCTCAATTGCATCCAGCCACTGTTTTACAGTCTGAGAAACCAACCTTTCGACCTGCTCATCTGTTTGAGGACCATTGTCAATTTCTTCGTTTTTTATCTTAGCTCGCAGCATTCTAATTGTATCAAGTTTTAGCGTTTGTTTATCGCGCATCGCTTGTTTCATATCTTCAATCAATCTATCTTGGAGTGACATAAAATCCTTTTTTTAATTTTTGAGTATAAATTTGTAATATTGATTTTTATAGAAAAACTTTTGCCCCATCATTTTCATTATTAAAAATTTAGAGTATTGCCATTGATCTCGAAGCGTGAAGAGGAAACCAGCATCCTCAAGCTTCGCCAGCCAAACAATCTGTTTAACACATAAAATGAATTTTTAGCTTATGACTGTGAGGAAGCCTTGGTGCAAAGCACCGTCGGCGACGAACAGACATGAACTAAAAATGTGGACCCGAGCTGACTCGAACAGCTGACCTTTCCGATGTGAACGGAACGCTCTAACCAACTGAGCTACGGATCCATATTACTTAATATTAAAGTAAAAGCCATTATACAACAGATTCACTCACACTCATTTTTTTGAAAGACATTTTTCAGAAAAGCTGTATATAGTTTGAAAATGAACTCCCAATTATCATCGCTATTATATAAACTATTAAAAATAATCTTCCCGCCTTTTTGTGTTTGCTGTAAAAAAAATGGTAGTGTTTTATGTGAAAAGTGTTATCAACTCATACATTTTAATCTTCAACCATCAATTCCCATCAAAAACAGTTGTCAGTTTTTAGATCAAACTTTAGTTTTAGCTGCGTACCAACCGCCAGTCTCACAGTTAATAAAAGCGCTCAAATATCAGCGAGTGAGAGCTGTAAGTGACACACTGGCCGAGTTGCTCTATTTGCATTTAACATTTCCATCATTTGATCTAATAACCTCAGCACCAATCTCAAGAAAAAGAGCAAATGAAAGAGGATTTAATCAAGCTCAGCTAATATCAGAAAAGCTTGGCTTAATGCTCAATAAACCAACGGAGCAGTTATTGATAAAAATTAAAGACACAGAAAAACAAGCGCAAAGTAATTATCAACAAAGATTGTGCAATCTGAATGATTGTTTTCAAGTTGATCAAAAATTTAAACACCTAGTAAAAAAATCTGTAATTCTAATCGTTGATGATGTCATTAGTACCGGCTCCACTTTGAATGAGTGCGCGAAAACCTTAAAAACGGCTGAAGCTAAAAAAGTAATTGGAGTTGCGCTAGCCCAAGGTTTGTAACAGCATTACATCTGGTGTATAATGTCATACTCTGGAGTTTTACTCCAAAAACATGGGGATGTATTGCATCGACGTGTCAGCACATTAACAGCTGCAGACCATCTTTTATCAAAAGATGTAAAACAGGATAAAAACATAACTGCAAACAAAATTCGCAGCATGGTTGCATCAGCTGGACAGGCTATCGCTAGCCTTTTCCAACCTGTTGGAACCCCAGCTCTCGCTTACAACGCGTAAGCTGGCATCTACTCATTTCTTCTCACTGATGAGAGTGGATAGGTGAAAAACCAGTCAGTGTGCTAATAATTGATTCATGCATCGATTATTTTAAGAAATAGCATGGCGGCAAAAGAAAGGTTTGTTTATTTACCTCTTTTGCTTAAAGCAAAAATAAAGACCTATTGCATAATTAGAGTTAGATGAATTTATGATAGATTTTGCAGCATTTTCTTTGTTTCTCGACGACAATAGTGGCAGTGACTACTTGAGAAGGAGAAAACAACGCAAAATGCACAAAAGATGCATATAAGTATCTAATTTTAATTATGCAGTAGGTCTATACTACGTCTGTAGAAGTTGTTCTGAAGCTTGATAACGGACAGGGGGTCATACCCCCTCATCTCCACAAAGAACTTCCAGTGGATCTTTTTTTGTTTATCGTGTGTTTTTATAGTCAACAATGATATTTTCTGCATGAAGTACTGCTATACTTTTTCATATGTTTAAACACGAAACAACAGTCTTGAAAGAAGATCTATCAACCGAGTTTATATTCAATGGTGAGCAATTAGCTTCTTATTTATTTCTCATCCTTAATCGAGAAGGTTTGGCGAATGGAGATAAAGTAATTGAAGATTTGTTAGTTGATCTTAAGTTTAGAGTAAAGACAGAACCACAAATATATGTAGCAATGATGTCCATACTCAATATATTAAAGTTATGTATTGATGCAGACATCAACCAAGCTACAAAAGAAGAAAAAACTAAGGTTACAATACTTGGGGAAAATACAATTGAACAAGCCTTAACAACAATACAGTTTTTTAGGAAAAAAGCTGACACCAAAGCACAACAATTATATCAATTAATTATTGATATTATCAAAACTTATAAGCATTATTCTCATATGTCTGATGCTGAAATTGGAGAATTCAACAGACTTGCTTGTATCGCATTACAAGTAAAACAAGATTCTACTCATCAAGGTGAGACAAAAGTCCTAACCGCCCATTTTGACTATTCAATGAGATTATATCAAGAAAGAGCAAATATTGACTTTCTAGAAAAATATCCAAAGATCCATTGGTTGATGAATGCAGAAGATTTCAAAAAACTTCTAAATGATCAAAACCAATTAGATTCTCCAAGACAGTGGGAGCTTAGCACTGTAGCTTATCACCCAGACGAAGAAATAAAAGCCCTATGGGGAGTTGATCTTGGAGTTGGCGTAGAACTTAATGGAGAAGTGATTTGGGCATCAAATGAAGATGCAAGAAGCGATAATAGATTCCCTGATATTCCTGAAATTGCTAACAGAAAGTTTCCGTGGGGAGATGATCAAGCTCTAATTATGAGTCCTGATTCCTTTTTAAAAACTCTACAAAGAGTAGACGAGTCTTTGATGGGAAATGGAGGGCATAATGAAGTAATCTTAAAAAGATGGAAGATCAAAACACTAGTTGTTGATAAAGATAAAGTAACAGTGAAAAATAAACAAATAATAGATGAATTAATTGCTATTGCAAAAGAACACGACATCCCATTTAGGTTTGTTTAACATCCTTCACATACCCATATGTGAGTAATTATATTTAGTCAGGAGATTATTCAAGTAAACACTTCTATCTATTTAATCACTCCACTTGAATAGCTAAGTAAAAAAATGGTTTCACTTTTTAACAAGCATCTCCACTAGATTCATAGTAAACAAAAAGTCTTATTACTCACGAATAAAAAGTCGTTTATCTATTTCCACAAATTAATACTGTTCTTATCCCACAAACTTTTTTTAAAGAAACAATGAGTTAAAAAATAGTCAATCGACTCAAAAGATGAAATTACTTCAAATCATGAGATCAAACAGGAGCATGGTAATCCCTTGCAAAATCAACTGTACGAGTACTTTGCAAGCCTTGATCCCCCTGCTATTCAGCGCTTAGCTCACTAACTCCTCTCAACAATCCTCCTGCTGGCACCTTACTACAAGCAAGAACCCATTGCATATCTCTTCGCTCAAACCAAACAGTATATTGACCGGGTTGTTTGCCAATAGTAACCATCATATTGCGGAAACACTCTCTAGTGCCAAACTTTTCATATTGTCTGAGTTCAACTTTAGCTGCGTCAAAAGAAGTGGAAACAGTGAGAGCCCCCAAGAATTTCTGAATTCTACTATTATCAAACTCTCTATTGTTTGCCATTCGTCCTGCATCATCAAGCAACTCCTTTCCTTCTTGGATTACTTCTGCAGGTACTTCGTCTACAGGCATCTCTTCTTCTAGAAATTGTGCAGCGTCAGTTGCTGATCTTGCTGTTTGTTCGTTCATACTTTTTTTGTTAGTTAATAGTGCCACCAAGTAAAACAAATGAAATGATGTGTGTCATTTATTTACACTGTCCACTCGATCGTCTGCAACAATTCTTTCAGATATGCATACAGTGAAAATATGATAAAAATCCACAAACTCATCATTCTTTTCCCTTATATTTTTTGTGGGCAGAATCCACCATCATTTCATATAAAATACTCCTTAAGGTATTAATTTCATTATTGTCCACAACTTAATCATGCCCCAAACCTCACTCAACGCTCTAATTTTAGCCGCCGGCTATGGCACTCGTTTAAAAAAAATTGGAGAAAAGACAGCGAAAGGTCTTTTTAAGAATTGCCAAAATTTTACCATTCTTGATTTAATTATTCTCAAGCTATCGAAAAACAAAGCAATCAAGCAGATAGCTTTGGTTACAAATAATCGCTTTTACCATCAATACAAAGATCATCTTTCTTCCAATTATCCAAAGATTAAAATTACCATTATCAATGACGGCTCAACCCAACCTGAAAATCGATTGGGTTCATTGGGCGATCTACATTTTGCCGTTGATCAATTAAATTGGTGGAATAAAAATCTATTAGTTTTACCAAGTGACAGAACTCCCGAGAATATCATCTCTGCTTTGGTATCTGACTTTAAGAATGACTTCAGCTCATTTTTTGTTGGAGTGATCAAAGAATCAAAAGAGAGAATTAAAAATAAATCCGGTTGTGCAGTGTTAAATCAATACAAACAAATTGTTGAGTTTGTAGAAAAACCAGAAAATCCAAAAAGCGATTATTTAGCCTTGCCTTTTTATATTTTTCCAAGTCAAGCTCTCACCTTACTTAAAAAATATAAAACTCAAAATAATAATATGGACTCTCCAGGAAACATTGTTCCTTGGCTCATCTCTCAAAATTTTCCGGTTAAAGCCTGTTTAACTGAAAAAAAATCATTTGATATTGGTAATTTAGAGGAACTGAGTAGTTTTCAAAAGCAATATTTAGCTGAAAGTAGCCATTAATTCTCTTGCTGAATCTGGGCAAGATATGTCTGAATTTGAGCTGGATTAACCTCCCTAGGCTTACTGCCTTCGGGTGGACCAATTAAGTTAGCCTCGTACATTTGATCTAAGATTCTTGCAGCGCGGTTATAACCGATGCTTAATCTTCTTTGTAACAATGAGGCTGAAGCCTTGCCACCTTTTTGAAAAACTTTGACCGCTTCATCAAACAGATCATCAATTTCATCGGTGCCACCAAACTCACCAGCTTCTTTTGCAGTAAATTTACTGGTTATCTCTTCTTCATAGTTTGGTTCACTGCCATGCGCCTTAAGATAGTCTATTAAGGCTTTGGTTTCTCTTGGATCAACAAATGTACCTTGAACACGAATGGGCTTTGCCTTATCTGGAGAAATAAATAGCATATCTCCTCTGCCCAATAGTTTCTCAGCTCCTGGAGTATCAAGAATTACTCGAGAATCGGTCAAAGAAGAAACATTGAAAGCAATTCTTGCTGGCACATTAGCCTTGATTAATCCGGTAATAATATCCACAGAAGGTCGCTGAGTTGAAAGAACTAAGTGAATGCCAACCGCTCTCGCCATTTGGGCAATTCTAGTAACCGAGGACTCCACATCACCCGGAGCAAACAACATGATATCTGCCATCTCATCAATAAATATGACTAGATTTGGCATTGCGGCCAAACCAGCTAACTCATTATAACTAGCAATATCTTTAACCCCTACCTCTTGCAAGAGCTTATATCTTTTTTCCATCAGATGTTCTACCCACTTGAGTGCCGAGACAACTTTTTTCGGTTCTACAATTACTGGAGTCAACAAATGAGGAATACCATTATATTGAGTTAACTCAACTCTTTTTGGATCAACTAAGATTAAATTTAGTTCTGATGGGCTGGCTCTAAATAATAAAGAACTTAAAAAAGTATTGATACAAACTGATTTTCCTGAACCGGTCGACCCAGCAATCAATAGGTGTGGCATGCGAGCAATATCTACAATCACCGAGTTTCCCGCCACATCAATCCCCAAACCAACCGCTAGCTTAGATGGATGTTTTTTAATTGCCGATGAACCCAAGATTTCTCTTAAGGTCACATATGAAGGTGATCTATTTGGCACCTCAATTCCAACTAATGATCTGCCAGCAATTGGGGCCTCTATTCTGATCTGCCCAGTTGGAGCCGCTAGAGCCATTGCCAAATCAGTAGAAAGACTGGTAATCCTTGAAAGCTTAGTGCCCCGAGTAACCTGCAATGCATATTGGGTAACGGAGGGCCCATAATTGACTTCTTTAACCTCGGCATGAATACCAAAAGATTGAAGAGCACTTTCAATAATATCGGCATTTTGATTGACATCACCCCTATCAGCCTCACCACCTTTTTGATCAGAAAGCAGTGACAGCGGAGGATAACCCCAAACCAAAGGCATATTGCTTGGAGTTAATAAACTTTCTGATTGAATATCGGCCATTTCTCCTTCTTTTGATTTTTTTCTCAAATTAATTGGTAACACTGGCTGACTCTGATCAACTGCGGTGCCTGTTTGATCATCGCCAATACCCTGCTTTGCTAAATCTGGCTGCCCAACCTTAATCTGTTTATCTTTTCCAGGAAAAAGAATCTTTGGAATAAACCCTTTTCTCTTTTTTTCCTTAGCATCTTCTACTTTACTATTGAGCTTATTTTCTTGGTACTGACGGTATTTTTCTATCAAGGCTTTAATCAAACCTACTAAAGATGCTTGCAAAGTAACAAGAATGCCAATAGTCATAAGACCGCCAGCTATCACCATTGAGCCGGCAGGACCAACCAATCTTGATAAATTATCGTAAGTATTTAAACCAATATCACCCGTTGAAAATGCAATCATTACTGAAAGCATCATGATTAATAATCCCAGTAAAACATTTGGCTCTCCCCATTTCCAATCGGTGTGAAGCATTACCAAACCAGAAGAAACAAAAATAATTGGCAATAAAAAAATTGATATACCAAGCTTATTTGTTAAAAAAGTATTTATCTGCTGTAGTATCTCACCCTGACCAGTAAAAGAGACTAAGATCAGCAAAGCCACCAACATTAAAAGCACCGCCACTATTGAATGAAGTGTTTGAGTTTCAATCTTCAACTTGATTGGCTGAACTTTTGACCTTCTTTTTTGTCGTTTACTTTTTCTCTTAGGCATAATAATCTGAGACTAGTATAGCAAATATCTAGTACGTTTCTCTAGTTAACAGATCTGTCGTTACTAACGATCCATTATTTCACTTACAATTAATGGCTCTCTTTGAATAACCGAGTACAACTTCTTTTTCAAGCCTGTCTCAATTTTTTGCTTTAAATCATAGTCACCAAGCTCTTGGTTTTGTTCAATAATTTCGATCACCGAATCCTGAATATAAGCAATAACCTCACTTGCTTGCTTCATAAAAACAAAACCTCTGGAAACTATCTCAATTTCGTCAAAAAGAAACTGTTTTTTTCTTCTAGGAATTATTACTACCACAATGCCTGCCTCGCTCAAGGCTCGTCTATCAGACAAAACAGCTGGGCCAACATCTCCAATTCCCAGACCATCAACAATACGAGGAGACAGTTTTATTTGCTCACCAACATGCCAATGATTATTCTCATACACCAGCACATCACCCGTATCTGGAATTAAAATGTGCTGATCATCGTAGCCAAAGGAATGAGCTACTCTAGTTCTAAATAATTCACGATGACGATCTGCTCCACCAATTGGCATCACATATTTTGGTTTAACCGTTCCCAACAACTTTTTTTGCTCAGCGACACCAGCATGTCCCGTGTGATGAATATTTGGTTTTATTCCAGGATAAATTACCTCAACTTTATTTCTGCATAACTCATCAATCGCCCTATAATAAGGAACTTCATTTCCAGGAATCGCATCGGCTGAAATAATAACTTTGTCGTTTTCATTAATCTGGATGATGCGATGTTCTCCAAAGACTGCGCGCATCATTGATGAACCTTCCTGACCCTGACTGCCAGCAATAATTACCACCAACTGATCATCTCGATAATTTTTTACATGCTTTTTGTTAATCTTCACTCCTGTAGGTATCTTTAACAAACCCAGTCTTTCAGCAACGTTAATATTTTTTTCAACACTGCGACCAATAAAAACAACCTTACGACGATTGGTGGCTGCAATATCAACTACTTGCTGAATACGATGAATGTGCGAACTCATCAGAGTTACAATAAACTTGCCTTTTACTCCTTCGATTTCTTTAGCAATAGCAGGTCCAGTAGTAGACTCGGATTTGCTCCAGTCTTCTCTTTCAACCCTAAGACAGTCCATTAACATTAAAAGCACACCTTCATTACCAACTCTAGAAGCAGTTTCTAAATCTGACAACACGCCGTCAACTGGATGAAGATCTAGTTTAAAGTCTGAGCCATGATAAATTACTCCATCTGGAGTATTAATAACTAAATGTTTTGCATCAGGAACGGAGTGAGTAACTGCTAAGGTACTAAAAGAAAAATACTTACCAAGTTGAACTGTTTGACCGTCTCTCACTACTTGAGTCGTTCTTTGCGAAACTCCTTCTTTCATTCTTTCTTGCGCAAAACCAATGGTTAAAGCCGATCCATAAATTGTAAAATCTGGTAACTCCGATAATAGATAAGGTAGAGCAGCGATATGATCATCATGGGCATGGCTCAAAACCATGCCAACAATCTTATTGCCTTTTTCTAGTTGTGCAAGTAAATAAGTTATATCCGGAATAATAATATCAGCACCAGGCATATAGATGTCTGGAAAACCTATACCACAATCAACAATTAAAATTTCATTATCATATTGATAGAGAAACATGTTCTGAGTTACCTCACCCATGCCACCTAAAGGAACAATTTTTATTTTTTTCATATTTTTTATTTTTTAATATTAATTTTTTGGAAGTTTCACCAGTATTAGTGAATGTCTGATCGTCTATCTCTTAAAAAGGCCCTCCAATCCTCAATTAGACCAACCAACATCGAAAACGGGGAGTCGATCAACGCCGAGAAAAAAACACTAACAATGTTATACTCTTTCCATTTTTGCGAGAGCCATTGACCAAACTTCGCTAGTGGAAGATAAAAGAAGTCCAAAAGCATTGTTAAAAAACCACCCCCCTCTTGAATTGTTAACTCCTGAGCTTTGTGCCTCACTACCATCGCTGCAAAAACTACCATCGCTACATTCATTGTATCAACATAGATTGAAGTCCAAGGAACACCAGCAATCTTGAAAATCATAAATATTGTATATGCACCCGCTAACCCCCCCAACATACTTAATGCACTAAATACAGAGTTAATTAACCAATGCTTCTTTTTTACCAGATTTATTTCATAGACCTCATTCGAAGAGGCACTGCTTAAGATTTTATATACTTCTTCTTTCACTCTTAAAAGATTCTTTTTTTCAGGAGGTTTAATGGTAATTACCAACAAGAACATTAATATTGATGGTACGGCCAAATCAATCAACAGAGCAAACCAGCTAAATCCCTCTCCGATTAGCTCAGCCACCGGTCCCTCAAAAATAAAAAAGCTGGCAATGCCGGCAACAAAGATAGACAAAGTTGAATAGATCGCTGAGCGGTAGAGTCTTTGTTTTAAGGTTCCAAGGCGACGACTATAAACAGTTTCAATTAGTTCGCTCAACTGATCTTTATCAGATACTTTCTCTTTAATTGAGTCTGGATCTCCTTCTACTTCCTTAAGGACATCACCCAAAATTAAAAAGGCGGCATCATAACGATCGCATAACTTAAAAAATTCTTTACCATAAGGATGCTCTAAATCTGCTTCTAATCTATCCTTAATCTGATCAATATTTTGTGTAAACTCTTCAACAAACTGTTCATCACCCTCAAACCATCTTGGATAGTAGTACTTAATTAAATTATAAATAATCAACGGAGAGTCTAGAGAATATAAAGAGCGATGTACTGCAACATAAGTCTGAACCAGAATTTCCTCGTCAGACATTTTGCCAGTTGGAAAAACTTTTAATCTCTGAAAAAGAGTTGTGGTCATAAAGTTCATTAAAGAATTTTCTTTGAATGCCGGCTCCAAAATCTCCTCAATCTCACAAGCAGCGATCTCTAGAATCCAGTTAAAAAAATTTACTCTTTCCTTAATCTTAAGGCTGTTGTTTTTTTGAGAAATTGGAGAGTTATCTAAAATATGGATGTATTTTTCTAAACTTTTTTTTGCGAGTGGGATTTTGTTTTTTGATACCTTTCCAGGCTCAAAATAACCACTGCGCATCATTTCAAGAACTAGAGGTTCTGTTAGTTTCTGTGCATCAAGAGAACTTTGCCCAATTCCCGATAACTCTGAAAGTAAGGTTCTCTTTAAGATTCTTTCAATAGCAGTACGACGAATAATGTTCTCTTCCTTCCAATCAATAATCCTTCTAACTTTTTCGTAAAGTTTGGCAATCTTAGAAGCTAACTCATCAACCTCAAGAGGAGAAACAACAGGTGTCTGCTCATAATTTATGCCTTCAATATGTCCATCAACATAAGTGATGGCATCTTCAGAGAGCTGATAAATAGCTGAAGTCTTCTTAGCCAAAACCTCAGTCTCGATTACCGTTGAGCTTGCTGTATCATTTTGTGACATAATATATAGATCATTGTAACATTAAGACTAATTGAGTGTGAAACAAGTAATTCATTTTAATACTTTGGCAGGAAAATTTTGGAGTTTTCTTGAGTAATAATCACTCTTTCAAAACCTCTTTCCACAATGATTCTAGCAGCCTTTCTTACTGCTCCTTCTAGAGTTCTCTGTAAAGTACGTATTCCAGCATCAAAGCCCAATGGTCTTACCATTGTTGGCCAAACATCATCATTAACAACCAGCTGTCCAGGCTTGAGCCCCGCCTTTTTCAATAGATCAGGAAAAATATACTCTTTACCAATAACCATTTTCTCGTGATCTGAATATGAAGGCATGGTTATTTTTTCTAGCCTATCCATAACCGCGGTAAGAATCTTACCAGTGTTGTTGGCAGTAGCTAAAAAGATTGCCTTACTAAGATCTACAGGATAATCAATATAATTATCAACAAAGGAGTTATTCTGGGCTGGATCTAACAACTCTACCAACACACCCATAATCTCTTGATTTGCCTCATCAGAAGCACGATCGATTTCATCCAAAAGAATAATAGGATTTCTGACTCCAGAATCACACAGACCTTTAACAATTTTTCCCGGCTCACTGCCTAAAAGCAATCTAGAGTTTCCTCGCAATTCCTTTGCTGAACCCATGCCTCCAAAAGGAATTCTGACTAATTTTCTTTCTAAAGCTTCAGCGAGAGCATAGGCAAAAGTTGTCTTACCCGTACCAACCAAACCAACTAGCAACAAAATTGGTGCTCGAAAATCTTTATCCTGATAGTTTCTTTCTCTGAGAGCAATTACAGAGATGTACTCTAAAAATCGATCCTTGATCTGCTGCATCCCGTAATGATGCTTATTAAAGATATCTTTAGCCACCTCAATATCAAGACGGTCTTTAGTCTCATTCTCCCAAGGAATCTTTAATACCCACTCAATGTACTTGCTTACCATTTCGTGCTTGGTATCATAACTACCAAGCTCAATACTTCTCTCAAGAGCTACAATATCTCGCTGAGCTTTATAACGAAGTTCTTCGGGCATTTTCGCTTGCTGAACTTTTTGCTTCAATTCCTCAATCTCTTTTTGAAGGATGTTTTGAAAATCAGTTTTTTGAGTCATAAGTTTTTTTTAAAACAGTTTTATCTCTTCTAGAATTTTTTCTTTTGATAACAAACCAGTTTTTGCACCATAGTTATTAACCACACTAGCTGCATTTTTGGCACCTAAAACCGCTGCTTCTTGAGGAGTTTTTCCCCAATATAAACCAGCAACAAAACCCACTGAAAATGAGTCTCCCGCTCCAGTTGAGTCAACCACGCCCGAACTTAAAGCAGGAAAGTGAAATATCTGCTGGGCTTGATAATAAACATCTCCGCCATTTTTTCCAGAAGTAACTACCACATAAGGAAAATTGTTTAGTATCTGATTTTGAACATCTACAATCATCTGCCATTCTTCGGTGTTGACGATAAAAACTTCGCAGGAAATATCTTTTATCAGCAATCTCTCCTCAGCTAACATTAAAAGCTCACCTTTGCCTGGATTCCAAGAAAGTTTGGTTGAATCAGAGCGCTTGATTGACAGAAAAATCTTTTCTAAGGTATTTTGATTTCCGCCAATACTACTAAGGTGAACCAACTCTGTTTGTGAAAGCCAGTAGGCAGAAATATCATAAGAATCAAGCTTTGCTGAAGCTCCCCGATGGACAAGAACCGATCTTTCACCTTTTTCACATGTCAAAATTACCGATCCTCCAGTCTTTTCCATCTTTTCAGATATCACTAGATTTGTATCAACGCCATTATCTTTAAGATCTTTCAGCACTAAATATGAAAAGTTATCTCGACCTGTCTCACAAATCACCGATGTTTTAAGACCAAGCCTTGAAAAACCGACGGCAGTATTGCTACCCCCACCACCAGTGTAAACATTAAAATCCTCTACATCAGTTTTACTGCCATGAAGCTGACAAAGATGAACCCCTTTTGGGGTATCCATTAACTCAAATTTATCGGTGTGAACAAAAACATCAACCAGAGCAGAACCAATAGTAATTACTTGGTATAACATGAGTATATTTAATCATGAAAAAGGGCATGACTGTACTATCACTTAAAGTATATAAGAATATCATCAAGCTCGGAATTTAGAACATGAGTCGGATACTTAATCCTCAAACTCTTGAGGCAACCTCTCGCTCACAGTCAGCAATTGCCTTCAATAACTCATGTTTATTTTCAACTATTTTGTAGATAGTCTTCTCTTTTTCTCCAACGAAAAAATTTTCGTTAATCACCTTTATAACATCATGCCAAAACTCTCCATATAAGATAATTGGCTTGTGATTTCCGTAATACAAATGAGAAAGAAGCCAAGCCGTTGACCACTCGCTTAAAGTACCAGTCCCTCCTCTAAAACAGATAAATAAATCTGCATAGTAGATTAAGCTAAACATCCTTTCGATATAATTAGCGGTTTGATACTCAATATCTACCTCATTGTCAGCATCTCTGCCTTCAAACTCTGGCATATCAGCTGGATAAAAAGTCACTCCAACACTATCGCCCTCAACCGATTCAGCCCCCTTAGTAGCAGCCTGCATCACTCCTGGACCACCGCCATTAACAATTTCCTTGCCTTGCTTCGCTAAATCTTGAGCAATCTCATAGACCTCACGATACAATTGACTATCAGTCTCGATATCAGCACTACCAAAAAAAGCAATCTTGTGAATTTCTCTGGCCGTAAATCTCTCTGGAATCTTAATATTAGTCTTCATTCAAACCTTTCTATTATGTTGAATTTTTACTATTAATCATCTGAACAACAAATTCAGGCTTATCATTCTTCCACAACCAGCTGCCAACTGCAACACCATCCGCCTTTAGTTTCTTGAGTTGCTCAAGATGGGCTTCCTTTATACCTCCATCGAGAATTATCTCGAGTTTATTATTCTTTGTATTTCTAATTTTATTAAGTTCAATTATTTTTTTGATAACTCGTTCATCAAATTTTTGTCCTTGAAAACCAGCCTCAATCGACATTAGCTGAACCACATCCAATTTTGAGATTAGGGATTCTTTAATTTCGGTGATTGGTGTAAACAGATCAATTGATAACCCTGCCAAGAAACCGCTTTTTTTAGTAAGTTCAATGAACTCGTCTTGTGAGCTCATCCTTTCTATTTGCCCTAGTACAGCTCGAATCGGTAAAAATTTTTGATATTGAACAATCTCGTTTAGATAATCCAGAGGTTCTTCTACCATTAAATGGAAGTCAAGCTTTAACTCCCCAAAATCTAGATTAATCAAATCGATTGGAGTAACAGTTAAATTATCAGCAAATACTCCATCAATAATATCAATTTGGACAGCTTCAACACTACTCAGCGATTTTGCTAGTTGGAGTTGTTGCTCTACCACCTCAATAGAATCAGTAAGAATAGCTGGATAAAGTTTCATATTTTATCTTTCTAGTTGAGAAATTTGTTGAATTCTTCTTAAGTGTCTTTCATCTTGAGAAGGAGCAGTATTAAAAAACTCAGTAATAATGTTCTTTGCGCTGGATAAATCTTGCCAATCTGCTCCAATAGTTATCACATTAGCGTGATTATGCTCCCTTGCGTGCTTAGCGGACTTTTCATCAAACAACTCCACTGCCCTAATACCACTAATTTTGTTAGCAGCAATAGTCATCCCTCCTCCAGATCGGCAAAGAAGTATACCGCAAGCATTTTCTTGTTTGGCAACCGCTTTGGCAACAGCTGCTGCATATTGTGGATAGTCATCTTGTGGATCAAGATGTTTAGCTCCCATGTCTTTCACCTCAAAGCTTTCCGAGATTAGCCATTTTTTTAGAAGCTCTTTTAACTCAAAACCTCCATGGTCAGCGCCTAGATAAATTGTTTGAGGGAAGGTTGTTTTCATGTTTTTATTTAATTACTATTTCTAATTATCGCACTTATGGCAAATTCCTCTATATATACCCATCTCTTTTTTCACCACAATTTATACAACAATCTCTGTGAACACAGAGTAGTTCTGTGCATTTCGAACATTTCCATCTTTTTTGTTCTGATTGAATAAACTTTGTAATTCCAAATTTATCAATGTACTCAAGATTGTCAAGCATACTCATTCCGTATTTAGTTCGATATCTTTTATCAAGATTTTTTAATCTTGTGCAAGGGAACTTTTCACACTTGTCAGAACAGAATAATATTTTCTTTTCCTTCAGGATTTCACAATTAACAATCGTGCATTTTCTACAGGAACTTGGTTTGTTTTTATCTATTTCTCTACAGCCAAGGCATTTGTTTTTGTCCCTCAGATGGCCAATACAAATTCCGCAATTCATCCCGCACGGAGCAATAAGTGATGATTTTATAACGATAGATCTTCCTATTTATTAACTCTTTTTTTCTTTTCAATCATGCTTATATCTCGTTAAACATTATAAGCTATCTTTATCGATGCTTAACTGAGCAAACCATAAAAATTATCTCCACTTAACATGATCATTATCACCAACCAATGGACCATTCATTATTCTAAACTTTTTTTCCGTATTCCAGATTTTAACTAATTCATCAAAGTTTGTATCTGGCTCCAACATCAATTTTGCTAACATATCAATTTCTTCAAAATCTTTTTCTGCTAATTTGTCAAATTTGTAAAATATATAACTTGGCATTTGGTTATAAAGAATTTCATTATTCATCAAACTGTGAAAATCATAAAAAATTGCCCACAAAACTGGCATAAGACCTTTTGATCCATCCGCATTAATGAAATTATTGGCTTCTAATTTCCCCCCTCTGATTCCAAGCCAAGTATTTGCTGCCCAATCAAATTTATGTTCGGGTATATCATACTGATCAAAACCAATGGTGCTATCAAAAAATCCATCTGCATCAAAAGTGATCCACTTTTGCGTATCTTTTTCCCAATATTGGTTAATCCAGTGATCCCAGCTGCCTTCAAAAAAATATGGAGAGAAACCTGAGCGAACTCTGCAAGGAACACCCTTTGATTTCAAAATTGAAGCCATGAGAATTGCGACAAAGCGACAAGTCACAACAATTTTATCTTCAACTTTTCTATCTTTTTTAAAACCCCGATTATCAAGTCTTAATAATTCCGCGATCATTGCGACAGCCGTAGGCAACACGTCATCTTCACACCTTAATCTATACCAAGGAAATTTTTCCATATCTCCATAGCGCAAATCTTTATTTGCATTGGCATTGCCTTCTTTAAGCGTTACCCTATGAATAACCTGATGACTGATCAGATTGCCCAGCTCTTTGACATCATCTGGAAGGTTCTGAAGGAATTCTTTATAACAGCCCGGGTTGGTGAATGTACTAAATTGCAGATAGTGATTCAAAAAATTTTTATCCATTTTGTTAGTGAAGATTCGCCAACTCTTCAAACCTATTTTAGCAAAAAAATTTACAATACGGGTAATCAATCAAATGACAGAGGGATGTATGTATTGTGTTCTCAAATATTTATTTCTTCAATTTTTCAACCAATCGAGGTATTAGAAATATGACAACTGGAATTGCTATGTTTCCCGCAATGTTATAACTAAGATATTTTGTTGGACCACCTCCCCAATGAGAAAGTACCGATGATTTTATTGTTGGAAATGGTAAATAATAACGATAATAATAGTTGTATAATCCGCAACAAATTGCTCGATCATGCAACTCATTTTCATTAAACATAAAAATCGATATAACAAAGATAGCATAGATCATTAAAAATGATATCGATTTTTTTGTTGTCTTGTTAATTCGCATAATTTATGACTTCATTATTCTTTTTTGTATAAAAAAGATTTTGGATAATTTCCCTTAATATTAATGCTGATTTTGTTATCTTCAAAATTGTAATCTCGCCAAACAAAAAGCCCGCGCCAAAAGCGCGGGCTTGATTTCCAGTTCAAAAAAAGTCAATTATTTTGACTTCTTGAGTACAGGCATTCCTGTTCTCTTGGTTTCCATTACTTCGTAACCAGCAGGAACAGCGTCAATTGCACCATCTCGAACATCACGTGCAAAGAAATAAATTGTTTGCACACGACCATTCTTTAAGGTAACATCTCTTTTATGGAGATGGTAGGTCTGTCCTTTCGCGTTTGTGTAGCTAAAAGCACTCATATATGCTCCTTTTCTTCCCTCATAGAGGGTAATTTGTATTTTACCGACTTATTTTAATGCTTGAATCAGTAGACGGTAATGTCTATAAGATAACAGATCCAGACGTACTCCTCAAGTAGTAGTTCTTACACATTGTGTAATCCTACTCTTGAGTCTATTCTTGAGCAACTTCAATCATTCCCTTGAGTAATTGCTCTCCCATTTGATTATCGGTTTTTTCAGCCTGATTAGTTATGATCAACTCCAAGGGTAATCGATCAAGATCGATTGAGGCACTGCCAAGATAGCCTGCCTTGGTTTTTTCTAGAGTAAATACCGGTTGTGGTAACTTTTCAGCTTCTGAAAGCCAAACTTGGTAAGCAGCCCCTTCACTATCTGGTAAATCGGCATTAACAGTGATTAGCACTCTTTCTCCATCGACCTTATATCTGATCTGCCCAACGGCTGGCTCGCCATCTTCAGACTCAAGATCAACAGTACTAACATCACTAGCTCCTTGGACAACCATCAGCTCATCCTGAGATAAATTTTCAATCTCCACTTGTGTTACATCAGCAATATCGTTTCGCTGAGTTCTCAAGTTGTACCATCGAAAGGCTAGAAAGAGAACTAAAAGAAGAGAGATTGTTGGGACGATGAATGGATAATACTGTTTTACTTTCATAATGCCTTTCGCTTTTTAAATAATTTTTTTACAAAGTAATAGTTTGATACTATTTTCTCTAATTTCTTATATATGTCAATGATTAATTACTAGTTGTTACTAGTTATAACTAATTACCAAAAAGTTTGCAAGGCGAAACCTGAAAAAGAGGTCTAAGTTTTTTGTCTAAAGCAATCTTGCGGAAGATATTTAGGATTAAAAAAACTTTTCGTGATGAATATTTTTTAAGTCTACACCCCTTGAAGTTAAGATCTGTTTGACATCATCGATCATAGCTTTTCCACCACAAAGATAATAACCAGTATTCGCAGGCAGATCGTGAACTTGTAGACAGTTGGTCACTCTGCCTCGACATAAGCTCCACTCTTTTTCAGCTTGAGATAATGTTGGATGAAACTGAAAATTAGAAAACTGTTTTGACCAACGAGCAAACTCATCCTGCCAAATCATATGAGCCGCATGACGCAAACCCCAATACAAAGTGATTGACCTAGTGTCTTCCTTATTTTTAAGTTGATCTATCATCATACTATGCAATGGAGCAACTCCAGAGCCAGTACCTACCAAAGCAATTGCTTTTTCTTCTGGATTATCTTCTATTACAAATCTTCCCATCGGACCCAAAAATGAAATTTCATCTCCAAGTTGTAAGTTTTGAAGATAGTATACACCCTCACCCTGAGGAGAAACATCTAACAAAATTTCCACTCCATGGTTAATATCAGGATCGCTGCAAATTGAGTAGGCTCTCCTGACTCCCTGCTCATTTATTTTTATTGATATAAACTGACCAGCTTTAAAATCAATGGTGTAGGGATTTTTTAACTCAAAATGGAAATGAACAAACTTATCGTTATAAACTTGCTTATCTTCAAAGATGGCAGCGTACTCTTGTGGTCTCTGCATAGTCATAAAATTTCAGGGTTATTATTATTGTGTTAGATATAGTCTGTCACTCTAGACGAAAATGTCAAGTTGCTTTTGCCAATTTCTGCCATACCATTGACCAATGGCTAATTTTGCAATAGCTGAATAAAGTTGGGTTCTATCGAGAAAGTTTTTTGTAACCACTCCAACTAAACCTTCTTGCGTTTTTATCGATCGACCACCAAAATATTTAGAAATCGCTGGACCCATCTCCTCACCACCTTGAATTTGATCAGCCAAAAATTGAGGAACTAGAAATCTACCTCCGTTGGCTGAATAATGTTGGTTGCTTATGTCGGTAACAGTTGCCCAAATTGTTGTCCACATCTTGTCATTAATCATCATTATCCCACCTTCAAGTCCAACAGATAAAACCTCTGAGTCTGGCTCTGTATCAATTACTAGTTTGCCAGCTTTCAGCGCCTCCTTTGATCTATTGATTGATCCCAGTAGTGTTTCTTCATCAGTCATTGGTTGTTCGCTAACACCACTTTTAACTTCAAATTCCTTAAAAGCTGCGTCTGGCCATTGAGAAATAGAGGCATCCTTAACCGCATTAACCTTAACTGGATTGGTTGAACCAACTAAAAATATCATATGGATAAAGTATAAAAAATACCAGCCAGAAATAAGAAAAATTCGCTAATTGATATTTGGTTAAAAAGTAAGCTCATTTTCTGAGGGGTAAACCCCTCAGCGTTTTGTCTTGCTTTGCAAGATCAAAGCCTGCTCCCCTGTGACATTCTATTATTCTTTATTAATGCGTCACATCAAGGGGTTATCCCCTTGAAACCCCAATTCTAAATATTCCTCTTGAGCAAGCTCGCGAGGAATACTCAGAATAAATAATTCTGGCTGGTAAAAATTTAACTATTCAAGAACTGGGGCAGGACCGTATTGATTCTCGCCCTCATCTCCCTTAGTGGCCATCAAAACAATTAACCAGATAAAGCCAACAAGCGGAATTAGTGAAACAAGCAACATCCAGCCACTTTTATTAACATCGTGCAATCTTCTAATGCCTACACCCAAACTTGGAAGAAAAATTGCCAACGAATACACCGTGCTTAACATTGGCATCTCCATTGATTTAGCAATAAAAGATATACCAAGTGAAATAATGAAGTTAAACAACACAAACATCCAATATTCTTTACGACCAGATCTGCCAGAAAATTCCGCATACTGCTTCAAGACTGATATGTAATAATTCATATTTTCTCTCCTTTAAGAAAATAGTTAATAATTGACCTGTTAAATACTAAACCACTTATAAAAAAAATTATAACACCGGATTATTTTTTCACAAATATTAAAAACAATTTCTAAAAATCTCTAAACTAACAAATATTTATCAAGATTAGCTAAAATATTAATAACTTGATCTATTTCATCTATTGAGTTATAGATACCAAAACTAATTCTGACTGTCTGAGGAATTTTTAATATTTTATGGAGCGGTTCACAACAGTGCCAACCAGAACGGACAGCAATTCCATGGTGATTTAGCACCTGGGCCACGTCATGAGCTTGATGCTTTTGGTGAGTAAACGACACCGACCCAACTCTAGTTAATTGTTGTTGATGATCGGTTGGTCCCCAAACATCTACCCCCTCAATGTCAAGCAATTTTTTAATAGTAAAATTCACTAACTTTTGATCATGCTCAAGAATCTTATCTAAACCAATTTTTTGTAAATATTCACAGGCTACAGCCAATCCCACCGCAGAAGCGACATCTGGCGTACCTGCCACAAAACGCTGAGCCGGTTCTTCTTGAAAACTTGCTGAGTTCCAGCCAACCTCATCAACCATTCCACCACCAAAAAGCCAAGGATTAAATTCCAGTAAATCAAGTATTTTTTTACTAACCAACAAGCCACCCATACCCATTGGGCCATACATCTTGTGACCACTAAATGCTAGAAAGTCTATTTTTTGCTGATTAAAGTTTATGGGAATTTTTCCAGCTGACTGGGCCGCATCAACCAGAAGGACAGTTGCAGGCGATAATTTTTTAATCGCTTCTGAAACTCGATCAAGATCAATATATGTTCCAAGAACATTTGATAACTGAGTAATCACCAATAATTTTGGCTGATATTTTTTTAACTGATGATTAAGATGATCCCAATCAAGCAAACCTTCTTCTGTAACTCCCACCATTTCTAACTCAACCCCTTTCTTAGAGCATAACTGTTGCCAAGGTACCAAGTTAGAGTGGTGCTCAAATAAACTAGCTAAAATAACATCTCCAGTAGATAAGTTTTGTTCTGCCCAGCCAAAAACAACTCCGTTAATTGCTTCCGTCGCATTACGAGTTAGAATCAATTGATTTGATGTTGTGCCAAAAAATGAGGCGATTGTTTGACGAGCTTCTTCCCAAGCCAAGGTGCTTTGATGTGATAGGTCATAAACTCCTCTGCCCACATTGGCATTTTTTTGAGTGTAGTAGTCAGAAATAGCCAAGATAACTTGAGATGGTTTTTGAGTAGTTGCTGCGTTATCCAAATAAATCAGATTGCTATTTTTTGGATGCTTGAAAATAGGAAAGTCGCGTTTAATTTGAGTTGAGTCTAACATATGGAGCTGTCCATTATTGCCAAATTACTTACCCCAAAGCTTTGCGAATAATGGCTGTTTCATAATCTCGATTTGGCCCTCCAAAGTCATATTCATCAAGTTGCGAGAGCGATATCCAAACAAACTCTGAGTGTTCGTCTGAAATAAGAACTGAGGGTAACTGCCCAGAATTCTGATCTAGATTGATAATCCAGCCACAATTGATTGAGTAGATCTGTCTGTCTGCTTCATAAAAAGTTGCAAAGTAAGCAAGGTTATCTATTAAAAAACTCTCAGTTGCAATAGTAATGCCTGTTTCTTCAATTACTTCCCTAGCCAGATCTTGCTGATGTAAGTTAATTTGATTAATTGACTGCTCAACTGGCCACTCGCTGTTTCCTCCAGGTAAATCCCATTTTCCTGGTCTAGATTTCGCGGTTAAAGATCTTTTTAAGATAAGAACTTTGTTGTTGCTAATCAAAGCAACCTTGTGAAGAAGCTTAACATCTTGAGTAAGTTGGTGCTGAAGAATGGGATGCGGCATGAGGATATTGTATCACGCCAGATAAAAAATCTGCTCGGTCAATGATTGGCCAAAACGAGAATTAAATTAAAGCCATCTGCACACCGGCGTCTTTTTTTGGAGTGAAGGAAAAGTCAACCTGACACTCAATTAATCGACTCCACTTGTTACGGAATGAAACCTTGCCATTTTTAAAGCCATAATCATAAATGTCTCTAGTGACAATTACATCCTGTAAACAGTATTTTTCTAGTTTTTCTAACTGGTTGGTTCTGTAATACTCAATTGCATCAAGACCATCGCCAATCTTACCTTTGCCCAAGGTTTCTTTTGCCACGCTATCAAGTTTTATTCTGTGCCCAAAACTGTCTTTTATTCGATCCATTAAATCAAGAGTTGGAAAGGATTCAATATTACCAGTGTAATAAGGGGCAAGAGCAGGAATATCAAATCCATCAATGTTGTAACCGACCAACACATCAGCCTTTTCCAAAAGCGGGAATAGTTTATCTAGATCATTCTCAAAAAAAGAGTACATCTCGCCCTTTTCTCCAAAACGAGTCCTAACACTAGCTCCAACAAAAGAAACACCCAATCTATCGGGGAAAAATCCTCCTACATCTCCAAAGGTTTGTTTCGTTTCAACATCCAGAATTACCTGCAACATAAAAAATACCTTTCTATCTAAGTTTTAGCAAAAAATGTATCTAATATCTAGAGTTGACTTTTAAAAAAGTAGTCAGTTATTTAGTCCGTAAAAAAATTTCTTCTACCTTTTGCCAATTTATAACTGGCCAAAAATTTTCGATATATTCAGGTCTCTTGTTTTGATACTTTAGATAATAGGCGTGTTCCCAGACATCCAGTGCCAATAACGGTTTCATTTTACTTGATAAGGGCGAATCTTGATTTGAACTCGATAGAATTTTTAACTCTCCCAGTTCATCAATTGCCAACCAAGCCCAACCTGATCCAAACTGAGATACAGCTGCCTGCGAAAATTTCTCCTTAAATTGTTCGTATCCCCATACCTCATCAATTTTTTTGGCCACTTCTCCTTGAGGATAATTTTCTAGCTGTTCTTGTTTTGATAAGTTAGAAACTGGTCTTAAAATCTGCCAAAAAAAAGAATGATTCACATAACCACCGCCACTATTTATCACAGCCTGTTTAATTTCTTGAGGAAGATCATCAAGATTTTCTAATAACTCCTCAGCAGTTTTTTGTTGGAAATCTGGATAGTCAGTAAGAGTGGCATTAAATTTATCTAAGTATGCCTGATGATGCTTAGTGTGATGCACCAACATAGTTTGCTCATCAATAAATGGCTCTAGGTCGTTATAGTTATAAGGTAATTTGGGTAAAGTAAACATTGTCATCCTTGCTTAATTAATGTCTATTTATCGTAACAAAATATGATTATCTTTCAGTAAGATAAGTTACAGACGCAGATTATCTTTAATTCTGATTATACCCCATGATTTTACTGTGGAGGATAATCAGAATTGGGGTTTCAAGGGGAATTCCCCTTGATGTGACACATTAATAAATAATATTATAGATTGTCACAGGGTAGCAGGCTTTGATCTTGCAAAGCAAGACAAAACGCTGAGGGGTTTGCCCCTCAGAAATGGGCTCTCTCTAACTAAATATTAATTAGCGAATTTATTTACTTTTTCCAATAACTCCAAGCAGTTCTTGCACTAAATATCCTATAAAAGTGTAAGTAAAGATCGCAAAAAGTGTAGTAAACTCAAGCACAAAACCACCTGTTACCTTTGGCGTGGGAAAGGCCAAAACAAAAGGATTCAGCAGTGGTCCGGTAGTGTCATAAATCCAAGCAACAAATGAAGAGTGAGGATTTGCAGCGAGCAATTTTAAGATGAATCTAAAAACCAACAAAACACTAATTAATCCAAATACAAAAGTCGCTAATTCTTTTAGAAGTTTTAACATATAACTTGATATAATTTATAATCTTTAATCACTGACGCCATCATTTGCAATTCTCATCAGCTCAATTACCCTATCTTGAAAAGTTGTCTCGATAAATTGTTCAATTTCAGACAAATCGAGATTGCCGCTTGCGTCTTTCATGCTATAAATTTCTTGCCACAAAGCTCTATTGGCCACAAATCCCGATGCTCCATTTTCTAGGCAAATTCTCAGCTCTTGTTTATACTGCTCATATGATTGACCATCATCAATTAAAATCCAAGGTATATCTAACTCTGCAGTCAAGGTAGCTATAGCCAGAGGTTCAAAGGGAAATTGTAAAGCAATTAAATCAGTTGTTCTAGATAACTCTCTTACCGCAACCAGCTGATCATTTTGAAAATCTTCAGTTTCATATTGAACTCCCTTTGGATGAAACAGATTCAACTTTAACAATAAATTCATATCTAGATAATCACAGTAGTCATGGATTTCAGCCAAAAGTTGTTTTTTCTTGAGAGAACTTGTTTCACTTGAATGGTAATATAGATCGAATTTAGCCAAACTATAATTATTGCTTATTTCTTCCAAACCATAGTTGGGAATTAAAGAAGGAATGGAAAAAGGGTCAACTTCGTCAGCTAAAACATTGATTCGAGTTAGACAGCCAGCTTTTCCCGAATGCTGCGAAGCAGAAAAACTATAAATTGGATCAATTATCAATCCAGTTAAGTGCTTGGCTGCTATCTCACCCATTTGATCAAACAAGGTTTGAAGAAACTCAACATTTTCTTGAACTGAGATATCTAGCCCCAGTTCATTTGCCATGGCAGGAGCTATATCCAGTTCAAGTAAGCCAATTTTATTCTGAGATGACTGTATTGTTGATAAAAGCATGCTAAATTTAGTATAGCATTAGTAACACTCAAAAATCTTGATTTTTGATTAATTTTCTCAAACAGGCTCACAGAGTATAATCAGAATAAATATATTATTAAACTTACCAATCAAGACTTATGTTAACATTTCAAATTATTTTCCAGTCTCTGTTTATATCTTTACTAATTCAACTCCTCTTTTTTATTATCGCTGCAATTAATAAGACCGACAAGGTTACCGATTTATCTTATGGTTTGACCTTTATTCTTATCACAATATTCTCATTTTTGGGTTCAGAACAAGAATTTGCGCAACAGTTGTTATTAGCCATGATTGCAATCTGGGGCATCAGACTTTCCGTTTATCTTTTTATCAGAATTATGAAGATAAAGGTTGACCTAAGATTCAATAAAGTCAGAAATAGTTTCGTTCAGTTCGGAAAATTTTGGCTCTTACAAGCAATATCTGTTTGGATAATCATGCTTCCGGCAAACGTCTTTTTTGGACAATCGTCTTTACTGAATGCGTGGTCAACGCTGGGAATGATAATTTGGTTAACTGGATTAACAATTGAAACGGTTGCTGATATACAAAAATTTCAATACAAAAATATTCCAAAAAATAAGAATCGGTGGACTGATGTGGGATTATGGAAATACTCAAGACACCCAAACTATTTTGGAGAGATGTTGTGTTGGTGGGGAGTGTTTTTATTTTGTTTACCAACTTTCAATAATTATCAGTTATTAACAATTATCGGACCAATGTTCATCACCTTCTTGCTTCTATTTGTTTCGGGAGTGCCTCCACTTGAAAAAAGATATTTAAGCAAGTTTGGCGATAACCAAGACTTTCAAGAATATCTTAAGAATACCAACTTGTTAATTCCATTGCCTAGGTTTAATCGATAAAAAACAGCCCACCGTTAGGTGGGCTGTAAATTCTTACTTTTTCGAGCTATTTAACCGCGATTTGAGCGATTATCATCTCTTCTTCTGTCGGAATATCCTCTTGAGGATCTACCCCTATCATCGCGTCGATCTCCATTTCTGGATCTTCCACCACTATCTTGTCTGTGCTGTTTCATCTGTTCAGCTTCTTCCTTGGTCAGCATCGATAAACCAATCTTTCCATCATCCTTAATCTCAGAAACCCTGACTTTAACAGTGTCTCCAAGCTTAACAATGGTATTTGGATCTTGTACAAAACCTGAGGCCATCTGAGAGATGTGAACTAGGCCTTCACGACCTGGCAAGTACTCCACAAAAGCTCCATAGCCTTCGATTCTAGTAACTTGTCCTTCATATTCCTCATCAACTTCTACAACCTTAAGAATATTCTCAATCATTTGACGAGCTTTGGTGATTGCCTCTTGATCACTACTGGCAATATTGGCTACACCAACATTACGCTCTTCATCTTCATCAATATCAACCTCGGCACCGCTCTGAGCAATGATATCCTTAATTACCTTTCCTCCTGGGCCAATCACTTCACCGATACGATCGACAGGAATTATTACCTGATCAATCTTTGGTGCAAAAGTACTCAGCTCGTTTTTAGGCTCAGAGATAGTTTTGAGCATCTCGCCCATAATATGCATTCTGCCTTTATGAGCTTGTTTAAGTGCTTCTCTTAAGATATCAATGGTAATACCAGTAAGTTTGATATCCATCTGAATAGCAGTAATACCATCTTTGGTACCAGCCACCTTGAAATCCATATCGCCGATATGATCCTCTAAACCCTGAATATCAGAAAGCACGACGTGTTTGCTCATGTCTTCATTACTCATCAAACCCATGGCAATACCAGCGACCGGTTTTTTAATCGGTACTCCAGCTGCCATTAATGACAGAGTTGAACCACAGACTGAAGCCTGACTGGTTGAACCATTTGACGACATAATCTCGCTCACCACGCGAATGGTGTAGGGGAACTCTTCCTGTGAAGGAATCATTGGTAACAAAGCTCTTTCGGCTAATGCACCATGACCAACCTCTCGGCGCTTTGGGTAACCAAATCTTCCGGCTTCTCCTGAAGCATAAGGAGGCATATTGTAATGATGAATGTAGTGTCTAACTTCTTCACCCTCAATATCCTCAATATATTGTCCCAGAGATGGGCTGCCTAAAGTTGTGACTGTTAATGCTTGAGTTGCCCCACGCTTAAACATAGCGCTACCATGAGTTCTTGGTAAAATATCAATCTCTGTCCAGATTGGACGAATCTCTTCTAGTTTTCTACCATCTGGTCTGATGCCTTCATCAAGAATCATCTTTCGACCAACCTGCTTCATCAAGTCATAAACCGCATTTTTTACTTCTTTTACCTCTACCTCAACCGCGTCATCTTCTTTGAAGATATACTCATTAAGATAAGCTGTCATTTCTTCAACAAGAGCATCTAGATTGTAGTCTTCTAATCTCCCCTGTTTATTAACAGCTTCAAGAATCTGTTGATGATATTTATCGGATAGCTCATGATTAATTTTTTCAGCTCTCATTGTGATTTCTTCAGCCACTGGCTCAACTAACTGAACTTTTTCTTGGCCAACTTCTTTAACAATCTTATCAATCTCCAAACAGATGTTTTTTAATTCTTTCTGAGCTTTTTCAATTCCTTCCAGAACAATTTCTTCATCAACTTCATTTGCTCCAGCCTCCACCATAACCACCGACTGGCCTGTACCAGAAACGATTAAGTCTAAATCTAGTGTTTCTTGTTCGGTTTCAGTGGGATTAAAAATAAAATTTTTATTTTCCTTGCTGTAGCCAACTCGCAAACCAGCTACTGGACCATCAAAAGGAATCTTAGAAATGCTTAAGGCTAAACCCGTAGCTACCAAAGATACCATATCATGGCTATTCTCTTGATCATAGGAAAAAACTGTGCTTACCACTTGAACCTGATTGGTAATTCCTTCTGGAAATAGGGGACGAATGGTTCTATCAATAACTCTAGCCTTCAAGACTGCGTCATCGGTTGGTCTGCCCTCGCGCTTAACCCAGCGAGAACCCTTAATCTTTCCGCTAGCATAGAGTTTTTCTTCGTACTCTACATTGAGAGGAAAATAGCCCCAATCAACTTTACCCCCAAGAGCAATGGTGACGTGGACGATCGTCTCACCACAACGAGCCAAAACAGCCGCAGCCGTCTGCTCACTGAACTGGCCGATGGTAAACTCGATGGTTTTTCCACCAACCTTGATTTCATGTTTGTATTTATTTGTGTATGTTGGTTGTAACATATCCTTTATTTTTTTTGCAAAAAACTGTGGAAGATACTAATCTCCCAATGCATTAACCGGTTTTTTGCTTTTAACCTTTATAATATTTGATTGATATACAGGCGAAAGATACATATTTTTATCATCGCCAAAAAGAAGTTTGACCAAAGTATATAGACTTGCTGCGGAAAAACACAAACAAAAGCTTATGCATTTTCGTAACAAATCTATTTATTCACTTAGCCAAAAACCTTCTTAATTGTTAATGCTAATGACGTATTGTAACAGAAAAAGAAAAAGAGAGTTTATCACTTTTAGTCATAAAGTAATATAATGTGTATCGATTATTCAGAGTTTTAGACAATGACGACGAAACATCACGAGATTTTTTTTACACCACCTTCTCTAGATCAAGAAGGTTATTTATTTCGATATCTTCAAACTCAAAAACTTATCCCTTATTCCGACCCTGACAACCCTTTTACTCAACTCGATATTAAAGAGATGTATAGATCAATCTTTGAATTAGGTAGTCAAGGACATTTGGGCATGGCTATTATTAAACTCCTAACTAATCATTCACCAAGTCATCAATTAACTTTAGTTAGTCAACCTGAAGATATTGATCATAATCCATGTCGAGCAATTCTTAGCTATCAATTAAGCAAAGATTTGACAATGATGATATATGCTCAAGTTGTTGGTAGCTTCCCAACACCTCGTGGAACTGGAATAAAGCCTAGTCATTTAAACATATTCCCTATAGCAGGAGATGTCGTATCAACTGATGGACATATCTTTGCCAAATTAATGTTAGGAATAAATAACATTCAAATTAGACCTAATCAGGTACATCCAGCAACTAAACAGTTCATCACTATTAGACCAGCATATTCTTCTAATCTAGAAGACCCTCTGCAAATACAGCATCCTGCCGAAAGTAATACTTTTTTTTGGATTACCGATCAGGAAGATACTCTTCTTCAGCGCAAGATCGCGCATGTTGCTATTAAAAGAACAACAAATGATATTTCAATTGAAATATCATTTGTCCCAACTCAATCATTTCCAGAAATTCCCAGAATCATTATTGAAATGCCACAAACTGGCAATACCTCCGCTAAGATTGGCGAGTTTGAGATCACAGCCAATGGTTTTAAAAAATGCAATCTTACTCAAGAGAATGTCCATGTGTTAATCGATGGTTCACAAATAACCGTTATCATAAAAGCACTTGGCATAAAACTTACAATGAATGACGATATAACTCAAGATAATATTAAGGCGCTAGTGGCTCCAGAAGATCTTCCTCGAAATAATCCCACTCAAGAAACATATGAATGGATAACTCATGCTCTTACCCAAAGCATCCAACTTTTCCAAGGACAACCAACATGCAGAGTATCTGCTATTGAATAAATAGCTTTATCATTAAAAATGCATAATTAAAAACTTAAAGGAGGTAAGTCTTTTTTTTGAAAAACTATTTTTTCAACCCCAACTTCTTAATCAAGGCTTCATAGCGTTCAGCACTTCTTTCTTGCAAGAACCTGAGCAATCTACGTCTCTTTGAAACCTGGCGAAGTAAACCTTTACGAGAGTGATCATCACCCTTGTGATTTTTTAAATGATCAGTTAATTCTTGAATGCTAGCCGTTAGCAAAGCAATCTGTACTTCTGGAGATCCAGTATCACCCTCAAAGAGTTGATACTCCTCCATAATTGATTTTTTTTGGCTTTTTGATAATGCCATGGTATGTCTCCTTTTTAGAGTTCCCTTATTTTATCAGGTGATAAGCATCATCCGATAAATAAAGTAACCATTATTAATAAATTCGTTAACAACATTGTTGATAATTTTATAGTTAACTCATTTCTGAGGGGTAAACCCCTCAGCGTTTTGTCTTGCTTTGCAAGATCAAAGCCCGCTCCCCTGTGACAACCTATTTATTATTTAATAATGTGTCACATCAAGGGGTTATCCCCTTGAAACCCCTGATTCTGATTTTCCTTTGTAGCAAGCTACGAGGTGCAATCAGAATAAATTCTTTGTATAACTTGGCTTCTTAAATAAACTATCTACTTATAACTCAATTTTATAAGCCGTAATTATATCACCTTTTTTGAAATCAAGCTTTTTGTTTTTAAATGCTAAGCCCGCCTCACCTTTAGTCTTAACAGTCTCGACATCATCCTTGCCATGTTTCATGGTTGTAACGACTGGTCGAGCAATTATCTCCTCATCTCTCTTTAAATAAAGTCTATCGTGGCGGTTAATCTCTCCAGTAATGACACGAATGCCTGCTATTTTTCTGCCACTGTAATCAAAAACCTCCAAGATTTCGGCTTTGCCAAGTTCAACCTCTCCATAATGAGGATCCATTAGCTTAAGCATCTGTTCTTCTAAATCTTCAAGTAAATGATAAATTACATCATACTGTTTCACATGAACTCCCAATTGTTTGGCCGAGTGTTTTAATTTTGGGGGAACTTTTTGACCAAAGACAACAATTACGCTGTTTGTAGCCTCAGCTAACTCCAAATCGCTTTCATTAAGTGCTCCTACGGTAGCACTCACCAACTCTACAGTTTCTTGATCTAATGATTGAACAATTGCTTCAAGTGTACCCTTAACATCAGCCTTAACAATCAAATTTAGCTTTTCTTTATCACCCAAAAGTGCTGCCACATCGACATCATCCCAAGAAAAATCTTTATCTTCAGCATTTTCTTGCTCAGATTCATCGGCTGCATACTCAGCAGTAGCATCCTTAATAATTGAACCTACTTCTGGCACATCATTTAAACCTAAAATTTCAGCTGGCTGGCCGGGACCGACAGAGTTCATCTGCTGACCTCGATCATTTATTAAAGAACGTACTCTACCGGCAATCTCCTCGACCATTAATTCCTGACGAGTTTCAAGAGTGCCCTGTTGGACAATAACGCGAGCAATAGGACCTTTATATTGATCTTTGGTTGATTCAATTACCACAGCTTCAAGTGGAGCTTGTGCATCAGCTTCAAGCTCTAGCAACTCTGCCATCAATAGTACATTATCTAGTAAATTATCAACTCCCTTACCCGTTAAGGCGCTAATCTCAACTGCATCAATATCTCCTCCATACTCTTGGAGTACAACGCCATGTTCTGCTAATTGAGTTTTTGTCAGTGTGGGATTGGCTCCTTCAAGATCAATTTTATTAAGGGCAACAATATGGGGTACACCTGCTTCTTTAATAAAACGAATTGATTCAATCGTTTGAGGCTGGACTCCATCTTTTGCTGATACAACCAAGATTACTAAATCGGTAATCTGAGCCCCACGCTCCCTCATTTTGTTGAAAGCAGCATGCCCAGGAGTATCAATAAAAGTAATTGGTTTATTCTTAAAGGTAATTTGATAAGCTCCAATGTGTTGAGTAATACCACCAACTTCACCTGCCTGAACCTTAGTCTTACGAATGTAATCTAGCAGAGTTGTTTTTCCATGATCAACATGGCCTAGAATAGTAATTATTGGCGGTCTGGATTGTTTCATCTATATACTCAATTATTGTTATTCTTGTATAGTCACTTCTTTTGTGGTTTGTTCTTTATGATACTCAATCAGCTTCTGTTTGATCAATTTTTGCTGATCTTGAGAAAGATCTTCGTCATCTTGCCATTTATCGGTGAAACGGTCAAGGTCATAGATAGTAGTAAGTTTACGCTGAACAAGAAACTCTCTTGCTTCTGCAGTTAATTTATCCCAACCATCAATCTCATACTCTTCTTCACCAGTAGCATGTGATTCCACATCCCCCGACGCAGATTTAATGGTAATAAAGTAACCAGTTAATTTTGCAGCCAAACGAACATTCTGCCCACCCCTACCAATAGCCAGTGACTGTTGATCATCTGGAGCAGTGACGATAACTTTCTGGGTTTTCTCATTAATCTCAATTAATAAATTTTCCGCAGGTGCCAAAGCAGCTTTTAGAAAAATGACGGGATCTTCATGATAAGGAACAATGTCAATCTTCTCATTGTTGAGTTCCTCAATTACCTTTTGTACTCTAACTCCGCGCTGGCCAACACAAGAACCCACGGGGTCAACTCCCTCTTGAGTTGATTTAACAGCAATTTTAGTACGTACACCAGCCTCTCTGGCAACGGCGATGATCTCAACAGCGCCTGAACCAACCTCAGGAACTTCTCTTTCAAAAAGCTTCGAAACTAATTCTGGAGCAGAGCGTGAAGCCACAATGGCGTCACCTCGATCCTCATCAACTATTTCTTTAATTAAAACTACTATTCTTTGATTTTTCCGATAAAACTCACCGCGCATCTGCTCTTGAGGAGGCATGGCGCCTTGTCCACGGCCAATCTCTAGAATTACCGAGCCGCGATCCATTCTTAAAACTTGCCCAGTCACAATCTCTCCGACTTTATCTCTAAACTCATCAACAATCTGTTTCTTTTCGCTTCTGCGAATCTCTTGCAAAATCACTTGCTTAGCTGTTTGAGCAGCAATTCTGCCAAAACCAGCTGGAGTTACTTCTTTATGTTTGGCTTTATTCTCATCCCACTTGAGGATTTCTGCTGTTTCTTCATCTCTCTCGAGAACATCAGCTTGAAAAATATGAGCCTCACCCGTATCCTCATCAAGCTCAACATAGTAATAGTATTCATCTTCAAGACCACCAATCTCTTTTCGATAGGCAGAGATTAAAGCATGTTTAATTGCCTCCAAAATTTCTGTGGGTTCGATCTTTCTTTCCTGAGCAATTTGAGCAATAGCGGCTGCAAACTCTGTACGAACAACTTGATTTAAATTTGCCATATGATTTTTATGATTAGCTAATATAGTTTTTATAAATTTATAAAGAAAAAGACGCACTTTTTCAGTCCGTCTCTTCAACAACATCAACCTACTTAAGACAGTTGAGTATTATAACTCAAGAATGTTATTTATTCTAGGGCTGGAAAAACTACTCATGGAGTAGTTTGCTGTTTTTCAGTTTCTCTTAATTGCTCGTAGAGTTTCTTTTGCTCTCTGCTAAGTTTTTCTGGGACAACAACTTTAATTCTGACAAATAAATCTCCTCTACCACCACCTCGAATATGCCTAATGCCTTCACCTCGCAATCTAACCATTGTGTGTGACTGAGTACCTGGACGAATTCTTAAGTTTAACTGACCATCCAAAGTCTTTATCTGTTTTGTTCCTCCCAACACTGCTAAGGTGAGAGGAATTTCCGCATCTAGATAAACATCATAGCCTTCTCGCTTAAAGTCAGGATGAGAAGAAACATCTAAAGTAATATCAAACTCATCAAACCTGATTCTAGTACCATCACTAGCCCCAGCGGGAATCTTGATCTTTCTTTTTTTACCATCAATTTCAACTTCTTTAGTTACACCATTAACAGCCTCCATAAAATCAACTCTCAGACTGTATCGAGGACGTTGTGCCGCTCTAGAAAAACCCCCGCCAAATATTGACTCGAAAATCTCAAAAGGATCTCCAAAATCAAACCCTCCAAAAGGATTTTCTCCACTAGAACTGTAAGTATAGGTAAATGGACCTGAACGAGCTCCTCCAGCAAAAGGATTTGATCCCATGCCACCTGCACCACTAAAAGCCGCATGACCAAACTGGTCATACGTTTTTCTTTTGTTTTCATCAGATAAGATCTGATAAGCCTCATTGATCTCTTTAAATTTCTCCTCAGCATCAGCCGATTTATTGTGATCTGGATGGAATTTTAAAGCTAACTTGCGATAAGCTTTCTTGAGATCTGTTTGAGATACATTTTTATCCACACCCAAAATCTCGTAGTAATCTCTCTTCGTTGTCATTTTTATTATATTTATGAATTATTAAGAAAACTTTAGTTTGATGATTGTCCAAAACGCAATAATACCATCTTTCCATGTTATTTTTTTACCCTCTTCAAAATTCCTGCCAACATAAGCTATTGGCACTTCAAAAATCTTGATTCTTTTTTTCAGGATTTTACAGGTGATCTCAGGCTCAAGCTCAAAACCTATCGATTCCAAATCTAGTTCCTTTAACAGTTGTGTAGGAATTAATTTATAACAAGTTTCCATGTCTGACAGCGTACTATCAAAAAGAATATTCACCAAAGAATTAAGGAGGTGATTACCCACTCTATGCCAAAAAAGCAAGTTAGAATGCGGACCTAAAAATCGCGAGCCATAAACTACTTCAACACCATCACGAGCTAGGTGGGCGGTTAGACTAGGAATATCCGCAGGGTCATATTCAAGATCAGCATCCTGAATAAGTACCCAGTCTCCAGTTACTTTTGTTAAACCAAGTCTAACCGCCCCGCCTTTACCCTGATTTTCCTGATGAAAAATCTGAATTTTCTTTGATTTTTTAGCGAATTTAGCTAAAATCTTGGCAGTCTTATCTGTAGAGCCATCATTAACCACCACAATCTCTTTTACTTCATTAATTTTGTTTAGTCTATACAGCAACTTTTCAACAGTATCTTGCTCGTTGTAGACTGGGACGATTACTGAGAGTTTCATCTGTTTAGTGGTAGTCTATTAATTAACCACCTCTCCTTCCTCAATGTCACCCTCGTCTTTTTTATCCTTACTGCTTGAATCAGGCTCTTCTTTATTCTTTTTATCCCCACTGTCACCTTTGCTCTTATCTTCTGAAGCCTGCTGAGCTTTACTCATGGCCTCGCCAAGTTTTTGAGCAACGGTTAAAGTTTGCTCAACTGCTTGATCAAGATCTTCTTTAGTGGTGTCTTCTTTAACACTCATCTCCTTGAGTTTTTTAACAGCTTCTTCTATCTCTTTTTTATCGGTTTCTTCAAGCTTATCTCCATAATCCTTTAGCTGTTTCTCTAGCTCAAAAGCTACGCTGTCAGCTTTGTTACGAGCCTCAACCATCTCTTTTTTCTTCTTATCTTCTTCAGCGTGTTCTTCAGCTTCCTTCTTCATCTTTTCTACCTCTTCATCACTTAAATTAGTTGTGTTTTGGATGGTAATTGACTGCTCTTTTCCAGAAGTCTTGTCTTTTGCTGACACATTCAAGATACCGTTTGAGTCAATATCAAACTTAACCTCAACTTGAGGAATACCTCTTCTTGCTGGAGGAATCCCATCCAAAATAAATCTTCCTAAAGATTTGTTATCAGTCGCCATCTCGCGTTCTCCCTGCAAGACATTAATCTCAACTTGAGTTTGATTATCAGCTGCAGTTGAAAAGATGTTTGAGGCACTAGTTGGAATAGTGGTATTTCTTTCAATTAAAGGAGTCCTAACTCCACCCAAAGTTTCAATGCCTAAAGTTAAAGGCGTAACATCCAACAAAACCACATCTTGCACATCTCCTCCAATAACACCTGCCTGAACAGCGGCTCCGACTGCCACTACTTCGTCAGGATTTACTCCCTTATGAGGCTCTTTTTCAAAAAACTCTTTTACTTTTTCTTGGATCTTAGGCATTCTCGTCTGCCCACCAACCAACACTACCTGATTTATATCCTTAGCACTAACCCCCGCATCTTTAAGAGCTTTCTGAACAGGTTTCAATGAATTTTCAATTAAATCATCAACTAATTCCTCAAGTTTTGCTCGCGTTAATGACATCGTTAAGTGCAGAGGTGTGCCTTCTTTACTTTGGGTAATAAAAGGTTGATTAATTTCTGACTGTTGAGCTGTTGAAAGTTCAATTTTAGCTTTTTCAGCTGAATCCTTAATTCTTTGTAAAGCTTGATTATCTTTTGACAAATCTACACCATTTTCTTTCTTAAACTCCTCGATAATCCAATCCATGATTCTTTGATCAAAATCATTTCCACCTAAAAAAGTGTCTCCATTGGTTGACTTAACCTCGAAAACTCCATCGCCTATCTCTAAAATAGAGATGTCAAAAGTTCCCCCACCAAGATCATAAACAGCAATTACTTCACTACCTTTTTTGTCCAATCCATAAGCTAGCGAGGCTGCAGTTGGTTCATTAACTATGCGTTCAACCTTTAATCCAGCAATTTCGCCAGCTTGTTTGGTAGCTTGACGCTGAGAATCATCAAAGTAAGCAGGAACAGTAATTACTGCTCGAGTAACCTCTTCCCCCAAATAGCTTTCTGCATCTCTTTTAGCCTTCATTAAAACCTGAGCTGAAATTTCTTGAGGAGTATAAACCTTGCCATTGATCTCAACCACCGCCATACCATCTTTGCCTTCTTTAATTTCATAAGTAGCATGTTTAATGGCTTTCTTAACAGATGAATCATCAAACTTTCGTCCAATAAATCTTTTAACTGATTCGACTGTTGTCTTTGGGTTAAGCACCATCTGTCTCTTAGCTGGTTCACCAACAACAATTTCTTCTCCCTTAAAAGCCACAATCGAAGGAAAAGTGTTTTTTCCCTCCGCTGAAGGAATTATTTTTGGGGATCCTCCCTCCATTACTGCCACAGCAGAATTTGTTGTTCCTAAATCAATCCCGATAATTTTACCTGTTGCTGTTTTTGTCATAGTTTTTCCTTTCTTACTTTGCTATGAATATGAATATTTAATTTTGCACTTGATCTTTTGTGCCCAGTATTACTTTGGCATGAATCAAGACTTTATCTTTTAATTTATAACCTCTTTGCATTACTTGAATAACTATTTCCCCTTCACCGCGTCGATCAATCGCCTCCATTGTGTCTACATCAAACTTTTTTCCTAAGGCTTCAATCTCTTCTATGCCATATTTATTAAATGTCTTTTTAAACTGAGAGAGAACAAGAGATAAACCTTGATCTTGAAGTTGTGTAGATGCTTCCTGCAAGTTATCAAACGACGGCAGTAACTCTTCAAGCAACTCTTGGTTAGCAAATCTAATTAGTTGAGCTCTTTCTCCCTCAACTCTGCGCAGCATGTTTTGATAATCAGCTAATACTCTTCGTTCTCTTTCTTGTGCTTCTATAAGCTGACTACGCAATTGCTGGAGTTCATCTTTTAAATCTTGTAATGAAGACTTTGTTTTTTTTCTAAAATTATCAATGTTACTTTTATTTGACATAGTTTTTTACTCAACAATAACTTATACCATCTGCTCAATTAAACTCTTAAAATACTTCATCATTGGAATTAAGTATGGATAATCAAATCTTTCTGAGCCCAAAACACCCAGTCTACATTGATGTCCGAGAGCATTAACTGAGATATACATTAAGCCAATAGATTCAAGATTTTTTTCTCCCAATTCTCTTCCATAAACCACTTGAATCTTATCATAGCTTTCACCACGAGAAAAAATCTCTTCCAACAATCGAGCTTGCTCAATAATACCAAGTACTTTTTTCATCACTTGGATATCAAAAAATTCAGGCATCTCCAAAAGATTGGCATAGCCAGCATGAAAAACCACTTGATCATCAGTCATGGCTAAACCTATTGCTTTTGATCTATTGGCTAAAGCTTGGGAAGTCTCTCTCAATAAATGATCTAGCTGGTTTCTGCCTTCCCAAATTTTTTCCTTAGCGCTAACCTCATCAGCAACAGATAACTCCTCTTCGCGCATCAACTCATTTATATAGAGTCTAAAAGCCTTAGGCGTTGGTACACGACCACCACTAATATGTGGCTTATCAAGATACTCTTGCTTAGATAAATAGACCATCTCGTTACGAATCGTAGCTGGAGACACCCCGATATTGTATTTTCGATCAATAGTATCGGAACCAACAGGTTGTGCTGTTTCGATAAACTCTTCAATAATAGCCCTCAGAATTTGTATTTGACGAGGTGTAAGTTCAATCATACAGTTTGAACAATTAATAAATTAATTCAAGACTCAAAATAGCAAGAAAAACATTCATTAGCAATGATAGCCAGTGAGTGCTAATTTGTCAAGCGGGAATATTAATTAATCTGAAGTTGTTTAGAAGAGTTAGCAGTTTTCAAACACTCTAGCAGTTCTTCAGTCTGATTGAACCCACAACTTCCATCGCTCTGAAGAGCGCAGGTAGCTTTTTGATAACAAGCATACTCTGCTTTATATTCGCAAGTAGTAGCAATCTGATCAGCGAGCTCAGCCTTAACACACAGCTCCCCACTACAGCCAGCCCTTACACATTCCTGATTGTTGCCGTTTTTGCTTTCATCATTTGGCGTTAGTTTAGTTCTATTAAAAAATCCGAATCTATATAAAATCAAAACAACTAAAAACAAAGCCAACACGACTCCTATGAGGGTTTTTTTTGTTAACATATTGCTTCCATAAATATTAAATTTGATCAGCTACTTCTGTCAGTGTTTTTCTTAAAAGACCCAAATCAATGTTGTTAACTTGTCCGGAATAATCGACATCTGCTCTTGTTATACAAGAGTCTGTTCGACTTTTGTTACCAAGACATGAAAGCATAAATGAATAATCCTTAACATCAGCTTTTCCGTCTTGAGTATTCGATCCAGCTGCTGAAATTGGGAAATCTCCAACCTTAACAGGGTGTTTAGAAAAATCTAAATTAAATGCTTTACCAGTTTCCAGCCACACAAACATTTCTTGGTTAGCTTTAACTAAATCATAATTTGAGGAGGCATTAACTAAATCAGCCAATGTACAGCTATTGCCTGCCTTAGACCCATAATAACAATAACGAGTCCCAAGATGCATTGGTCCTTTTAAAACAACCATATATGGTCCAGGATTAATGCTGGTTAGTATTAATGGTTCGGTTGATTTAGATTTATAAGTTTTCGAGGTTTGATCATACTTCAAAGATATATTTTTAGTTATTGTTGCTTCCATAGAACTAATTAACATCACCTGCACATCAACCTCTCTTCCATTTTCAAGTGGGTGATGACAGCTCTCTCCTTCGCAATAGGGAATACCATCTAGAGCAACTTGAAAAGAAACAACCGCGATATCTTCCAAAGTTGTACATTGACCATTCTCATCACAAATTCCTGAGCCAGAGTTACAAATATTACCAGCAAGAACTTGATGCTGGCAAAGAGCATTTGCTGTCCCTGGAGAAACACAAAGATCTAAAGTGCATTCGTTATCATCGTCACAATCAGAAGGAGAGTTACAAGTTACATCTGGGTCAGGGGTTACTTCTGGAGTAGGCGATTCCGAAATAGTTGGTTCGGGTGTAACAGATGGGGTTTCCGTTGGTTCAGGTGTAACAGATGGAGTCTCTGTTGGTTCGGTAGTCGGACTAGTACCTAAAGAGGATGCTACTGCTGCCTGCGCATCAACAAGTCCAGCTCCATATTCAGAAGCGTTGTACCCGTCATGCCACTGCGCAGAATCAAGTAAGATCGCCCTAACTTCGTCAGGAGATAAATCAGGATTGGCTGCCAGCATTAACGCCACAACTCCAGTGACGTGGGGTGCTGCCATAGAGGTACCTTGGAATAATCCACATTCATCAATAGCTATCTCTATCTCACCATCTACCTCTAATAAACAGTAATAACCTACGTCAGGATTTACTTGAAGATAATTGCCAACCTCGGTGAAAGAATCTGGATCGCCTGGCATCATGGTTTGCTGGACAATACCATCAAAAAGCTTGTCTTCATTTACATCTGCAAGATAACCATCATCACCAACCAATTCACCTCCAGGAGCCATAATGTCTACACCAACTCCATTTCTTGGAATATATTGCGAATAACTAGCTCTTGAATTATCCCAAGCTGTAGCTCCTACAGAAATTGTTTCTGGATAAGCGGCTGGGTACATAATCGGAGTAGAATTTTCGGCATCATTTCCTGAAGAAACGATAACTGTTACCTCATTATCATAAGCATACTCTATTGCCTCTCTTAAAACAGTCGCATCACCCCCAACCCCAATACTCATATTAATCACTTTTGCTCCGTTATCTACAGCATGAATAACTCCTAGAGCAATATCAAGTACAGAGATTACCTCTTCTCTTTCCCCGCCAGCACAAGGATGTCCAACCCTAATTGGCATTATCGATGTCTTAGCAGCAATACCGGCAGCATGAGCAGAGTTGTTTGTTGCCTGAGCAATCGTACCCGCAACGTGTGTACCATGACCTCGATAATCTCCAGCATATTGAGTAACAACGGTATCTGCCAGAGGTTCCAACTCACAATCTAATGATTGAATACTAGCTGGAGCTACAAAATTAATGTGTGAAAGCTCAGGAGCTTTGCCAAAGCTTACTCCCGTCTGGGGATCAGTATAATTCATAAAAGCTACACCGCTATCAATTACTGCGGCAATTACCTGGCTGCTACCTTTATCTGGAAGTAAATCCCACGCTCCTTCAATATTGATTCTATTCAAGTTCCATTGAAAATAATCAAGGCCACTTTTTTCATTGGTTTTATAATATGAATCGTTTACGGTCGTGTATTTTGCCAAATATACTGGCTCCGCATATTCTATCGATTCATCTTCTTCCAAAAGCTGAATGGTCTCATTGAGATCTTGTTCTTCCGCTTGATCTAATGTAACCAAGCCAATTCTGTCAAGCTGAGCTACTGTGGCCACCGGATTTTCCTGTTCGAATGCTACATCCTGATCTTCTGCTAACTGAGCAGTAACTCTAGAAAGGGTTGACAGCACTGGTTCAGAATCTCTGGTTTTGACAAGAATCATGTTTGGAACATAATCCAGCTCGTCATCATCGCTCTCAAATCCTGCTGGATCTGCTTTTATAAGACCAGCCTTCATACTAGCATCTTGTCTTAAATCACCGCTTCCTTTCTGACTGGTTAAAAATAAAGCAATGCCCCCACCAGAAATCAATAGCACTAACACAAACAGCCCAAACATCAACCCTATTTTTTTATTATTATTCCTTTTCGAATTTCTTTTAAAAGAAGATGTGTTTTGTTCGTGATACCCAAAAGTAGTTTTTTGATCATTATTCATAATTGAGTTGAGATTAGAAGAATCAATCATTGTTCTGGTGTTAGATAATTATTTTTTAAAGTAACAAAAGACCAATGCCAATCAAAGCTAGTCCAGAAGTAATCCATTTCAACCAATTTTTTGGACCTGATTGAGGAAGTTCTTCAGGTAAAACCGGCTGGTCACCCTTAGTTGCTGAAGTTGGAGCTGTGGTAGGCGCTGATGGTGCGCTAGTTGGATCAGTGGTTCCGCCATCAGAGGACCCAACAGTATAAGAACCACCAATATTTGCTGCACACAAGGCATCTGTGGCTAATAAATTTGTTCCCGAAGTATTCATAATATTTGAATCATCAATATCTGTAGAAGAGCATCTATAGGATAAAGTAATAGTACCCGAAGAAATTTTTGGCTTAATCACTAAAGTTGCCATGGTGCCACTAGTGCTTTTTCCACCCACATTACCGATGTTAAAGGTCCCAGTAATAGCTGCCTCTCCAGATTGACTAGTATCGGTTACGACAGAATTAAAAAACGATCCCGCGGTTACTGACTCAATCTCAACTTTATTTGGGTCAAATGTAACCACCGCAACCGCTGAGTCAACTGCAATTCCCTCTGGATCAAGAGTGATTTGAATTTGAGTTGAACCAGTCAAGGTACCAGAACTAGGTGTATAAGAAAATTTAGCCGCCGAAACAGCACTGGCCGTACTCAAAAAAGTTACAGTTGATAAACAGATTGCGATAGTTTTCTTAATTATTGAGTTTGGGTTTTTCATTGTATACATTTAATATTTATTATCGAAAGTTAGTATTTTAGATGTTAGTTGGCTGTAACAGTTAATCCGGTAGTGTTTTGTAAGACATCTTGACCACCTGCTGCAGCTACTTGAGTCATTTCCATATCAAAGTTCATCGTAACTGAACCAGTTCCCCCAATGGTTCCCACTATCTTAATTAGAGGAAGTGCTGCGGATATGTCTGGTTGGTCTTGAGGGTTTCTAATAAACACTGTTTTTATCTGTCCAGAATTTGCATCAACCTTGTTCGATAGAAATGATCCAAACGTACTAACAGGCTCCACTCTCACGCCAGTCAACTGCTTTGGATCATATTTAATGACCATCTCTACCCCATCAGGCAAAACAGAAGTGGAAAGTAGAACTGTCGCTTCTAATACAGCTCCAACTTGATAATTTTGAGAGTTACTCGAAATAGAAAGAATTGTATCCTTTGAAACAGGTGGAACAAGAGCTTGATCAACTGGAGGTAAATTTTCTTGGGATACTGAGCTCTCACCTACATCGGAAAAATCCTGTTGCTGACCGCTTTCATCTAAGAGTCCTGATAAAGAGCTCTCTCCATCCTTAGTTTCTACTGAAGAATCAGAGCGGAGTAAGCCATTTTGCTTTTGACCAGACTTATCTAAAACAAAAAATCTAAGCAAGGCATAAGATAAAATTACCACCACTCCAATAATAATAAATAAAACTTTTTTATTATCTTTATTGCTTTGAGGTAAAGACTGAGTTGTTGACTGAATTGATTGATTTTGCATGGCAGGCGTTGTAGTCATAATTATTTATTTTGATAATTTAGTCCATATTATTAAATAATATCTAAAATTGATAGTCAAACCATTTTTCATAAGGTTTTTTTATAGTTCGTCAGCAATCTCAGTTAGTGTTTTTCTCAAAAGGCCTAAATCAATATTATTGACTTGTTCTGAGTAATCAACATCTGCTCTCGTTACACAAGAGTCTGTTCTGCTTCCATTACCTAAACAAGTTAACATAAATGAATAATCAAAAATATTGGCTTTTCCATCTTGAACATTTTGAGAATCTCCCGAAATAGGTAAGTCTCCGACCATTAAAGGCTTCTTTGATAAATCTATAGTCACATTACCTGGATCGAGATAAATAAAACCCGTCTGCCTAACTGGATACTCATTATTTACTTCAACAAGATCTTCAAAAATACATTTTTCTGTAGCTTTATTACCGAAATAACAGTATCTAGTGGCTAAGTGCATCGGTCCTTTGACAAATACCATGTAAGGGCCTGCTGGTAAATTTATAAATTCCATTGGATTAATGGTGGTGAAATTTCCAGTCTCAGAGCTATAGATAAACTCAACTTCATTTCGCTCAAATGCACCAGCGCTGGCATGAAGCAAAACCACACTTGCCTTTACTCTTCCATATCCATCAACAAACGACGGATGAGATTCAGTTGGATGGTGGCAATTTTCACCTTCGCAGTAAGGCACTCCATCAAATGATGTTATGAGTGACAATAAAGTTAAAGTATCAGCTGGAATAGCACAAACACCATCCTGACAAGTGCCATCAGTACAAACAGTCCCATCAGGCTTAGCCGGATTGCTACAACTTGAATCAGAAGTTCCTGGATCTAAACAAATGTCATTAGTACACTCGTTGTTATCATCGCAATCAGATGCAGTAGAACATTCGGGTTCAGGAGTTGGCGAGACAAAATCACAAGTACACGTATCGTCATCTGGGCATATCGGGTTTCTACATATTCCAGGTTCAGTGTTTTTTACCTGTTGCCAACCTGAAGATGTCGAGATATCTCCAGGACCTGACCAGCCACTAGAAGAATAGTTCCAACACCATTTGCCATTACAAACAGCTGTAGTGTCTTCTCTTGTCCAACCTGAAGTTGGTCCATT
>Ga0123335_1000171_pt1 | contig 102078 bp, 96 predicted proteins | sample BiotimSIPDNA_2_FD_89707 | JGI IMG/M metagenome (GOLD analysis project Ga0123335, IMG submission 89707) | Anaerobic biogas reactor microbial communites from Washington, USA - Biogas_R2 time_0 SIP DNA | ecosystem: Engineered > Bioreactor > Anaerobic > Unclassified | place: Washington, USA... | reverse complement strand
TTTGAACGTAGTTTCTTCGAGGTAGATAATGTTTAAATCCTTTGAATCCGTCGTTGGTTTGTATGTCGCGTTTTTAAAAAAAATATATCATGTTTTTCTTTTGCTAGTAGTTTTTTTGTCAGTATGGTCAGCGGTTCCAACGATCCACTTATTTCGAAATATAGACACAGATCTCAAAGCTTTACTCCCTGAAGATTATCCGTCAGTTTTAGCTGCTGAGAAAGTGGAGAAAAAAGTAGATCAGCATGTATGGGCTGTCAGTGTAGTGTTTGAATTTAATGAACCTAAGGTTGGAGCTGAATATCTTTCAGGTATTGCTGATTATATATCACAGAGTCCTTATGTTACTGACGTGGACTTTGAAAGGGAAGGTTATGATTTTTTCGAAAAGAACGGGATGATGTTTCTTTCTTTAGAAAAAATTGAGGACCTAGATAATCGCATCGATAGAGAAATTCAAAAAAGGAAACTCGGTGGGCTGTATATAGATTTCGATGACGATGCAAATGATAAAGAGACTTTTGATTTTAGTAGCTTTCGTGACAAGTATGCGAGCGAGACTTCAAGTTTTCCCACTAGATATTATGTAAATGAAAAGGGTACTGTATATTCAGTTCTCTTGTATGCCAGTGACCCTTATCCTACATTTGCCTACATGCAAGATATGCTAGATGATGTGAAGACAAGGGTAAATGTAATGGAGATAGTAAAAAACGGAGTTGCCAGTGTTTACTATGCAGGTGGATTTGTTACGCGTATTAACGAGTACAATATTCTTACACAAGATCTGCGTATTGCCGGTATTGTAGCATTGCTAGGAATAAGCTTTTTTTTGATATGGCGATTTCGTAGGTTTCAGGCGCTGGTATTTATATTCGTGCCGTTTGGATTTGCCCTTTTGTGGAATTTTGCAATAGCGGCGAAAGTCGTTGGCAAACTAAATGTTGTTACCGCCTTTCTTTTTTCCATACTATTCGGAATGGGGGTCGATTTCGGCATACATATGCTCGCCCGCTACTGGGAGGAGAGACATAAAGGGCTTGATCTTCTTCCTGCTATTGCCAGAACAATATCGACCACAGGCCGGTCTTGTGTCACGGCCGGCCTTACGACCGCCCCTGCGTTTTATTTATTGATGATAAATACATTTAAGGGATTTTCAGAATTTGGTTTTATTGCTGGTACTGGACTTATTCTTTCTGTTGCAAGCTTTCTAACAATATTCCCCTGTTTATTAATACTTGCAGATAGGCTTGGTTTTTCTCCTCCCCTTACTGTTGCTGAACCTGTTATAAGCGTATTCAATGTTGGTTGGCGTCATCCGAGAGCGACTATCATTGTCGTTGTTATCTTGTTTGTGACTACTGCTGCCGCGATTGTGCCTAGACTTCATTTTGAGTATGACTTCAAGAAGTTGAAAGCTAGAATTGAGGGCGCCGATGTCGCTAAAGACAAGATGCGCGAAAGCGTGCGTGGCGGTGGAGCTGCGGCTGTTGTATTGGTTGATGAGGAAAATGATATTTTTGAAATTCGAAGGCAAGTTGAGAAAATAGCAGCATCAGAGGGGTCAATAGCAGATAAATTCTATTCTTTTGATCGTTTCGTTCCTGATAAACAAGAGGAAAAAAAGAAAGTTTTGGCAAGAATAGACAAGAGATTTGATGGTGAAGCTTTAAAACTGCTCAAGGATGATGAAAAAGAAAAAATAGACGATTTCAGAAGTATGTTGAAGCCCGATGAGGTCACTGCTGAAAGCCTGCCCCCTTCCGTTCGTAAATCATTTTTTGGGAAGGAAGATGTCCCTGGTCAGCTTGTTATTATTTCTCCTAGAAAAGGTGTTGAGTTGGACGATGGCCGCAATGCTATGAAATTTGCCGACGAAGTGAGGGAAATCAGGGTCGGTGATAGAGTGTATCATGCCACATCGGCGAATCTTATCTTTGCGGATGTCTTGGATACCATGCTTCGCGATTCGAAACGGGCGATACCCCTTGTCCTTTTAGCGGTTGTAGTTGTTTTGTGGATAGATTTTAGATCGTGGAAACGCGTTGCTATAGTTTCTTTTCCGCTGGCTGTCGGCGTGATGATGATGTTCGGCATTATGTGCATCTTCGGTTTGAAGCTCAATTTCTACAATATGATAGTGCTTCCAACCCTTCTAGGTCTTGGCGTAGATTATGGAGTGTACTTCTATCATCGTTATCTAGAGGATGGCCCAGGCAGCGTGCCGGAGGCTATGCGTCATACAGGCAGTGCGATTTTTATAACGGCAACTACTACGATGCTTGGTTTTGCCGGGCTGATTCTTGCCAATCACATGGGGCTTTCATCCCTTGGAACTCTTGCGGTTATCGGTATAGCAACCTGTCTTTTTGCCGCCGTCATCTCGTTTCCTGCGTTGCTTAGATTAATGGAAAATATAAAAAGTAAGTAGCTCAGCTTTTGTGTGGAGAGGAATTTTTAGATGTTAACCTATTGACATTTAAGCGTAAAACCAGACATATACCCCGTCTTATGTGTTCAAAGAGAACTACATTTGGAGTGCTTGTTATCATTGCGATTCTGTTCCTTCTCCGTCTGCCGGCCTTTTGGACGCCTATACTTGACGTGGATGAGGCCCAGTTTGCCGGATTTGCCGATTGGCTGCTTCATGGCGGTCTTCCGTATGTCAGTTCGCTAGATACCAAGCCGCTTGGCATATATTGGTTTTTTGCCGCTATATTCGCTGTTTTTGGGCGCAACAATATGATAGCTGTGCACCTTGTTACCGCACTTTGGGTCGGGGTCACGGCTCTTTTCTGTTATTTTTCAGCTCGTAATGTCTATTCGAAAAGGGCCGGGTTTTTAGCCGCATTATTTTATGTCGTTTTCAGCACCGTCTATATACCCAAATTTATATCGACCTCAATTGTCGTTATTATGATGCTACCACTTACAGCCAGCATATATGCTGCCATTGTGTGGGATCGTTCTGAGAAAATGCGATGGATCTGTCTTTCCGGTGTTTTTTGGGGAATTGCATCCCTGTTTAAGTATCAGGCCGGAATAAATCTCGTTGTGATGGCCGTGTATTTGTTGGTGCTCAGACCTTTTTTTTACGATCGAAAAATCAGATGGATAGAGTTTTCGTTTTTCTGTTTGGGTGGATCTTTGGTTGGGGCTGCCTTTGCCGGTTATCTCTTTTACGCTGGAGTCTGGGGTGAGTTTGTTAGATGGAGTCTGTCTGGTAGTGGCGCTTACATAGGTGCTGCATCCATGCTCACAGATTTTTGGCACAATCTTATTTTGCGTGGCGGAACATTTATCGCTTCCAGCCTTCTTATATGGGTTTTGACCTCCATCGCAGCAGTTCGAATAGTTCGAGGGCTTCTGAAGCTTTCCCCTAGGGGCGAATCATCGGAAGTGCTTTTGCTTCTATGGTTCTTACTTTCCATGGTTGCCGTCTCTGCGGGGGGTAAATTTTATGGACATTATTTTATACAGCTCCTTCCGGGCATGTGCATCCTTGCCGGAGGCGTAGGCAGCAGGTTTTCAAAAAAGTTTTTGCCCTTGCTCGTGGCCTGCATCTTGATACCAGCGACAGGTTTTTTCATAGCCAGGCTATATGCGGGTAAAATATATGCTGCAGTTGGTGAAGAGGACCCCTCCGTGTACGAATCGATAGCGGAGTATATTAGTTCAAATACAAAAGAGGATGACAAAATATTTGTCTGGGGGTTTGCCACTCCGATATACACGCTTTCAAACAGGCTTGGGGCCTCGCGGTTTCTATGGTGTGACTGGCTCACTGGCCGGGTTTCTGGGACTCAGTCTGCAAAAGATCCCGATTTCAGAACTGACTCTTTCATAGCGGCAGACAGTTGGGGCCTCTTCTTTGAGGATATGCGTGTAAATAAACCCGTTTATTTCATAGATACATCTCCAGGAAACCATCACGACTATGGGAAGTATCCGATTAATAAATTTCCCAATCTTTTGAATTATGTTAACGAAAACTATCTTTTCGAAATAACGATCGCAGGAGCTGACATATACAGGCGCAGGATGCCTTAGTGATAATTGGAGGTAGGTATGCGGGGAAATATGAATGACTGTGAGATCTCTATAGTTGTTCCGCTGTATAATGAGGAAGAAAATGTTAGCGAGCTTCACTCGCGCCTTGGAAAGGTCCTCAAGGGAATAGGTAGAAGCTATGAAATTATTTTTGTCGATGACGGCAGCAAAGACCGAACCTTCGCCATTGCAAGGGAGCTTCAGTTGTCGGATTCGCATCTGTCGCTTCTAAGGCTTCGCAGGAATTTCGGTCAGACTGCGGGGCTGGCAGCTGGCATAGATCACGCTTCGGGGAAGATAGTTATAACCATGGATGGTGACCTTCAGCATTTCCCGGAAGATATTCCCCTTTTGCTGGCAAAAATAGACGAGGGCTTTGATGTAGCGAGCAGCTGGCGCAAACACAGGGTTGACAATTTTTTTCTGCGGAGGCTGCCTTCGCTAATTGCAAACAAACTCATGGCCTGCCTTTCCGGTGTTCGCTTACACGACTTCGGCAGTGTTTTTAAGGCCTATCGCAGGGAAGTTATCGAAGATCTTAATTTGTACGGTGAGTTGCATAGATTCATTCCAGCCCTTGCGAGCTGGAAGGGGATATCCATAGCCGAGGTGCCAGTCCAAAATATTGTGAGGCAGAAGGGTAAATCGAACTATGGCCTTTCGAGAAGTTTTCGAGTTTTGATGGACCTGTTGACGGTTAAATTCCTGATTAGTTACATAACCCGTCCTCTTCATTTTTTTGGTGCTGGAGGTTTGTTGTTGTTTTCAGCCGGCTTTGGTGTGGCCTCAATTATAACTCTTATGTATTATTTCAGCGACCTTGCGATAAATGACCATCTTGGGAATCTTATTTTTTCTCTTCTTTGTATGGTTTTGGGCATTCAGCTTATAGCGTTGGGTCTGTCCCTTGAGGTTTCTGTAAGAACGTATCATGCAACCCATGAGCGCACCATATATGCCATCAAAGAGGCCTTTTTAAGGGGCGATGGCCCTGCAGTATAGAATTATTTATTCTGCTTTTTCTGGATCAGTTCTCTAAAAGATGAGATTTCAACTTGGTGTTCTTCCATTATCTTTTTTAGCCATGTGTCTGAAAGAATTGGGACTTCATCTTCTCTCATAGCTCCATAGCCGTCTAATTTTTCGGGACAATATCCTGGATGAACCATGATTTCAGTTGTTCCCTCCTGAATTCTTTTAGCTGCTTTCAGCCACCTCTCTTTTATTTTTGGTCCTGATCCAAGGTTAAAACCTCCGAAATTATCGGAGGTGACAAAACTCCTGTTTCTCCAGTATTTGGGTCTGGATGCCGGCATCAGTAGAATTGCAAAACGCCTCAGGGCTGCCTTGTGAAGGGAATACCATTTTCCTTCAAATGAAGACCTGACATATGAAATGCCAAACTCACGCGAGACTCTTTCCGCCGCTTCGGTTATCTTGGGAAATGCCTGTATATGATGATGGCCATCGAGATGGGTTATGTTGATCCCCTGCGAAGCAAGTTTTTCTGCCTGTGCGTACAGTTCCTTATAGGCATGATCACTGTTTATGAGACCCATGAAACATTTCACAAGCAGTTTGGATCTGGATAAAAAACGGCCTTGGTCATCGACTAGTGATGGTATCTCCGAGGGATTCGTCAATGGTCTTCCCCATGTGAGGTTTATATGCAATCCGATATCGAGATTGGGTTCTGATTTATTTAATAGTGCGATCGATTCCTGAAATTCGGTACAGTTCGTCATTACGCTCGTTGCCCTTACGGAGCCCCCTTCAGCAGCCTTTAAAATGCCTTTACTGACATCTGTCGTTATTCCAAAATCATCTGCGTTTATAATTACAGTCTTGTTCATAAGGCCTTTCAAAGTTTTGTTTGAGTGTAATTTGAACTATACAATCTACGTCTTGAAATCAATCCAAACTCCTCGCATTTTTACACCGAGTTTCCACTTTGTCGCCATATATCCGGATAATCAACAATATAATTGCTAATTATTCGCATTAAGGGCTCCAAAAAATCAATATTCCCCTTGAAAAGTGGACTGGCGCTAGCGTAGGATTTGTTTCAGATGGAAGGAGGTTTGTCATGGCGCAAAAAATGACGTGGGAAGAAATGAAGAAGGCTTATCCGAATGAGTGGCTGTTGGTTACAGATTATGAGCGAGACCGGTACGGTAACCTCTCAGTAGGTGTTGTGGAAAGACATTCGACGGACAAGGACGAGGTTTATCGTTTGCCATCCCTGAATAAGGACTGTGCGTTCGAGTACACCGGTGAGTCGACGTTCAGGGGGTTCCGTGACCATGCCGAACATCACTGTTTTTGACCCTAGTGAATACCATGTCAGGTTAGTTGGGCGCATGAGAACTGCCGCAGGTCTTGATTACGAGTATCGCGCCATTCTTGATACAGGCGCTCCATTTACTGAGTTTTCCGATCAATTTCTTCATGCAGCAGGAGTCCTTCCCGGAATTGCTTCATCTGTTTCAACCAAACATGGATTGCAGACGCAGAAATACAGGAGGCTCAAACTGCTTAGAATAGATATATGTGGCCACGTCATCGAAGATATGCAAGTCTATGTATCGCACTTCGAAAAGCACTGGGGCGTCGATGCCCTGATCGGTCTCGATTTTTTCAGGCAGTTTTGCGTTACCATTAATTACAACGCCGGGCAGATCATCACTGAGCCTTATGAGGTCTAGATTTTCAAACTATCCTTACTTAAAAATTTTTCCGGTGCGGCATTGTATGCGCGGTTTTTAGGTGGTGTTCTTCTTATTTGAATTGAGCCGACTTTTATTCCCTTTCCCAAATTTTCGTGTAAAAAACTCCGCCGTTTTTATCGATCATTTTGAAGAGGAAAGAATCTTGTTTTGCCTGGAACCAGCCGAAGCCGCTAAATGCCCCGCTTTTTATCGCTATTATAAATAAAACAAAACTCCATTCTGGAGAGTAGATAGATGATGAGTTATATTCAGAACATTATCTCTATCTCTATCTCTATCTCTATCTCTATCTCTATCTTATTAGATCCTTATTTTAAAGCGATTTGCCGCTGCCTTCGTCTTTTCTGGACTCGCGGTCTTCTAGTTGATACATATCCCCAATGTTTTCAAAGATGATAGGAATTTTCCTTACCTTTCTATGCATTCTCCTTATTTCGCAAGGTGCATCGGCAGCAGCCCCTGTTGAGATGAAATGGAGCGACTGCGTTGCCGAGGCGGCAAAAAATAATCCCGATCTCGCCGGATCTTCTCAGGCTGTCAGTCAGTCGAAGGCTGAACAGTGGATTTCCGCGAGCCCTACCTTGCCGCAGATAAGTGCGACTGCAAGCCTTGGGCGCTCCGATGATTTCTCAGGAAATGCCTCTCGCGATGAAAATCAGTACAAGGTTCGTGGTGAACAGCTCGTATTCGACGGATTTAAGACCTTCAGCAAAATAAAGTCTTCGAAACAGGGGGTAAAGGCTTCACAGTACGGTTATACCGTCACTTCCGCCTCCGTTCGCTACGAGTTAAGGAGCGCCTTTGTGGGACTCCTTCGTGCGCAGAGCCTAGTGCCGATAATGAAAGGGATAATAGAACGCAGAAAACAGAACCTTTCAATGATCAGGCTCAAATACGAATCCGGCCGTGAGCACGAGGGGTCGCTGCTTTTGGCAGAGGCCGATCTCGCGCAGGCCCAGTACGATCTGAAAAGGGCGGAGCGCGATATCTCGATCGCACAGTATGCGTTGAACAAGGCTCTAGGTCGGGACGAGGGGATTCCCGTTCGCGTAACAGGAGATTTTAAAGTCGGCTCCGATGCTAAGGGTGCCCCCGATTTAGCATCCATCGCCGAGGTTCATCCTGCAGTGGATAAGGTTCGCTCTGAATCTAGGGCGGCACAGTACGATCTCGATTCCGCAAAGGCGGAGTTTTCTCCTGTGGTAAAGTTAAGTGCTGAGGCTGGAAAAATAAAACCGATAAGCTTGAGCAGTCAGGAACATGGCTGGTCCGCTGGAATCGATTTCACGCTGCCTATATTCAATGGGGGCGAGAACATAGCGAATCTCAAAAAGAGCAGGGCAGCCTACATGCAGTCCCAGTTCGAATCGCAGAGCAAGTATGAAGGCGTCCTTTCGGATCTGCAAAAAAGCTGGCAGGAATTTCAGGATTCGATTGAAAACGTGAGCGTTCAGGAAAAGTACCTAAAGGCCTCAGAGGTGCGTGCCAAGATTTCGCGCGCGGAGTATGCCAACGGGCTTCAAATATTCGATAACTGGATCATCATCGAGGATAACTATATCAAGGCTCAGAAAAGCTACGTCAATGCGCAGGCGGAGATGCTGATCGCGGAGGCGGCGTGGGTGATGGCCCGCGGAGGGGATCTCGGATATGAACAATAGAAAGAAGATTGTAATTTTGGTTGCTATGGCTGCAGCCTTACTCGCATCACTGTGGCTTTTTTTCGGCCTTGGCGGTTCGCCGGAGAAATTTGAAGAGGTGAAAGCTGAAGTGGGGCGAATAGGGCATGTCATTTCAACTGTGGGAACGGTCAACCCGCAGAATCGGTTGGAGATCAAACCCCCGATACAGGGGCGGATCGAAAGGATCCTCGTGAGGGAAGGGGATGAGGTGAAGTCGGGGGATATCCTCGCCTTCATGAGTTCCACCGACAGGGCGACTCTGGTCGATGCGGCGAGGATCAAGGGTGGAGAAGAGCTAAGATACTGGCAGAACGCATACAAGGAGACCCCTTTGGTGGCGCCAATCGACGGCACGATAATAGTCAGAAATGTCGAGCCGGGGCAGACGGTTTCCCCCAGCGATGCGGTGCTCGTCATATCGGACCGGCTGATCGTTCAGGCAGATGTCGATGAGACCGATATCGGCGATGTCTCGGTAGGGCAGAATGCGGTGGTAGGCCTCGATGCCTATCCCGATGTGAAGGTTAAGGCCATAGTCGATCACATCTCCTACGAGTCTCAGATCTTGAATAACGTTACTATATACAAGGTCGATATCCTTCCCGAGGAGGTTCCGGAAATTTTCCGTTCCGGCATGAGCGCGAATGTTGAAATCATAGTGAGCAACAAAGAAGGCGCGCTAACCGTTCCATCGAGGGCGATCTCACAGGACGATGAAGGCGCGACCGTCCTTCTCAAAGATTCCTCCGGAAAGGGGGAAAAGACCTCCATAGAGATCGGCCTTCAGAGCAACGGCCTTACGGAGATAGTTTCGGGTTTGGAAAAGGGTGCGGTCCTTCTGATACCGATAGATACCGGCATCCATTCAAAAAAGAGCCCAAGTGGTAGCCCTTTTATGCCGACTCGCAGAGGGGCCCGATGACGGGCAAGGCCATCATAGAACTTCGCGATGTCTCGAAGACCTACCGAATGGGGGATGTCGAGGTCAGAGCTCTTGACCGCGTCTCCCTCTCCGTCATGCCCGGTGAATTCGTTGCGATCATGGGGCCCTCCGGTTCCGGGAAATCAACATTGCTTCACGTACTCGGATGTCTCGACCGCCCGGATGGCGGAGAATATTCCATATGTTCTAGAAAGGTAGGCTCGCTATCCGATAATGAGCTCGCAAGCTTGAGAAATCTTTCATTCGGATTTGTCTTTCAGCAGTTTCATCTCCTGCGAAGGATGAACGCTCTCGAAAATGTTCATCTTCCCCTTATCTATAGCAGTTCGGCTCCGGCTTCCCATGAACGCGCGATGGAAAAACTAGCTGGCGTCGCGCTGGAGGATAGGGCTTTACATCGCCCCGGAGAGCTTTCCGGCGGACAGCAGCAGCGCGTGGCAATTGCCAGGGCCCTCATCAACGATCCGATGATCATCTTTGCCGATGAGCCGACAGGCAACCTCGATTCCAAGAGCGAACAGGATATCATGCGCATTTTGCAGCAGCTAAATGCCGAGGGTAAAACCATAATCATGGTGACCCATGAGCCTGAGATAGCCTCGTACGCCAGCAGGATAATAAAGATGAGGGACGGGGCGATAGTTTCCGACGAGCAAAATCATATCCCCGGCCGCGAAAGCGCGAACGATAAAATCCCATGTGAAGTTTTCACCGCGAAGAGGTCTTCTCTAAATCGCGATGAGCTTTTTGGATATTTCAAACAGGCGATTCAGACCATCGTATCCAATCGCGTTCGTTCCTTTCTTTCTATGCTCGGAATCCTGGTAGGTGTCGCCGCAGTGATAGCTATGCTCGCGATAGGTTCCGGCGCGAAGATGTCTATAGAGGAAAACTTAAAGTCATTGGGTTCGAACCTGTTGGTTGTGCGGGGTGGCTCATCAAGGCATAGAGGGGTATCCATCGGCAGCGGAGCGGTGACTCGTTTCACCTTTCAGGACGTGGATGCTATAAGAGAGCTCGGCGAGATGGTAAATCGCGTTTCGGGAACGGTAAGCGGCAGCGCGCAGGTCGTTTACCGAAACGAAAACTGGAATACTTACGTAGAAGGGGTCGGCATCGATTTTGCCGATATGAGAGCGGCGCGCCCCGATGTCGGCAGATGGTTCGATGATGACGATATGAAAAAGCGTCGCAGGGTTGCGATAATAGGCAGAACGGTCATCGCTAAACTCTTTGGTGATGTAAGTCCGATTGGCAGGACTATCAAGATAAACAGAATCAATTACGACATTATCGGTATCGCACCGGAGAAGGGTTCGATGGGTCCTCGCGATCAGGACGATGTCATCTATCTACCATTGACGACTGCGATGTACAGGCTGCTCGGCAAGAATTATCTCGATGCGATGTATGTGGAAGTCGCTGATGGGCATTCCACGCGATACGTGCAAGGTCTCATCGAGGATATAATAAGGAAACGCCACAGACTTTATAACACTGAGGATACCTTCGATATAAGGGACATGAGCGAGATTCAGCAGATGCTCACCACGACGATGAATACGATGAGCATGCTCCTCGGCTCCATCGCCGCTATATCCCTTGTAGTCGGTGGAATCGGCATCATGAATATCATGCTGGTTTCGGTTACGGAGCGCACGCGCGAGATTGGACTTCGGCTCGCGATCGGCGCTAGACGCATAGATATCATGGCGCAGTTTTTGATAGAGTCTGTCGTCATGACCCTTTCCGGAGGATGTCTTGGCGTTGCGATAGGATGGCTCGCTGCTTTTACACTTTCTTATTTTGCTGGTTGGACAACTAATGTGACTATCTTCGCAATTTTTCTCGGGACCACATTCTCCGGAGCCGTTGGACTATTCTTCGGGATGTGGCCTGCAAAACGCGCCTCGCAGCTAGATCCTGTCGAGGCCCTGAGGTACGAATAACTTCGAATATAATTGGCTTGGGGACGTTTTCACGCGGAGTGAGTACGCGTCCCCCGACGAGGCAGAACTAAATTCGCTACGATCGCGGCGATTCCCCCCGATGCTATTCCAGATGAAAACATTTCTGCTATGAATGGAGGCAGTGCGGAAAGCCCCTCTGGGTGCATGACAACCCCGATCCCGCATCCGAAGGATATCGCCATGATCATCGTCGATCGCGCATCGATTTTGGTGAGCGAGATGATTCTTATTCCCACGGCTGCCACCGTTCCGAACATGAGAAGCGTCGCTCCACCAAGAACCGGGGCCGGCATTGCCGAAAATATCGCCGAGGTAAATGGGCAGAGGCCGAGAAGTGCCAGCATCCCCGCTATGAAATAGCCCACCTTTCTGCTCGCGATTCCGGTTAGCTGTATGATTCCGTTATTCTGCGAAAATGTCGTATTGGGCATCGATCCGAAAAGGCCTGCGATGAGGGAATTTATTCCATCGCCGAGAACTCCGCCGGATATGCGCTTGTAGTAGAGGTCTCCCTCCACCGGCTCGCCAGATACGACGGAGGTGGCGGTCAGGTCTCCGATCGTTTCCATGACCGTGATAACGTATATGAGAGCCACCGGGACAAATAGCGAGATGTCAAAAGAAAGGCCGAATTTCAGCGGCAATGGAGCTATTATTGAGCCCGCGTCGGTGCCTGAAGAGAAGTCGACCGTTCCAAACGCGAATGAAACGATGTATCCAACGACGAGCCCAAATGTTATCGCCCCCATCCTCAGGTAGATATTTTTGAAATTGTTGAAGATGATTATCGTCAGAATCACAGATGCGGCAACTGTGAGATTTGTCGGGCTGCCGAATTCCCCTAGGGCCTTTGCTTGCGCTCCTCCCGCGCACTGCTCGACGGCGACGCCGATGAGGGTGAGGCCTATTAGCGTTACCACTATCCCGCTTACGAGTGGCGAAATCGCCCTGCGTATCGCGCCGTGAAATCTGCTTATAAAAATTTCTATGAATGATCCGGCTATCGTGAGGCCGAATACCATCGGTAGTCCGCCGGCCTTTCCCGCTGCGATAAGCGGCGGTACGAAGGAGAAACTCGTTCCCTGTATGCTTAGGATTCCAGAACCTATCGGTCCGACTTTTCTGACCTGTATGAATGTGGCTACCCCCGAAACGAGGAGTGAGGCCCCGATGAGATATTGAGTCGTTTTGGGGTCGAGCCCCATGGCCAGCGCAAGCAGAAGGGGCGGCGTTATTATCGGAAGATATATTGCGAGCAGATGCTGCAGCGCCGCAAATAGCGACTGGCGAAGGTTTGGCCGGTCGTTAAGCCCGAATATCAACCCTTCATTGTTGCCTGAATTTGAGCTGTCCGTTGACATTGTGTCCTCTGTTATTAAGAGTGTCGCAACCTTAGAGCTCTGGATTTAATAAGCCCCTTAAATTCATTTTTCATATCGTCGGTGAGAAATGATTTATCTATGATTTCGTAGAATATCTCCAGTCTGTCCAAAAAAAGATTAATCGCATTTTTGATCTGGATTTTGTTGAGATTTATGTTTTCGCCGAAAATATAAAAATCATTACCGCTGAGTTTTTTCTTTTTTCCGCATATGGGAAGCGCCATTTCCTCCGAATCTACTGACTCGGGGATCAAGAGCCTAGTTGATAGCAGATCGTATGCGGGGGAGAGGAAGAATTTCTCGGGATCTTTCATGATAAGTGAAAAATTTTTAAGATGCATGTCGGCGTTGCCTATCAAGAAAGAATGGATGGCTAGTTCAAAAAATCTAACAATGTCCAGCATCGGCGCGGAAGAATATTGTCTAATTGCCTTTGCAATATTTTCCATAGAGCCCTTGTACTTGTCTTCCGTCAATCGTTCGGTCAATTGACACATATCTTCCATGTGAAGCTTTCCGCCGTCTTTGGGTCTGTCTATTCGTCTTGAAATATACGCGAGTTCTCCTGAAGCCAGCCTTATGAGTGCGTAGGGGACAACTTGTATGTTTGCAGCCTCGGCAAGCATCATCGAGAGGTGCTCAACTTGGGGCATTTCGGGATATCTGTCGGCAGGAGGTTTTAAAATGAAACGTCCCCAGACGTTCGTAAAGGTCAAACGTCTCTCTTTTTTACTTTTCCTCACGCCCAACGAAATCTTTTTCTGAACTCCGGTGATATTTGCACAGCTTTCCCTTATTTCATTTTTTGCAATTTCTTTCAGCTCTTCAATTTTATAGGGGAGCAGTGGAACGGAATGCGTTTGAAAAAAACGCTTTGCGCATTTTTCATGGTAATCGGCGTTCTTCACGTCTTCGTAGCATATAAGGCACTTACTCATTTGCCGCCTCCAGCGATACAGCTCCGATGCAGTCTTTGCAACAAGCAAGGAGAAGTCCCATTCTGTCCCTCGGGTCGAGTTTCCAGAGATCGACCGATATTTCTAGCAGCCACCCCTCCGGAATCAGACCGTCGAAAAAGGGGAAGAGAGTTTTCGAATTGTAGATCCCTTCCGATATAGGAAGAGTGAGGCTGACCGCCTTTGCGTCGATTTCCGAGATATATTTTTTGTCATAGAAAAATTTATATCCCTCTGAATCCTCTACGAGGTATCCTGCTAGAATATCTGAATAGAATACATTTGCTTTTCTGGTCATTCCGCCTCCACAGATTTGCTGTCGATCGGCGCCATTTCACAACCGAAAAGGGAAAGTACTTGATTGACCTTATCCATGCGGAGGGATTTTTTCCCTTGCTCCATGCTGCGGACAAAACAGAGACCTACTCCGGCCTTTAGGGCCAGCTCCTCCTGTGTGAGATTCATTACCTTCCTTTGTTTTTTTAGAAAACTTTTTAAGTTGAGCTGCATAGCTTCTCCACGGCAGTTTATATTAGATAGTATATAAAAAATACACCATAGATTCTTTTATATTATATCGAATATAAAAATCCAGTCAATAATATTTTTTATATATTATCGTATATAATTTTATATGGATTTATGAAGCCTGCGCACCGATTGGCCGCAGTTCGAGCCGATCTCGTTTTCCTTGAGATCTCCGATGCTAAGTATGACATCGAATCCGTGCCCTGTGAGCTTCTCCGCGAAAGGCTCGGCTATCTCTTCGAAAGAAGATCTAAGCCCTGCCTCATCGGCCGATTCGGTAGGGTTTAGCGGCGTCATCTTTACGCAGAAGTGTTCAGGGGAGAAATGTCTGGCTATGACATCGGCGTCATAATCGAGTCCCTTTACCGTGGTGAAGTTGAGCGCTGCCTTTCTTTCTCCCCTTCTTACGAACCGCTTACCGAATTTCGATATTTCGTCGAAAGACATCTTGGCTATCGGCATCATATGGTCCCTTTGCGCGGGATCGGTTGAATTTATCGAGAACTGTATTTGGAAGAGATGTTCTGAATAAAGCTCATTTTTTATTTCCAGCAATTCTTCGAACCACCTCTTCGACGCGGCGGGGGCGGTCGTGGCGACGCACGGGATCATCAACTTCGGCGCAACAAGGGAGGGGAGTGCTCGCAGCGCTTCTAGCACGGAGTTGTTTAGCGCCGGTTCCCCCATTCTAGCGAACTGTATTTTGAGCTTTTCGCAAGAATTTGCGAACTCATCCGGGTATCTCGACAGGATGTGGCGAACCTGGGAGAGAATTTCATCGGCGGAGAGATCCCCATGATAATTTCCGCCGGAATCGCACATAGGGCATTTCACCGGACAGCCGAACTGTGTCGATAATATCATGACCCATTTTTTGTTGCGCGGCATCGTCGGGTCCTTGGCGTCCACGAACTCCGCGAGAAATTTTTCATCCCCCCTAAATTTGGCTACGAACACCTCGGCGAGATTCTTGTCGCCGCTTTCACTTATTATTTTCATCTTTTTTAAGCCTTTCATATGCGGACTGTGCCGCAGCTATCCCATCCCCTGCTGCGATTGCGATGTGCCTCAGCCTGCCCCGGCAGATATCCCCGGCGAAGAAAAGCCCTTTTGGGGCCTTTGCCTCTCCGGGCGATATTGTAAGGCCTGCGAAATTTTTGATGATATTTTGAACGAAGGGGACCTCAGAGTTTTTACCTATGCAGCTTATGAGGATGTCGTACGGTATTTTCGTTGGATCGGAATTCTTTATTATCCGCACGCCGCGCTTTTTTGCTCGTTCTGCCACCCTGTGGATCGCCGATATTTTTTCGCCGCGCATGGAGATAGTGACGCTTTTCGCGTTGAGTGCGAACTCTGCAGCGAGGTCGAAGGCGCAGTCTCCACCTCCCGCGATGAGAACATCTTTGCCGTCGTGAGGGGTCTTCGCCGGATCGGCATAGGGGATTTCATTTTTTATCCCGATCGTTTTCGGGGACATGCCGGTGGCTACTATGATATTTAGAGCTAGAATATTCCCGGCGCTCGTTTTTAATACGAAGACATTTTCGTCCAAGTTAAGTGATACCGCCTCGGCTGAAATTACTTTCACCTTCCATCTTGCGAGTTGATCCTTGAAGTTGGAAATTAGATCTCTACCCCGTATCCCATCCGGGAATCCCGGATAATTCTCTATCCAGGGGGCGATGTTTGCCTGACCGCCGAGTTCGTTTTTTTCGACTAGTGCAGTTGTAAGCCCCAGTCTTGAAGCGTGTATCGCTGCGGCAATCCCAGCTGGCCCCCCTCCGACTATTGCAAGTCCGTAATTTAGAACCATTTCAGGAGCTCTCCGGTAGTAGGGGTCGGTGAGAATCCATAACTCAAGTTCAAAAGGGCCGCTTCATGGTGCTGCATATTCTTCGCGGCGCATGCATCGGAAACCACGATCGGCTGATAGCCAAGCATGAAGGCGTGTCTCGCTGTAGTCTCAACGCAAAGGTTTGTCATGACGCCGCAGATGACGAGGGCCTCGGTGTCGTTTTTCTTGAGAATTGTATCTAGCTCAGTACCGTGAAAGGCGCTGTAGCTCTTCTTTATGATGATGAGGTCGGCAGGGGCGGGATTCATTTCTTCAATTAGATGCGATTCATCGTCTTCCAACATGGGGAGCTTTTCCTCCCACCATTTTCCCATCATTCCTGTATCCTCATTCATCTCATAACCATGTCTGGTGAAGATGATGGGTTTTGATCGGATATGAAACTCATTCATAAGAGACGCGATATTGGGAATGATTTTTTTTGCCCCCTCTATGCATGCTCGTTCCCCCGGTTCGAGAAAATAGCGCTGCATGTCTATTGCGATTAGGGCGGCCTTTTTAAGACTTACATTTTTCATCTCTCCTCCAAAAAAAAACACCCGGGCCCTTCGGCCTGGGTGGTTTCGTGGAACCTGTCATAACCGTCGAAGCGGGAGTATAGGTAAAAGAGACGACAAGGCAAGTAAAACATATGAATGTCTCGTGAACAAAAATCTTATTCTTTGAGATAGCTCAATTTTGTAGAATATTAATAAGGTTAGACAAAATCGGATTAAAGATCAGAGATTAGCGACCACGACCGACGATCACTTCAGTTTGTAGAGCATCCTCACCGCCTGAAGCAGCGCCGATTGAAGCTCCTCGTAGATAGGCTTGCTGATATATCCATAAGCGATAGCGACATCGAAGATAGAGGATACTTCGGTAGCAGATCCTATCGCGATATCGAAAAACCTCCTTCTCTCCTTGATCGACCTCCTGCCGTTCCCCTCCGCGATATTTAGTATAACGCTCGAAAGTGCCCTTTTAAGCTGATCCACTAGATAGCCCGATCCCGAGGGCCAAGAGTCGATTAGCTCTGGCATCCTTTTTGCCACCCCAAGGCAAAGATTGTAGCAGTAAAGCCGCTGATGTCCGAACATAACGCCTCCCTTTGTGATTTTAATTTCAAAACCTCCCGACCGAAGTGAGAGGTTTTGAAATTAAAATCACAAGGAGGGGGTTTTAAATGAATCATCAGCGGCTTCACTGCTACGGACTTTTGCTTTCGGTCGCAAAAAAGATGCCAGAGCTAATCGGATCCCCTCCAAGGGGGAATTACTATCTGGAGGATCAGCTTAAACGGGCGCTTTCTAGCACGCTACTTAACTTGGCGGAGGGAAACGGCAGGAGGTTGCAGAGAGACAGAAATCGGTTTTTCGATATTTCGCTAGGGTCAATAGCCGAGGTCGCCTCGATTATCGATATCTTGTCGGTTTATGGATATATATCGGCAGGCTATCAGGAGGAGCTGAAAACGCTGCTTCGCAGGGCGTACGCGATGATCATCAATCTGAAGAAGTTTAATCCGGCATCTTAAGTCTTCAGCTTCATCGTCATTTTAAAGCGATCTTTTTTACAACTTATTAATCTGGATTTTATGTAGTCTTGACATGTGAACGATTGACGTGGTTTTACCTCAGCCGATGAAGATAGAGATAAACGAACAATTTGCGAAGGCATTGCAGCTGATGGAGGAGGGGAAACGTAATGCCTTTATCACTGGCAAGGCTGGAACCGGCAAGTCCACCCTGCTGTCGCATTTTCGCCAGTCGACCAGCCGCGAGGTAGTCGTTGTCGCCCCCACCGGCGTTGCCGCTGTCAACGTCGGCGCACAGACGATGCATTCATTTTTCGGCTTTAGGCCGGATGTCACAGTCGAAAAGGCCAGGTATTTGGCCAAAAAAGCATCCGAGGATGGGAAAGCAAAACTCTATCGCAGGATGGAGACCCTGATCATCGACGAGATATCGATGGTGCGCGCCGATCTCTTCGACTGTGCGGACCAGTTCCTGCGTACCGTCCGCGAGGTGAAATCCGAACCGTTCGGCGGTGTTCAGGTGATCATGATAGGCGATCTCTACCAGCTTCCGCCTGTGGTAACGTCGAGAGAGCGGGAGATATTCTCTAAGCATTACAAGAGCCCGTTTTTCTTCGATTCGAACGTATATCCGGAGATGGATGTGTCTGTTCTCGAACTTGAGAAGATATATCGGCAGCACGACGACCTCTTTATCGATCTTCTCGGCGCGGTCAGAAATAACACCATCGATCATTCGGGCCTTTCAATTTTAAACGCGAGGGTCGCTGTCGATGCCGTCGATATCGATGATGGAGCTATCTATCTCACCGCCCTTAACCGCGAGGCCGATGCGGTTAACGAGGCGAAGCTCGCCAAACTTAAAGGCAAGAGCCGCAGGTATAAAGCGGAGCTTCAAGGTGATTTTGATGAAAAAGCCTTTCCTGCCGACCCGCATATTTCTCTGAAAGTTGGCGCGCAGGTGATGATGCTAAACAACGATCAGTTCGGTAGGTGGGTCAACGGCACGATAGGGCGCGTCGTCGCGATGAGGTCCGATTCGATAGATGTCGAACTCCAAGATGGCAGCGTCGAAGAGGTCGAACCGCACAGCTGGCAGATGTTTAGCTACGAATTCAACGAGCACGCGCGTCATATCGTTTCCGAACCGGTCGGGAATTTCACCCAGCTTCCTGTGATGCTCGCATGGGCGGTTACAATTCACAAGTCGCAGGGAAAGACTTTCGATAACGCCGTTATAGATGCAGGAAGGGCCTTTGCCCCGGGGCAGGTCTACGTCGCGCTGAGCAGGCTCAGAACTCTGGAAGGGATCCGCCTCGCGCACCCGTTGAAAAAATCTCATGTCCGCGTCGACTGGAGGGTCGTTCGCTTTCTCACCTCTCATCGTTACGCTATTTCAGAAGACAAACTCCCACTCGACAAGAAGATTGCGATTATAGAGAAGGCTATAAATGAGAGACAGAAGCTTGAAATCCTCTATCTAAAGGCTAATGACACGAGGTCGAAACGCGTTATTCGTCCTCTCGAAGTTGGCGAAATGTACTATGACGAGTGGAGCTTTATTGGCCTGCGCGGCATCTGCGAGCTTCGCCGCGAAGAGCGCAGCTTCCGCGTCGACAGGATCCTAGAGATGAGGGTTGTGGAATAATAGCACAAAGGTTCAAATGAAAAGTTGTTTCATTTCAATTTTCTGACGTTAGTTGCTCCCGATATCCCCTAGACTTCATAAAACATTTGATTTATGCGGTGCAGAAGTGTAACTGGTTAATATCTAACGACCTTTGTAGGGTCGTTTAAAAAAGGCCGGTTATGGATAGAACAGAAGCGCAAACACGCAGAGAGATTATCGATAAAAAGCTTATTTCAGCTGGTTGGTATGTCGATAATCCCCTTAGAGTTACGCAGGAACTTGATATCTGGGCAGGTCTTCCGGAAGAAGCGATAGATCCAACATCACCCTATCAGGGCCATTTATTTGCTGATTATGCGTTGCTTGGTGATGACGGCAAGCCCATTGCCGTTGTCGAAGCGAAAAGAACTTCTGTCAATGCGGAGGTCGGCAAAGAGCAGGCCAGAAACTATGCTGAAAAGATCAAAAACAAATGGGAATGCCCCATGCCGTTTGTCTTTTATACAAACGGCTACGATATTTTCTTCTGGGATACGGAGCGCTATCCTCCACGCAGGGTTTACGGCTTTCCCTCTCCTGAAGATCTCGAAAGAATGCAGTTTTTACGAAATAACAGCAGGCAGCTTTCAAGCGAACTTATCAACACAGGTATTGCTGGCAGGCCGTATCAGATCGAGTCGATTCGGGCCGTTCTGGAACAGGTTGCTAAGAAACACCGAAGATTTTTAATGGTCATGGCGACTGGTACGGGCAAGACACGAACAGCCATGGCTTTTATCGATGTTTTGATGCGCACCAATTGGGCGCAGAGGATTCTCTTCCTCGTAGATAGAATTGCCCTTCGCGAGCAAGCTATGGAGGCCTTTAAAGAATTCCTTCCCAATGCACCTGTCTGGCCTAAACAAGGTGAAACGTCATTCGTCAAAGATAGGCGTGTATACGTGGCAACCTATCCGACAATGCTCAACATCATCGAGCAGGATGAATGCCCCTTAACACCTCATTTTTTTGATCTTGTCATAGCTGATGAAAGCCATCGCTCGATCTACAATGTTTATGGAAACATATTTAAATATTTTGATTCCATCCAGCTCGGCCTTACCGCAACACCGAAGGATCATGTAGATCATAACACATTCAAGCTCTTTGAGTGTGAAGACGGTTATCCTACCTATGCATACTCCTATGAAGAAGCCGTCAACAATGAGCCCCCATACCTATGTGATTATGAGGTTTTAAAAATACGAACGAAATTCCAGCAAGAAGGCATCAACAGCCAGACCATAGCGGATATAGACAGGAAACGATTGCTGGCTGAAGGCAAAGACCCAGATCAATACGACTTCGAGGGCACGGAGCTTGAAAAAAGGGTTTCAAACAAGGGCACGAATACGCTGATCGTTCGAAAGTTTATGGAGGAGTGTATTAAAGATCCAAACGGTGTCTTGCCCGGAAAGAGCGTGTTCTTCGCAATCTCAAAGAAACACGCCTATAGACTGTGCGAAGTGTTTAATTCGTTATATCCTGAATATAAGGGCCAGCTTGCGGAAGTTATTATCTCCGACGTTAAGGGTGTTCATGGCAAGGGTGGCATATTAGACCGTTTCAAAACCGAAGACATGCCCCGCATAGCAATAAGCGTCGATATGCTCGATACAGGCATCGATGTTCTTGAAATCGTCAACCTCGTTTTTGCAAAGCCCGTCTTCTCTTACACGAAATTCTGGCAGATGATCGGTAGGGGCACGAGAATACTGAGTCCAGAAAAGATTAAACCGTGGTGTCCCCACAAAGATAAGTTTCTGATAATGGATTGCTGGGAGAATTTTGAATATTTCAAGATGAAACCCAAGGGCAAGGAACCGAGCCCGACAAGGCCTCTTCCCGTAAGATTATTTGAAGCAAGAATCGAAAAACTCATTGCCGCAAACGAGGCTTCGAAGACAGAAATTGTCGATAAGGTAAAGATTGAGCTCAGGAAAGATATCAAATCACTGCCTGTAAATAGCGTAACGGTCATCGACAACAAAAAGTATCTCGACAGGGTTTCAGATGAGGCGTTCTGGAAAAACGTTAAAGATGAATCAGTCGATTATTTGAGGCAATACATTGCTCCAGTCATGCGAGCTAAGTCGGATGCTGATTTCAAGGCAATGCACTTTGAGCTCGATGTCGTAGAGCTTGCAACGGCTCGCCTCAATAATGACCTCGAAAAATTTGATACTCTCAAAGAAGGCGTTATCGAAACCATCGAAGAACTTCCACTCACGGTCAATGTCGTTGCAAAAGAAAAGGATTATATCGAAAAGGTAACGAGCAATCATTTCTGGGCTTCCTTTACAGACGACGACCTCGACGAAATGATTGAGAGGCTTGCTCCACTTATGAAATACAGGGATCGTGGAGGCTTAGAACAGGTCAAAACGGATCTGATAGATCTCTTGACGGTTACGGAATATATCGAATTCGGCCCGGAGCATGAAAGGTTATCTGTCGACAACTATCGAAAGAAGATCGAGGAAGCCATCCACAGCCTTGTACAATCGAACAAGGTTCTTCAAAAACTCATCGCAGGAGATGATTTGACGAGCGATGAAATTGAGGAAATCGCCCTCATCCTGAAAGAAAAATGCCCGAATGCCACAGAAGAAAACCTTCAAAAGATATATGACAATCGCAGTGCGAAATTTGCTCAGATCATCAAACACATATTGGGTTTGGAACCACTGGCTACATTCACGGAAGAGGTCTCCTTCCTCTTTGATGGTTTTATCAGGGCTCACAACAACTACAGCCAGCGGCAGATTCAGTTTTTGCTCGTGCTCAAATCCTTCATCCTGCAGCGGGGTAGAGTTGATAAACGCGACCTCGTGAGCGCGCCATTCACCCAGATTCATCCTGAGGGGATCAGGGGGATCTTCACAAAGACCGAAATCGATGAAATCCTTGGTTTGGTGGGAAAAATAGCCGCCTAAACAAGGTAATACCCACAATAAACAGGGTAATATGCGCTTGACATTACCCTATTTATGCAATATTTTATCCAATAAATAAGGGATAAGATATGCCTTCGTTATCAGATAAATACTTAGAATCTTTAAGTTTTACAGAATCAAATACCTCTACCCTCCAAAAAATAGGGGAATATAAGGGCAAACAGGCCCTTTTTTTTCAGCAAACCCCGGAAATACTTGAATCTCTCAAACAGGTGGCCATCATTGAATCCAGCGAGTCTTCTAACAGGCTCGAGGGAATAACAGCTCCGCATGAAAGAATCGAAAATATCGTCCTTAAAAAGACAGATCTCAAGAACAGATCGGAACAGGAAATCGCAGGCTATCGTGATGCGCTGAACCTCATCCACGAGTCAGCAATGCATATGGATTTGAGCAATAACATTATTTTGCAGCTCCACGCTCTTATTCACAGATATATGCCCGCTACTGCAGGCCAATGGAAAATGACCGAGAATGACATCGTCGAAAAGAATCCTGATGGTACTATCATAAGGGTGCGTTTCAAACCCGTATCCGCAGTTGCCACGCCCGGATTCATGGATGAGCTTATACATAACTATAAGCAGGCCATCCATCAGGATGGCAGGGAGCCCCTCGTCATCCTGCCTTTGGTGATTCTTGATTTCCTCTGTGTACATCCATTTTCAGATGGAAATGGTCGCGTGGCAAGGCTTCTTACCCTGATGCTTCTCTATCAATTCGGTTACGAGGTCGGTCGTTTTATCAGCCTCGAGCGCATCTTCGAAGAATCGAAGGAAACCTATTACGAAAGTTTGGAAAAAAGCTCGCAGGGTTGGCATGAATCGAAACATGACCCGCTTTCATGGATGACCTATTTCTGGGGAGCATTGCTTCGGGCTTATCGCGAATTTGAGCAGCGGGTTGGCAATGTCAAAATTGGCAAGGGCTCCAAAACCGATCAGATACGACAAACCGTAGGCAGAAAAATAGGGCCATTTTCAATCTCAGATATTGAAAGAGAGTGTTTCAATACCAGCAGGGATATGGTGCGAAACGTATTGAGACAATTAAAAAGCGAAGGAAAGATCGTCCTGCAAGGCAAAGGCAGAAATGCCAAATGGATCAACAAAGGGGAATGAAATGCTATCAGCAATATTTAAAGCTAAAATAAATAAGCTCTGGGATAAGTTTTGGAGCGGGGGAATATCCAACCCACTGACAGCGATGGAACAGATATCCTATCTTCTCTTCATGCGCCGACTGGATGAAATCGACACAAAGAAAGTCAAGGATGCGGAGTTTACCGGCGAGAAATACGAATCCGTTTTCAAGGGCACCTTTCAAATTCCCAACACAAACGACAAGGTCGACAAGGCGACGCTTAAATGGAGCCATTTCAAACAGATGGAAGGCGGCGAGATGCTCAAACACGTGCAGCTTCGCGTCTTTCCCTTCATAAAGAATCTAAACGGCCTTGGTTCCAGATTTGCAAAGTTTATGGAAGATGCCGTCTTTATCATTCCAAAGCCTTCGCTCCTTGTTGAGGCCGTGGGTATCATCGATGAGCTTTACAACGATATCGACAAGGAAATCCAGTCGGGTCAGACCTTCAACGACACACAGGGCGACATGTATGAATATCTTCTTTCGGAGATTTCACAGTCGGGAAAGAACGGCCAGTTCAGAACGCCAAGGCATATCATCCAGCTCATGTGCGAGCTATTGGATCCCAAGCTTCCTGAAAGCATCTGCGATCCAGCCTGTGGAACAGGTGGTTTTCTTCTAGGGGCCTATCAGCATATTTTGACGACCCATACGAGTAAGGAGCATCAGTTTAAAGATGAAAATGGTTTTACCAAGGGCCTCCTTGCCGACAAAATATCAGATGATCGTCTCTGGAAGCAGCTCAAGGAAAACACCCTATTCGGATATGACTTTGATTCAACCATGGTAAGAATCGGTCTCATGAATCTGCTTTTGCATGGAATTCCAAACCCATCGGTGGATCGAAAGGATACGCTTTCGAAAAAATACAATGAAGATAATAAATATGATGTCATTCTGGCAAATCCGCCATTCAAGGGAAGTATCGACAAGGGCGATATCAATGAAACATTGAAGGTTTCAACAACAAAGACTGAGCTTCTCTTCGTCAATCGAATCATCAATTCATTGAGAATAGGCGGACGTGCCGCCGTGATCGTTCCAGACGGTGTTCTCTTCGGGTCGAGCAATGCGCATAAACAGCTTCGAGAAATGCTCATCAAGTCCTGCGAGCTGCAAGGCGTGGTTTCTATGCCCTCCGGTGTTTTTAAGCCCTATGCCGGAGTGAGCACGGCAATCATCATCTTCGTCAAGGGCGGCCAAACGGAAAAGGTCTGGTTCTACGACATGCAGGCAGACGGATATTCACTCGATGATAAGCGCGAAAAGATCGATCAAAGCGACCTTCTCGATATCGTCGCCAAGTGGAAGACGCGCACAAAAGAAAAGATGCAGGATCGAAAGGCAAAGTGCTTCTTCGTCCCAGTGCGCGATATCGTAGAGAACAATTACGATTTAAGCATAAATAGATACAAGGAAGTTACGTATGAAAGAGTGGAATATAAAAGGCCGGAAGTGATTTTATCACGACTTAACGACATGGAAGAAGATATCCAAAAGAAATTGAATACACTCGAGGGAATGATTAAGTGACTAATAATTCAATAATACTTACAGAAATTGCAGATGTCTTTAATGGCAAAACACCTTCCAAAATGGAGCAAAGGGAGTCTGGCCATCCTGTGCTAAAAATCAAGGATATATCCGCTGATGGAGTGTTTTCTGGTAATTTTACATCATTTGTAGACAAAGAATTTTTTGATAAATATTCACTAAAGACAATAGAAGCGAATGACACCTTAATTTTAAATGCTGCTCACAATGCTAATTATGTAGGATCAAAACAATACAAAGCTACAGAGGAAGTAACTGGATCTATTGCAACAGGTGAGTGGCTCATAGTTAGAGCAAAAAAAGGAAAGGTAAGCCCTGATTATTTGCACTTTTTTTTCAGGGCAAACAAAACAATTCATGCCATCAAGGGACTTGTAAAAGGAATTCACCTATACCCAAAAGATGTCTGCAGACTAAAAATACCTTTTCATTCCCTTCCCGAACAAGCTCGAATTGCTTCTGTCCTCGAAGAGACGGACATGGTGCGGCACACACGCAAACAATCCATAAAACTCCTCGACGATTTTCTTCGCTCCACCTTCCTCGAAATGTTCGGTGATCCGGAATTAAATGACAGATTATGGGATGCAAAAATGTTTTCAGAACTAGGAAACCTAGACAGAGGAAAATCCAAACACAGACCAAGAAATGCCCCCGAATTACTTGGTGGCCCATATCCTCTGGTTCAAACAGGCGATGTTGCAAATTCGAATGGCTATATAAAATCATACAACCAAACCTATTCGGAGATAGGTTTAAAACAAAGCAAATTGTGGCCTGTCGGAACATTATGCATAACCATCGCGGCAAATATTGCAAAAACTGGCATTCTTACGTTCGAAGCTTGTTTTCCGGACAGTGTGGTGGGATTTTCACCTAGCTCCAGCGTTCGCACCGAGTATATTCAAATGTGGTTATCATTTCTTCAGAAATCTATTGAAGATAAAGCTCCAGAGTCGGCACAGAAAAACATAAACTTAAAAATATTGCGCGAACTCCGTGTTCCGACACCCCCCATCGACCTCCAAAACAAATTCGCAGCAATTGTCGGACAAGTCGAATCAACAAAACAAAAAATGAAGGAAAGCCTTGAGCAAATGAACAACTGCTTCAACGCCCTCATGCAGAGGTATTTTGGATGACCCGCCTATGAAAAGAGAGTGCCCCACTTTGCCCTTCGTGAAATCCACATACACAGCCGCTCTGTTTCTTTTTCTTGCCCTGCTTTTTCTGCCGACAGAATCAGTTGCGCAGGAGGCCCTTGCCGCTTTTGCCAGCCCCGTCGTTGGAAAGGCAAAGCCGGCATTTAGATATCAGCTATTCGCATTCCCATCGGAGCCGGTGCGCGGGCAGGCCGCCACATTTTCATCTTTGGAACAGTCGCTCTTTTTGTCGGTCCCGGTTTGGCAGAGCGATTCGGATGAAATAACCTTTCAGGGTAGCGTCAGGGGAAACGTAATACAGACCGAAGCGATTATGCCGACAACCGGCAGCCCCTTTCCGAAAAATCTGACCGATGTCCGCTTCGGGCCGACTTATAGGCACAGCTTCGGAAACGGCTGGGTTACCGGGATAAATATCCAGGCCGGTTCCGCCAGCGACAAGCCCTTTGCCAAGTACGACGACAGCGAGTTTATGGCATCGTGGTTTTTGAGAATGCCGTCGGGGGGCAGCAATGCGTGGCTCTTTTTTCTCAACTATTCCAACAACAGGGACTTTGCGAATCACATTCCAATCCCGGGTTTCGGTTATTCCTTCGGCGACAATAAATGGTGCCGTGGGCTTTTGGGTGTTCCCATCGTGGCTCTGACGCTTTTGCCGAAATCGAAGCTCAATCTTTCACTGACCTACCTTCCGCTTTTGAATATCACTTCGGAACTCGGTTACGATTTCATCCCGCCCCTCAGGCTTTTTACGGAATTTAAATGGTCGAGCGAGATTTACTTTCGCAACGATCAGCCGGACAAGAAGCGAAGGCTCTTTCTTGTAGATAAGAGAATATCCGCTGGGCTGAGAATTCGGCCATCTCGCTGGGCCGAGATAAGGCTTTCGGGGGGATGGATATTCGACCGAATGTCATTCGAGAGCAGGTCCGTCTATAAAGATCGCGATTACAACCGCCTCGATTTTGGAGCGGGCCCGTTTGGGTTATTTGAACTCAAAGTCAGAATGCTCGGGAAATCATAAAATAAAGAAACTCTGAATGCTGCCGCCCGCCTGGAGAGAATATTTTTAGGTAAATAGTCGTTACTTTTCAATTAGTTGAAGTGAACAGGCGCTTTGGGCAATTACCATCTTTGAGACCGAAAGATGCGACTATCCAAATTTCAAAAATCTGGTGTACAAAAAATTTTAATCCGATATAGCTCGCCCTCGTATCCAAAAACTTTTCGCCGTATTGTTAGGGGGTGTTTTCCCAAGTGGTTTTTTCGAAGATCTTGAGGCACGAAGAGACTTTTTGCCGGGCATGCGCTGTGGTTTTTACAGTTTGTGTTTCAAAAAAAATGATGGGGAATCTCCGTTGAGATTCCCTTTTTTATGGAGGAAAAAATGGGGAGAAGCATAGTCGGTAAAATTTTAGAAGCGCATCTGAAGGAGGGGGCACTCGTAGTCGGAAACGAAATAGGCATACGGATCGATCAGACGCTGACGCAGGATGCAACCGGGACGATGGCATATTTGCAATTCGAGGCGATGGGGATGAAAGAGGTAAAGACCGACATCTCCGTTTCGTATGTGGATCACAATACAGTCCAGGTCGGTTTTGAAAATGCCGACGACCACGCCTATCTGCAGAGCGTTGCGGCGAGATACGGCATAGTCTTTTCGCGCCCTGGCAACGGCATCTGTCATCAGGTTCATCTGGAGAGGTTTGGGAAACCGGGCACGACCCTTTTGGGAAGCGATTCCCATACGCCAACCGGCGGAGGGATAGGGCAGATAGCCATCGGTGCCGGCGGTCTTGATGTAGCTGTAGCGATGGGGGGCGGGCTTTTCTATCTGACCGCTCCGAAGGTCTATAAGGTAAATCTAACGGGGGAGTTGAAACCGTGGGTTACCGCGAAGGATCTAATCCTCAAGATGTTGGAGATCCTTACGACCAAGGGTAACGTTGGTGTAATGCTCGAATACGGCGGGCCGGGAGTTGCGACTTTAACGGTCCCTGAAAGGGCGACCATCACGAACATGGGCGCGGAGATGGGGGTAACCTGTTCCATCTTTCCATCCGACGCGGAGACCAGAAAATTTCTCAAGGCTCAAGGGCGTGAAAAGGACTGGGTAGAACTTTGCGCCGACGCCGATGCCTCATACGACAGGGTGATAGATATCGATCTCTCTGCGCTCGAGCCGCTCGCGGCCGCGCCGCATAGTCCCGGAAATATCAAAAAAGTTTCCGAGATCGCAGGGCTTGCGGTGAGCCAGGTTTGCATAGGTTCATGCACGAATTCCTCTTACAAAGACCTCGTGACCGTGGCAAAAATTTTGAAGGGGAAAAAGGTCAGCCCGTCGGTTAGTCTTGGCATCGCGCCGGGTTCGCGGCAGGTCCTGGCGATGCTAGCCAAGGAAGGATATCTCGCCGATCTAATAGATTCCGGTGCGAGAATCCTCGAGTCGGCGTGCGGTTTTTGCATCGGCAACTCGATGTCTCCAGGTTCCGGCAGCATTTCTGTCCGCACAGTCAACAGGAACTTCGAAGGGCGCTCCGGCACAAAGGATGCCCAGGTTTATCTCACCAGCTGCGAGGTTGCCGCTGTCGCTGCGCTTGAGGGGAGACTCAACGACCCCAGAAAGCTCGGTATAGACTATCCGAGTGTGAATATGCCTGAGAAATATCTTATTGACGATGGGATGTTTATTTTTCCGACCGCCGTGCCTTGTGATTGCGAGGTGAAGAGAGGCCCCAATATCGGAGAACCGCCGAGAAACGACCGCATGCCGGAAAATCTCTCCGGAGTGGCGATGATAAAAGTCGGGGACAAGATAACCACCGATCACATAATGCCCGCCGGTGCGAGGCTAAAATACAGGTCGAACGTTCCGAAGTACTCGACTTTCGTTTTCGAAAATGTCGATCCTGATTTTCCTTCGCGCTGCATGAAAGCCAAGGAGTCCGGAGTTGGCAGTATCATCATCGCCGGCGAGTCTTACGGACAAGGCTCCAGCCGTGAGCACGCGGCCCTTTGTCCGATGTATCTCGGAGTGAAGGCTGTGGTCGCCAAATCCTTCGAGAGGATACACGCGGCAAACCTTGTGAACTTCGGTATTTTGCCGCTTACCTTTGCCGATCCTGCGGATTACGATAAAATTTCTCAGGGAGATGAGCTGGCGATAGATTCGGTGGCATCGGCATTGAGCGGAGGAAAAGTGGCGCTGCGCAACAAGAAGACGGGGGATGTTATAAATTGCAAAGCGGATCTTTCTGAACGCCAGAGGATGATAGTTCTTGCGGGTGGACTTCTAAATTATACCAAAGGAAACTGAATCCGTTTTTTGTTTATCGGGAGGTTTTATGGCAAGGCGTGGAATCAGGGAATTCGACGGAAAGAGGATGCTGGCCGCTTTCATGAAACGGCGTTTGGGCGATTCATGGAAATACGACGGGAATGTTGCGCTGATTTCTCCAGATACAGATATGGAATCGCTGAGGAAGAATTGTCCTTGGATTTCGAAGGGAAAACTTGTTGCCAAGCCGGATCAGCTATTCGGAAAGCGCGGTAAACACGGGCTCCTTCTTGTAAATTCAGACTTCGACGGCGTGAAGAAATGGATAGGGGAGCGCATGGGCAAGCCCGCTACGATCGGAAAGGTCTCCGGCGAGCTGACGCACTTTTTGGTCGAACCGTTCACTCCACATTCAGAAGATGAGGAGTACTATGTAGCGATCAAGGATGAGCGCGAATGCGACGTGATATATTTTTCGGTCAAGGGCGGGATCTTCGTCGAGGAAAACTGGGACAAAGTTATCAAAATAGAGGTCCCCGTTCTGCAGGAGGCGAGCAAGGCGGATATCCTCGCAAAAATTTCCGATCTGAAAAAAGATAAGGAGCTTGTAGCGGAGTTTATCGCCGCGCTGCATGCGTTTTACGCAGAAAGCGGTTTTTCGTATCTTGAAATAAATCCGTTCACGGTTTCAGGTGGTGCTATAGTTCCTCTCGATCTCGTGGCCAAGGTCGATGATGCCGCCGCCTTCGACTGTAGAAAGATTTGGGGCGAGCTCGAATTTCCGCCCTCTTTTGGAACGTCGATGACCGCCGAGGAACGCTTCGTGAAGCATCTCGACGATCAGAGCGGGGCATCGCTCAAGTTGACGATACTAAACCCAGAGGGGCGCGTCTGGACAATGGTTGCCGGAGGCGGGGCCTCCGTGATTTATGCCGATACCGTTTGCGATATCGGTTTTTCAAAGGAGTTGGCCAACTACGGCGAATATTCCGGAGATCCGTCTAAGGAATTGACGTATCAGTATGCAAAGACGATCTTAGATCTCATGACTAGAAAAAAGGATCCCCGTGGCAAGGTTCTTCTTATAGGCGGCGGAATAGCGAATTTTACCGACGTGGCTGCTACCTTCACCGGAATCATTCAGGCACTAAAGGAATTCAAAGATAAGTTGATAGAAAATGATGTCCGCGTATTCGTCCGTCGCGGCGGCCCAAATTACAAAGAGGGGCTTTCGCGCATGAGGGAACTCGGACAAACTCTCGGGATTCCGATCGAGGTTTACGGCCCTGAGACGCACATGACGAGGATCGTATCCCTAGCTCTGTCGGAGGCCATATGAATTCTCCAGAACTTTTTTCAAAGGATACCGAGGCGATAGTCTACGGCTATCAGCAAAATGCCATTCAGCGCATGCTCGATTTCGATTTTGCATGCGGGAGGGAGAAACCTTCGGTCGCCGCCATCGTAAACCCCTCCAGGGATGGGATCCATAAAGTATTTTTTGGCAAGAGAGAGATCCTGATTCCGATGTACAGGAGTTTTTCAAGGGCCGCAGAAAAACACCCATCCTCTGATGTAGTAATAAATTTCTCATCACAGCGAAGCGCGTATGACACCACGATGGAGTCCTTGGCAAATGATAATATAAGGACGGTCGTCGTGATCGCTGAAGGAGTTCCCGAGAGAAAGGCGCGGATGATGGCCTCAGCCGCCAAGAATATGGGGAAGTGCATTATAGGTCCGGCAACGGTAGGCGGAATAAAGGCCGGCTGTTTCAAAATAGGCAATACCGCCGGAACGATAGATAATATAATCGATTCGAAGTTGCATAGAGCGGGGAGCGTGGGTTTCGTTTCCAAATCCGGCGGGCTTTCCAACGAGTGCTACAATATAATCGCGCGCAACAGCGACGGGCTCTACGAAGGTGTGGCTATCGGCGGAGATGCATATCCGGGTTCGACCCTGCTCGATCATATCATGCGCTATGAAAAGATTCCGGCCGTCAAGATGATCGCTGCTCTCGGCGAGATTGGCGGAACCGAGGAACTCAAGATCGTCGAGGCTCTCAAGGCGGGAAATATTAAAAAGCCTCTCGTGATATGGGTGACAGGGACATGCTCGAAGATGTTTCCAGCAGGTGTTCAATTCGGACATGCCGGTGCTAAGGCCGATAGCGTACTTGAAACAGCTGATGCAAAAAATGAGGCGCTTAGAAACGCAGGGGCTGTAGTTCCAAAATCTTTCGATGACTATGGGGAGGCCATAAAGATTACCTACAAAAAAATCCTGAATGACGGAAATATCAAGCCAGCACCTGACAAGGAGGTTCCAAAGTTTCCTGCGGATTATTCGCGGGCGCTCAAGGAGGGGTCGATAAGGAAGCCGACCGAATTTATATGCACGATATCCAATGATAAAGGTGAAGAATTATACTATCTGGATACCCCGATTTCCAAGATCATTGGCGAGGGTTATGGAATAGGTGGCGTTATTGGTCTGCTCTGGTTTAAAAAGCATTTGCCGAAGTTTGCGTCCAACTATCTTGAGACCGCTCTGGTTTTGACCGCAGATCATGGCCCTGCGGTTTCCGGCGCGCACAATTCGATAGTCGCTGCAAGAGCCGGAAAGGATATTATATCCAGCCTCGTTTCAGGGCTTCTCACCATAGGCCCTCGTTTTGGTGGTGCGATCGACGGCGCTGCGCAGTCTTTCAAGAAGGCATTTGAAGCGGGACTCTCTGCCGAGGATTTTGTGAAACATATGAAGGAACAGGGGATAAATATTCCGGGCATAGGCCATCGCGTCAAAAGCGTTACCAATCCCGACATGCGCGTTACTCAGCTGAAGGAGCTTGTGAAAAAGAATTTTCCTCAATCTAAACTTCTGGATTATGCTCTAGAGGTTGAAAAAATAACGACACAGAAAAAAGGCAGCTTGATACTTAATGTCGATGGATGTATCGGCGTCACATTCGTAGATCTTTTGTGGTCGTGCGCCGATCTCTTTAGCAAGGAAGAGACGGATGATATAATCGAGATGGGATGTCTGAACGCGCTATTTGTCGTAGGCCGTTCGATTGGCCTGTTCGGGCACATATTCGACCAGAAACGTCTGAAACAGCCTCTGTACAGAGTTCCCTACGAAGATATCGCGTATATGAATGAGTGGTAATTGGGTGAAGTTACTTTTTCCAGTTCTTGCTTATCATTTCCCTAAGCCTTTTGTGTCTATAATTGGCCCCGCAGCCGTAGACCTTTTTGCATTCGAAAGGTTTTACTTCGTGTATTGAGCATTCCTTATCACGATTCAGGAATATGCAGGAACTGCCTCCATTTTTCATGGCCGGTGATAGAGTCCTAGTCCCATCATAGATGTGTTCGGTACAATATTTTTCTATGAACTCATTTTCATTCAGCCCGAGATATCGGGCGGCTATCGCTACTTCGTCTGGCATAAACCAGCCAGGGTCGCGTTCGCAACACTCAACGCATTCGGGGCACTTGCACCCATGACGAATCGATTGCAGCCTTCTCTGTTCACGCCTATTTTTTTTCATATATCTTTTTCAATGATATCGCCAAAAGTCGTTTCCGCACGCCTTGAGCCTCCGCTTTCAGCGGGCTAGGTCGCCGACGATGGCATGGCAGGTGGAAATTCCGTTATGACCTTTCCCCGAATATGGCGGTCCCGACCCTTACTATCGTGGCTCCCTCCTGAATCGCCACCTCCATGTCGTGGCTCATTCCGATCGATAGCTCCCTATACGGTTCAGCAGGAAAGAGTTCATCGTTGAGCTTGTCGAGAAGCGTTTTTAATTTTTTGAAATAGGGTCTGCTCTTTTCAGGATTATCGGAATATGGGGGCATCGTCATCAGACCACGCATATTGAGGTTAGGAAGTTTTTCTATATGTGCCGCGATCTTTGCAACTTCGGTTTCGGAGCATCCGGACTTGCTTGCTTCGCCGGATATGTTCACTTCGATGAGGCAGTCGATTGTGCCAACCGCTCTTGCCGATATCACATCTGCGAGATCCGTGGAATCTACCGTTTCCACGAGCGCAGCTACAGGGCTTACGTATTTGACCTTGTTTTTCTGGAGATGGCCTATGAAATGCCATTCGATCGGAAGGTCGGAGAGCTCTTTATACTTGTCGCGAAGTTCCTGCGCATAATTTTCGCCGAAGACCAGCTGACCGAATTTGAACGCCTCAGCTATTTGATCCGTAGTCACGTTTTTTGTAACGGCTACTAGCTTTACGCCTGAGGGATCCCTTGAAGATCCGGCGCAAGCCGCTTCTATCCGTTTTCTGACGACACTCAGATTTTTCTCAATTTCGCTCATGGTTTTAATCATTTCAAACAGCCTAACTCCTTGTCAACAGTGGACATATTGGGTATAGTCCCGCCATGTTTCTCACTAGGGGGGCTCTTGTCATAACTTTGGCGCTGTTATCCGTCCTTTTTGTGGCGTGTATCTTCGGTCCGCCCAAATTCATTGGCGTTATGTCATATCGCGATGGTTGCGTCTACCTCATGAACAAGAATTTTTATAAGGTGGGTATCCTTCCTGACGATTGGAAGAGGGTCGATACCAAGGTCAGGTCGGTGACATTTTACAGTCCGGAGGCGGGGGCCTCTATCTCCACCAGCGCATTCTGTGGGAGGGGTGTAGAGGGTTTGCGTCCTGATGCCCTGAGTGGGGAGATTCTCGGTACGCTTGAAAACAGGAGTGTTTTGAGCGAAGAAAAACTGATGCTGAACGGCAGGGGAGCGGTTAGAATTCTTACCAGCGGAAGCATGGATGGTGTTGTCTCGATGGTCGATCTGGTGACGATCAGGAAAGACGGATGCGTTTTTGATTTCTACGCTGTTTCTCCGGGCGGACAGAATCAGGCGACCCGTTCGGCCTTTGAAGGTTTTTTTCAGCAGTTTCACTTTGAATGATTTTCCGAAAACGGTTTTGACAGATGACCATTTCAGCACCTACAGATAATATAAGGCGATCTTGCCTTCGTCCGATGGTATCCAAAGTCGGCGCTGGTGTGGTTTCTTTCGTCAAGCTCGTCGGGGGTATCACCTCCTTGGCATTTAGCACAATAAGGGTTCTTTTTACACACCGCCTTTCGACCGATGAGCTTCTAAAGCAGTTTGTCCAGGTGGGTAATAAATCCTTCTCGATAGTGGCTCTGATAGCTTTTTTTACTGGCCTGGTCATAGCGCTGCAGCTCTCCGTAGGTCTCGGCAGATTCGGACTGAAGCTCTACGTCGGTCAGATAGTCGCTCTCTCCATCTTCAGGGAGCTCGGCCCCGTCCTTACTGCGATAATGGTAGCGGCGAGGGTTGGAAGCGGGATGGCAGCCGAGCTCGGTTCCATGGTCGTCACCGAGCAGGTTCTTGCTATAGAGGCGATGGGGGCCAATCCGGTGCAGAAGCTGGTGGTTCCGAGGGTTCTCGCCACTACGATAACTAATCCACTTCTCACAATAATGGCAAACGTCATAGGGGTTGTAGGTGGAATGGTGATAACTGTCATAGAGGCCGGTGTCACTCCGCGTTTCTACTTCGACCAGGTTTCCAGGACGCTGATCATCGATGATTTTGCAAGCGGCATCATAAAGGCTGTCTTCTTCGGGTTTTTTATATCGATAATTTCCTGCTATCAGGGGCTTGCTACTTACGGAGGTACCGAGGGGGTAGGACGGCAGACGACGCGAGCTGTGGTCTTCTCGTCCATTACTATTTTCGTCTCGGATTTTTTCCTGACGAAGCTGGCTTTGTATTTTTAAGATGAAACCTATAATCGAATTCAAGGATGTCCATAAGTCATTTGGCGATCACGGCGTGCTCGTCGGTGCGGAGCTTTCTATTTCCCCTGGTGAAACCCTCACTATCATAGGTGGATCCGGGACGGGGAAGAGCGTTTTTCTGAAACTGCTTCTCGGGGTGATGCGTCCCGATTCCGGCGAGATCTTTTTCGACGGTGAACCCCTTTCGGAGATGAATGAAAGAAAGCTTTCACGGATGCGAAGGCGGATAGGGATGCTCTTTCAGGGGGCGGCTCTCTTTGATTCCCTTACGGTGAAGGAGAATGTTGCCTATCCTCTAAGGGAGCATTTTGAGTATGGCGAAAATAAAATTTCACAAATAGTCGATGATAAACTCGCCATGGTAGGCCTTCCAGGGATAGGAGGAATGATGCCGTCCGACCTTTCCGGCGGCATGAAGAAGCGCGTAGGATTGGCGAGGGCCATTGCGACCGATCCGGATGTCATTCTATACGACGAGCCTACCACCGGACTAGATCCGGCGAATACGAAGAGGATCTGCCGTCTTATCAGGGAGCTGCAAGAGAAGATGAAGGTCACCTCAGTGGTTGTCACTCACGACATGGAGGCGGCGTTCTCGATAACAGACAGGCTCGCCATGATATATGACAGGCGTATAGGTTTTGTCGGAAGCGTGGAGGAGGCGAGGGCCTCTTCCGATCCGGCAGTTCAAAGTTTTATCAGGGGCGAGATGGCCACCGGGGATGGTTGAGCAATGTGAATTGGAGGGGGTTTTATGCCGCGCAACAGATTAGACGAGTTCAGGGTAGGTGTTTTTATCAGCGTAGGCCTTGTTCTGGCTATGGTGGTGATATTCATGATAGGGAGCGACAGTGAACTCTTTCAGAGGAAGTATGTCCTTTTTTCCAACTTTAAAACCGTATCGGGGCTGAGAGTCGGCGCCCCTGTTCAGCTTGCGGGTTTCAAAGTAGGGCATGTGGACAAAATTAGTTTTCCAGATGATCCAGCTTCGCAGGAGATAACAGTGAGGCTAAGCCTTAACAAGGAATATCAATCTAGGATAAGGACCGACAGCGTCGCTACTATCGAAACACAAGGGCTTTTGGGGGATAAGTTTGTATATGTGTCTGTAGGGAGCGAGGCGCAGTCGGTGATTCCTGACAGAGGAATTCTGCCATCGAAAGACGTAACCTCCATATTCTCGCTGGCTGAAAAAGCAGGGACGATTCTCGATGATATTAGCGGTGCTTCGAAATCCATCAATGATATGATTTCTTCGTTAACTCCCCAAGGCGGCGGAGACATAAAGGCTATTATATCATCCGTGCGCAAGACCGTCGAACAGGTCGAAAAGGGAAATAGCCTTGTTCATGCGCTCGTGTACGATCCCAAAGGCGAGGATGTGATCTCCAACCTCTCCGCTGCTATGAAGTCCGTTAAGGGAATTCTCGCTGGTGCCGAGGAAGAGTCCAAAGGCAACATAGGGGGTCTTATAGCCAATATGAGGGCTGCCTCTGCAGATCTGAAGATCGTACTGGACGCTGTCAGGCGTGGCGAGGGGACTGTCGGCAGATTGGTGATGGATCCGTCTCTATACGACGAGATGAGGTCGCTCTTTGGCAAGGCGAATCGGAACAGGCTTCTTCGCGCAGTGGTAAGGACCACGATGACAGAAAATGATAAGCGTGAGTTGAAATGATAACGCCGCTCTGCTATCATCCGTGCGTTGCTGGCGGGGCGAAATTTCGAGATGTATATCTGAAAAACAATGACTGGAGGTAGTCATGTCGGAACAGGGGAAGCCCGTAAATGGTTTAATGCAGATGATCGCGTCGTTAAATGATGTCAAATCGTATCAGGAGTTGCATTGGGAGGGGTCATATCAGGATTATCTCAACATCGTCAGCAAAAATCCGAAAGTTGCCGACACCGCGTTCAAGCGGATTTACGACATGATCCTTTCATACGGTTTCGAGGAATACACCGAGTATAAAAAGAAAATTGTGCACTACAAGTTTTTTGAAGACCCGATAGAAAATGGTAAGGATGCGCTTTACGGTCTCGATCTTCCTCTGATGAAGCTGGTAAATGCATTTCGTTCGGCTGCCATGCGCTACGGGACGGAAAAAAGAATCCTTCTGCTTCATGGGCCTGTCGGCGGTGCAAAGTCAACGATAGCCAGGCTTTTGAAAAAGGGCCTCGAAGCATATTCGAAAAGACCGGATGGTGCTCTTTATACATACTCTTGGGTGAAGGGCAACTTTGACGATCGCAACATGATATTTGGGTCTTCAGCTGAGATACCCTGTCCGATGCATGAAGAGCCTCTCCATCTGATACCGATCGAACTCAGGGATAAAATCCTAGCTGAACTGAATAAGGGGCTTCAGCCCGAGCAGAGGATAATTCTCCAAGGCGACCTCTGCCCGAGCTGCCGCTATATCTATCGTGAGCTTTCAAAGCTCTATGATGGAGACTGGTCCAAGGTCATAGAGCACATAAAGGTCAGAAGGATGATTCTCTCCGAAAAAGATCGCGTGGGCATCGGAACATTCCAGCCGAAGGATGAAAAGAATCAGGATTCTACAGAGCTGACGGGCGATATTAACTACAGGAAGATCGCTGAATACGGGTCCGACTCCGATCCGAGGGCATTTAATTTTGACGGTGAATTCAATATAGCCAACAGAGGTCTCATCGAGTTCATAGAGGTCTTGAAGCTGGACGTCGCATTCCTTTACGACCTGCTGGGCGCTTCGCAGGAGCATAAAGTTAAGCCAAAGAAGTTTGCTCAGACCGATATCGATGAAGTTATCATAGGCCATACCAACGAGGCGGAATACAATAAGCTGCTGAGCAATGAGTACATGGAGGCTCTGCGCGATAGAACCGTAAAAATAGATATCCCGTATATTACCAAACTTTCAGAGGAGGTTAAGGTTTATCAGAAGGACTACGGTCCGAATCGCGTCAGCGGAAAGCATATAGCTCCGCATACGATCGAGATGGCGGCGATGTGGGCGATTCTCACTAGGCTTGAAGAGCCGAAGAAAGCCAACCTTACCCTGATGCAGAAGCTAAAGCTCTACGACGGCAAGTCTCTCCCAGGTTTTACCGAGGACAACGTCAAGGAGTTGCGCAAGGAAGGCAAGCGCGAGGGGCTCGAGGGGATATCGCCGCGTTACATTCAGGATAAAATTTCCAACGCCCTGGTTTCTGATGTCGGCGGCGGGTGTGTAAATCCCTTCATGGTAATCAATGAACTTGAGTCCGGCCTGCGCCATCACTCCATGATTAAAAGCGATGAGCAGAGAAAAAAATTCCTTGAGATGCTCACCGTCGTCAAAGAGGAATATGAAGATATCGTGAAGAACGAAGTGCAGAGGGCGATATCCGCCGATGAAGAGGCGATATCCAGACTGTGCTCGAACTATATCGATAACCTCAAGGCCTATACGCAGAGGGAGAAGGTCAAGAATCCATACACCGGTCAGAATGAGGAGCCCGACGAGAGACTAATGCGCTCGATCGAGGAAAAAATAGATATTCCTGAGAGCCGCAAGGATGATTTCAGGCGCGAGATAATGAACTACATCGGCGCGCTATCTCTGGAAGGAAAGAAGTTCAGCTACCGGACCAACGAGCGCCTTCATAAAGCGCTTGAGCTGAAACTCTTCGAGGATCAGAAGGATTCGATAAAACTTACGAGCCTCGTTTCCAGCGTAATCGACAAGGATACGCAGGAGAAGATAGATGTGGTAAAGAGCAGGCTCATCAAGAATTACGGATACTGCGAGACCTGCTCTACCGATGTCCTCAACTTCGTCGCCTCGATATTCGCTCGCGGCGATATACGCGAGAAGAGATCGCAGAACTGAAAGGCGTAAATGGCCCAGAAAATCGACCAGGATCTCTCGCGCTTCAAGCAGATAGTGAGAGGGCGCGTCAAAAAGGAGCTGAGGAAATTCATCAGCCAGGGTGAACTCATAGGCAAGCAGGGGAAGGATCTGGTCAGCATTCCAATTCCAAGGATCGATATCCCGCATTTCGTTTACGGTGATAAGGAAAAAGGTGGCGTTGGCCGCGGCGATGGCGAGCAGGGCGAAGCTGTTCAACCGGGCGACGGCGAGGGGGCTGCTCAGGCGGGCAATACACCTGGAGAACACCTCCTCGAGGTCGATGTGACGATGGAGGAGCTCGCCGAACTCCTTGGCGAGGAACTCGAGCTTCCGCGCATTAAGCCAAAAGGCCAGCGTGAGATCGATACCAAGAACATAAAATACACCGGCATATCCACCGCCGGTCCTGAAAGCCTCAGGCATTTCAAAAGAACATACAGAAAGGCTCTGAAGCGTCAGATCATGAGCGGCACCTACGACCCGAAGAGGCCGCTCATCATCCCTGTGAGGGAAGATAAAGTCTATCGCGTATGGAAAGAGGTCCACAATCCCAGGAGCCGTGCGCTCATCGTGTACATGATGGACGTCTCGGGCTCGATGGGGGATGAACAAAAGGAGATGGTGCGCATCGAATGCTTCTGGATAGACACATGGATACGCTCCCAGTATGAAGGGGTCGATGTTAGATATATCATCCATGACGCTGTAGCCAGGGAAGTGGACCGGGAGACCTTTTTTCATACGCGCGAGAGCGGTGGAACGATAATATCCTCGGCGTACAAGATGTTCCTAAAAATTATTGAGGAAAATTACAACGTGGATGAGTGGAATATATATCCATTTCAATTTTCCGATGGTGATAACTGGTCGGGCAATGACACTGACGACTGCATGAAACTTTTGGAGAAAGATATTCTCCCCATCTCGAATGTTTTTTGCTACGGACAGGTCGAGAGCGAATACGGAAGCGGCCAGTTTTTAAAGGATCTGCATGCGAAGTTCGGTGGCAACGACCAGGTCATAACCTCGCGCATCCCGAATAAGGACGCGATTCCGGAATCTATAAAGACATTTCTGGGTAAAGGAAAATAGGTTTATATAATATATGCGAAGAAGTTTCAGAAAAAGCAGGCCTACGAAGTACGACACCCATCTTCCTGCCGATCTTGAGGCGGAGAGGGTTAAAATAGAGGGGTACGCCCGCGAATTCGGACTCGATTTCTACGATGTCATATTCGAGGTTCTAGATTGGAACCAGATCAATGAAGTGGCAGCCTATGGGGGGTTTCCGAACAGGTATCCTCATTGGCGCTTTGGGATGGAATACGAACAGCTCTCAAAAAGCTATGCCTACGGCCTTTCCAAGATATACGAGATGGTCATAAATACCGATCCTTGTTATGCATATCTTCTCTATTCAAACGGCATGGTGGATCAGAAGCTGGTGATGGCGCACGTCTACGCGCACTGTGATTTTTTCAAGAACAACCTGTTTTTTGCACATACCAATCGCAAGATGATGGACGAGATGGCAAATCACAAGACCCGCGTTCTGAGATACATAGATGAATATGGCATGGACCGCGTAGAGAGCTTTATAGATAGTTGCTTGGCGATAGAGGATCTTATAGATCACCATGCCCATGCAATAAGGCGGCGCGCTCCAGCAGGCAGAGAACTCGAAGGTCCGAGGCGTCCGATAAGAAAACTGAAGATAAATCATCAGTACATGGATAAGTATATCAACCCTCAGGAATTCATGGAGGAACAGAGAAAAGCAATAGAGGATGAGATGCAGCTGGAAAAGAAATTTCCGGAGCATCCAGAAAAGGATGTTTTACTATTCCTGCTCGACTATGCTCCGTTGGAGAAATGGGAACGGGATATCCTCTCGATAATACGCGAAGAGGCGTATTATTTTGCCCCTCAGGGCTTGACCAAAATAATGAACGAAGGGTGGGCCAGTTATTGGCATTCCAAGATAATGACCGAGCGCGCCCTTACCGATTCCGAGGTTATCGACTATGCCGACCATCATTCCGGCACGGTTGCGATGAGCGCCAGAAATTTCAATCCCTACAAGGTGGGTATAGAGTTGTTCCGCGATGTCGAAGAGAGATGGAACACCGGCCGCTTTGGCAAGGCCTATGAGGAGTGTACCGATATGGTTGCCAAGGCCAACTGGGATTTGAAGCTGGGTCTGGGCCGTCAGAAAATTTTTGAGGTAAGGAAGCTGTATAATGACGTCATGTTCATAGATGAATTTCTCACGCCGGAGTTCTGCGAGAAACATAAACTTTTCATATATTCCTACAATATCTCATCGGACCAGTATGAGATAGCCAGCCGAGAGTTCAGCAAAATAAAACAGCAGCTTCTCTTTCAGCTCACTAACTTCGGCCATCCTATAATCAACGTGGTTGATGGCAACTTCCGAAACCGCGGCGAACTGCTGCTCAAGCATTCGCACGAGGGAAGGGAGCTCAAGCACGATTATGCATGCGAAACTCTGAAGAGGCTTTTTAACATCTGGAAAAGGCCGGTTGCGGTAGAGACCTTGAGCGATGGAGTTCCCACGCTGATCAGCTACGACGGAACAGAGGTTAAGGAAGAGCGCGTATAGAACTTCTAAGAGATTTCATTGTCGCAATCATCATGACTATCACGATTATGAAGTTCGCCGCGAATATCCGGTAGGCGGATATGTAGGCCGCTACCGCTACTCCGAAAAGCCCTATGCTTATGTAGAACGCCGGATATAAAATCTCCCTCTTGCTCATGCTCAAGGGTTTTCCCTTCTCCCCGACAAGTTGCCATATCCCCTGATTGAACAAAATAACCGCGAGGGATACTAGGAACCATCCGGCGAAGTTTGAAAAGGGTATTCCGAAATAGAATCCATTCTCCACGTAGTAGTAGATCTTTCCTAAAAACCACTGGGACCCCAGCTTGGATATTGGGTCTATGATCACATCGAGCAGGGTCGTGAAAATAGCCCCGAGGAATGCGACCTTCAACCCTCGCTCTGTTTTCATCAGCAGGGCTGCCGTCGTGAAGCCTGCGAATATCATGAACGGGTAGGAGAGGGAGTCGAAGAATGGAACCCCCGCTATCATCAGTTCCCCGGGCATGCTGGCGTATATGTAGTGGTATTCTCCGTAAGGAAAGCCGGTGTTGATAGAGGAGTATTCGCTGAGCCAGGCTATGATATACCCTGAAACAAGCCAGATCAGGGTTTTCGTCGTGCCCCAACGAATTTTTGCAAGCACAAGATATGAGGCCAGGAAAATGAATACGTAGGGCCTGTGTATTACCGATGTTAAAAATTCATTTATCATAATGTCATCCTCCTTTTATGCCATTCCATCGCATCGCTGAGCGTTTGTTCTATCGGTCTCGGACGGTGGTCTAGCATTTTTTCAGCCTTTGTTGAATCAAAAAACCACGGATGTTTTACCGTCTTTACGCCGTTTACGGTTATACCAGGGTCGGACCTGGACACATCACCCTTGACCTCTAGTACAAATGCCGTAGCTAGCGCAAGTGGATAAGGAATTTTTACAGGTAGCGAATCTATGCCGGAAATTTTTTTCAACATTGTGAAAAGTTTATGCAAAAAGATATTGTGTCCGCCCAGGATGAAGGTTCCTTCGATGCCGGGGGTGGTGATTGCCTTGACGTGAGCCGCTGCTACGTCCCGCGAATCTACGAAATTGATTCCGGCGTTGTAATAGGCTGGTAGCTTTCCGCTTAAAAAATTTCTTATCAGCTTTCCTGGTGGAGTGAGGTGTATATCGCCGGGGCCTATTACCGCCGCCGGCCTGATTATCGCATGGCTTATCTTTTCTCCGGACAGCGATGCTATTATCTCTTCAGATTCCAACTTGCTGCGTTCGTATCCGCCTTTTACCGAGGCGCGATTTATTGGGGAGTCTTCGTTTCTGGGTTTGCCATCCGTGGATGGGCCCATTGCATCGCAGCTGCTCGTGAATACGATTTTTTTTATGCCGGAAGAGAGGGATTCATCGCAGATATTTCTGGTGCCATCTATATTGATCTCCAAGAATTCGCGAGGATCTTCATTCCAGAGGCGGTTTAGTGCGGCGCAGTGGACGCAGCCCGTACATCCCGAGAGCGCCTTTTTTATGGATTGGCGGTCTCTGACATCGCCGCGAATTTTCTCTATTCCATCCAGATGGGAGATATTTTCTTCCGATTCATCATTCCACAACATGGCCCTGAACTCGATATTCATCGAATACAGCCTTGAACAGACTGCGGATCCTATGAGCCCTCCGGCCCCGGTGACCAGTATTTTTTCTGAGGCTGCCATGTTATATCAGGAAGCGCTTTTTTGCATGGTGAGGAAGGCTTTTACACAATCGGGATCCCACTGCCCGCTGTTGATTTCATTTTTGAAAATGGCCATGGCCTTGTTCTCCCCCATCCCGCTTCGATAGGGTCTGTCGGTCGTCATGGCGTCGTATGCGTCGGCAACGGCGACTATGCGCGAAAGCAGTGGAATTTCGCTTCCCTGCAGGCCGTCCGGATATCCGTTGCCATCCATGCGTTCATGGTGGGATCTTATTATGCAGAGGCATTTCTCGAGACTTTTCAGAGGATAGCAGATGTCGAATCCGAGCCTCGGATGGCTTTTGACGTGGGACATTTCTTCGTCGGTGAGTCGACCGGGCTTGAGAAGCACCGACTCTTTTACCCCTATTTTACCGATGTCGTGTATCAGGCTTCCCTTTTTGAGGGCGTCGATCTGCGCTTCTGGGAGAGACATCGTTTTGCCGATGCCAACTGCGATATCGGCAACTCTTTCCGAGTGTCCTTTGGTGTAGAAATCCTTTGCCTCGAGTGCAACGACCAGAGAGAAAAGTATGCTTTCGCTGGTATCCACATCGTCATGTAAAAGTTTCATTCGAAGCAGCGACTTGATCCTGGTGATCAACTCTATCTTGTTTATGGGTTTAATAAGGAAATCGTCGGCGCCGAGCTCTATCGCGCGCAGTTTGTCATGCTGTTCATGAAGCGCCGTTATGACAATTATCGGGATGAACTGAGTGTTTTTGTTTTCCTTGATCCTCTTGCATATTTCGAATCCCGAAATTTTGGGCATCATGAGGTCCAGAAGCACGAGGTCTGGGGCCCTATTGCGGATCTTTTCGAGAGCCTCTTCTCCATCATAGGCGACCTGCAGGTCGAAATCGTAGGCCTTGAGCTGGGACTTCAGGAGCTCGATTATCGTGGGGTTGTCATCGACGATGAGTATCAGTGGTTTTCGCATGCGAATTGTATAACAAAGTCGGTCGGTTATGTCTATAATCTCCGCGGATAGTTTTCTTGGTCGAGCGCTTTTACAGTTGCATGGAGTTGCGGATTGGTGATCGTCCCGCCAATACTGTATTGACAGGGGCTATTTGTCCCTCTATCTTCTGCCGAAATTTGCCAGGGGGAGGGTTTTATGTTCAGACTTATCAAGTGGTTGCTTTTTATAGCTATTGTGGCCGGGATACTCCTCTGGATAACAGGCTATAAAGTGGGTGGAAAAACGATTCAGGAACATCTGAAACCCTTGACCGAGACTCCCATGGTCAAAGATGCCGTGCACGATATCAGGTCGCTCGTAGGAGAGGGGTTGAAAGCGGCAGGTGAGGCAATTTCCGAGGATATCACTGATTCAGAGCGCAAGCAGCTCGAGGATGTTTTAAAAGAGGAACTGAACAAGGGCACCAAGATCGATGGAGCTCCGGGACAGGAGGCTTTACCTCCTCAAAAGGTCGAGGCAGCTCAGCCCGTGAAATAAAAAGGAGATTTTACGATGGAAGTCAGCAAAGAGAGAACGTGTAAAGTCGAAGGGTGCAAGAGGCCATATAGGGCGAAAGGGTATTGCAACATCCACTTCCGCAAGTGGCGTCGCGGCGAGATGCCGAAAAAGCCCCACTATAGGATCTGCAGCGCGGAGAATTGCCGCACAGAGACTTTCAAGGGAGGCATGTGCAAACAGCACTACGAGGCTTGGATAGCATCCAAACGTCCGCAGGCTGCTGCCGCCGAGGCTCCTGCTGTCGCACCGGAAGCGGCTCCCACGGGGGCTTAAGTGCTGATGTGGTTTCTGGTTTTTGTGTGATAATTTCGCCCATTCGCAGAGGATGGGCGATTTTTCTTTCCATGCGAGGTCCTGATGGCATCGAGGAAAACTCTTAAAGAGGCGTATGATGCGATGCTGTCGCATTTCGGCCATCTGGGCTGGTGGCCGGCGCAGAGCCCCTTTGAGGTTATGGTTGGCGCGATGCTCACACAGAATACCAACTGGAAAAACGTCGAGCGTGCGATAGAAAACCTTAAAAATGCCGGAATGCTCGACGTGTATGCGATTCATGGGTGCGAGCATGCGGCGCTTGCAGAACTCATAAGACCTGCCGGATATTTCAGGTTGAAGGCTGGGCGGCTGAAAAACTTCATAGAATATTTTATTTTAAATTACGGCGGCGATGTCGAGAGGATGAAAGAGATTTCAACTTCGACCTTGCGCGAAGAGCTTCTCTCCGTGAAGGGAATAGGTCCCGAGACGGCCGACTCGATTCTTCTCTATGCGCTTAATAGGCCCATGTTTGTCGTCGACGCGTACACGAAGAGAATTCTTCTAAGACACTCGCTTTGCTGCGAGGAAGATGGGTACGTTGAAATTCAGCAAATTTTTATGGATAACCTTGAATGGGATGTGCCGCTTTTTAACGAATACCATGCGCTCATCGTAGAGACGGGCAAAAATTTCTGCCGCAAGATTCCGCACTGTGACGCCTGCCCGCTTGGAAATTGGAATAGGTAGTTACTGTTTCGATATCGGTTATGAAGCCGCCTGCCTCGGGGAATTCACGTATCTTCGCAGGTGAAGCTTGCTCCAGATTCAAAAATTGCCCTGGGCAGGCGACGACAGCAGATAGTTTTTTAGGATGTAGAAAATTTAAAAATATTTGGCTGCGTAGAGATAAGAAATTTTCTGATTTTTGAGATCTCTCCATAACGATTACGGTTTCACTATCGCCATGGTGTAGTTATCTATGTCGATATAGCGCTTGGCGGCTGCCAGGACTTCTTCAGCCGTTACCGACATTATCCTTTCGGGGTATTTGTCGATCTCCTTCAGCCCTAGATGGTAGAGTTCGTAGAAGCAGTACATATTGGCAATGGCACCGTAGCGCTGCAGTTCGAGATCGTAGGTGCCAACCAGGTACTGCTTTGCGCGTGAAAGCTCTTCCTTTGTAATCTTTTTTTCACAGACCTTTATGAGTTCGGTTTTCATCGCATCGACGGAGATGTCTATTTTGGACGGATCGGTGCCGATGTATACAGCGAAGTATCCAGGTTCGACTCCCTCCTGATTTACCGAACTTACGGCATAAGCGAGGCTCATCTGATCGCGGAGTACGCGGAAGAGACGCCCCCCTTGTCCTGAGAGGATGTTGTTTAGGACTGTCATGGCGTATTTATCACGATTGGAGAAGCGCGTTCCCTGGAAACCCATGACGATATGCGCCTGCTGTTTGTCATCTTTTTTGATTGTGCATAGCCTTGGGGACTTGGGCCTTGGGTCGCTTTTAAGTGCAAGATTTTTCGGTTTACCAAGGCTCATGTCGCAGAGATATTCGTTGGCCAGCGCCTCTATCTCATCGGTGCATACATCTCCCACTACCGCTATCACCGTCCCCGATGCCTTCGTCATTTCACGGTGGTGCGCGATGAGGTCGTTTCTAGTCAGCGATTTTACGCTCTTTTCCATTCCGATGGAACGCAGTCCGTACGGATGCCTCGGATAGAGGGTTTGCAGAAATTTTGCGAATGCCAGCGAGGAAAGGTTGTCTTCCTGATCTTTTATCGCCTTGAGCAATATCTGCTTTTCGTTGGCTACCTCTTCCGGTTCGAATGATGGATGCGTTAAAACATCGGCAAAAAGTTCAAATCCGTCGTAGACGTATTCGCTCAAAAATTCACATCTGACTCCGAATGTGTTTTTTCCGCAGAATCCGTCAATGCTGCCGGCGATCTTTTCGATGTCGCGTGCGATGCGAAGGGCCTTTCTTTCGCGCGTCCCTTTTGTAAGCGTGCGCGCGAGCATGGCGGAGACGCCGTTTTTAGCCCTGGTTTCGCTTCTTATTCCTCCCAAAGCCGCTGAACAGATGGATACCACCGGTATGTTTTTTATCTCCCTTACGATCAGCTTTGCGCCGTTTTTCAGCATGATCTGTCTTGGCTCACTCTTGTCGCAAGATTTCTTCAGGGGGATTGTTTTTTTGGAGCTGAGAGCAGATTTTATCTGCGATTTGTTCTTCGTCCATTTCGATTTCTTCGGAACGATCAGGACGGTTGTTGCCGAAGAAAAGTTTAAGTATTTTTTAGCCGCTTCGGAGATGTCTTCTGGCGTGACTTCCGCCATCCTCTGATAGTAGGTTCGTTCGAACGAGGCCTCTCCAGACGATGCTATGAACGATGCTATTTTGGCGCCCTGACCGCCGACCGTTTCCTTTTCGTAGATCTCATTTGATCTCATGTTGATCTTGGCACGTGCGAGTTCATCGGAAGCGACGAAATTCGTCTTAAGTTTTCCAACTTCCTGACTAATAGCGTTGATGGTTTTTGCGGCGTTGGAGTCGGAAACCATGGCTCCGACATAGAATAGGCCGGGGTGTTTTGGTGTATATGCGCTGCAATGTATCGCATGTGCCAATCTCTTTTTTTCCTTAACCACCTGTTCAAGGCGCGACGAATCCGTCCCGCCCAGTATGTGCGAAAGCAGGTCAAGAACCGGAGTATCTGCGGAAACGAAATTGGGGATGTGAAATCCCATCGATAGATATGTGCTCTGAACGTTCATCTCTTTGACTATTATGCGGGGGCTGGATTGGCGCGGCTCCGGCTTCGATATCCTTGACGGTATCTCGTCTCCTTCAAAACCTTCGAATGCCTTTTCGATATCGGATAACATTTTCTTTGTGTTGAAATCGCCGACTACGATGAAGGATATGTTTTTTGGTGTGTACCATCTGCGGTGAAAGGATGTGAGATCCTGATGTGTGAAGGATTTTACCGTTTTCGGATATCCGATGATAGGCCTTCTGTAGTTGTGAACTTTATATGCATGCTGGAAGAGGTATTCCGCCGCCATCCTTGAGGGGTTGTCCTGTTCACGCCTTATCTCTTCGAGGATAACCTCAGATTCCCTTTTCAGTTCTTCTGAATCGAACAGGGGGTTCATTACGGCATCGGCGAGTATCTCAAGCCCCTTTGCTGCAAAGCGCGTCGCCATGTTTATGTAGTAAACGGTCTGGTCGAGGGAGGTGTAGGCGTTCATGTCGCCGCCTGCGGCCTCCACTTCCATTGCGATGGTCCCTTCAGGGCGCTTCGGCGTTCCCTTGAAAAGCATATGCTCGATGACGTGGCAGATTCCGGCCTCATCATCGGTCTCGTCGACGCTGCCGACGTTGACGAGCGCGGTGAAGGAGACTACCTTGGCGTTGTGGTTTTCTTCGAGAAGGACGTGCATTCCGTTTTTGAGTTTGAACTCTTTCCTAGCCATTTTACCCCCGATCGACCCGTTTCGGTCATGAAGCAAATCTTGTTGATATTTCAAAGGAATTTGCTAGTTTCATGCGGAATTTTTATCATTCGAAAATGGGAAAGGAAAGTGAAATGTTGGAGATTCTTCTTGTCAGGCACGGACAGACCGATTGGAATGTAGAGAAGCGGGTGATGGGGCGGCTCGACGTGCCGCTCAATGATATCGGAAAAAAACAGGCGGAGGGAATCGCGCAGTATCTTGCCAGCGCTAAGATAGATGCGATACATGCTAGCCCCGTCCTTCGTGCCGCACAGACGGCTCAGGCGATTGCATCGAAGCATCCCAAAATAAAAATCATCATGGATGAGCGCCTTTCCGAGATAAACTACGGTGACTGGGTGAAAAAGAGTTTTGCCGATGTCGAAAGGGAGTACCCCGAGGTATGGAAAAACTATCATCTGAAACCCGCAAAGGTGGAGATCCCGGGCGGGGAGTCCATCGCTGATGTGGCAAAACGAACGAAGGAGCTGATAGATGACGTGATCTCATCCTATTCGAAGGGAAGGGTGGTTTTTGTCAGCCATGCCGATGTAATCAAGGTGGCGTTGCTCAACCTCCTTTCCATGGACATGGACAGAATCTATCAATTTGGAGTGGATAACTGTTCGATGACTCTTGTGAGAATAGATCCGGATATTGGCCCGCGCATCATACTCTACAACCATAGAAACGGATTTGGAAACGACCTCTGATATGACGGATGTAGACTATAAAAAAATTCCCATCGCTGAGCTTGAGGCTGAAATCGAGCGCCATAACCGCCTCTACTTTGTTGAGAATTCTCCGCAGATTTCAGACTACGAATTCGACAGGATGGTTGAGGCGCTGCGCCGTCGTAAGCCGGATTCAAAGGTGTTGCATGACATAATTTCGGATATTTCTTCTTCGGCAAAAAAGGTGCGCCACGACCGACCTATGCTCTCACTGGACAAATGTTACGATGATAAGGGTGCGCTGGATTGGGCTGCCAAATTCGAAGGCGGGATAGTGGCGAGTCCGAAGATAGACGGATGTGCGGTCAGTCTGAAATACGATGCAAATGGAAAGCTCTTTCAGGGAGCGACGCGCGGCGATGGAGTTGAAGGGGAAGAAATTACAAATAATGTTAAATTTATTTCCTCGATTCCACAGAAAATCAGCTTCGGCAAGGTCGAGGTGCGTGGCGAAATATATATGCCGCTCTCCGTCTTTGCCGGTTTTAAAGATACATTCTCAAATCCCAGGAATCTGGCGGCGGGTGCGATAAAGCAGAAGGATCCCAAAAGAACCGGTGCGTACAATCTGTCATTTTTTGCCTACGACATGATCGGCTCCGACGATGAGTTCGAAAATGAAAAATACAAACGGCTCAAGACTTTGGGTTTCGATGTCGTCGAATGGAAGAAGATCGGCAGAAACGAAATTTCAGATGTCTATAAATATTTTCTTTCAAGGCGCGACAGCTACGATTTCGAATTGGATGGAGTTGTCTTTAGGGTTGACGATCTTTCCGAGCAGGAGAGGCTTGGGATCACGGCGCATCATCCTAGATATGTCATAGCATATAAATTTCAGGGGGACTCCGGTACGACCCGGCTCATCGATGTCGAATGGAGCGTGTCGCGAACGGGCGTGATCACCCCTGTGGCCATTGTAGAGCCGGTCGAGCTTTCCGGGGCGAAGGTGCGGCGGGCCTCGCTTCATAATGTGGGAATCATGAAAGAACTCGGCCTGTCAAAAGGGGCGAAGGTAGTCATGATGAGAAGGGGAGGGGTGATTCCAAATCTGGAATCGGTTGCTGAACCCGGATCGGATCGGATTGAAATTCCGGACAGATGCCCATCCTGCGACTCGCCGGTGGAGATGCATGATGATTTCCTGTATTGCACCGATCCCGATAATTGCGTTAGCAGGAAAGTCGGTGAGTTATACCATTTTGTAAAGGCTGCAGGGATAGACGGCTTTGGCGAAAAACTGCTGGAAAGACTTTATCATGAAGGGCTTGTCACCGACCCTTCGGAACTTTATGAGCTTTCAAAGGAAGATCTTTTAGGGCTCGAGCGCATGGGCGATACACTTGCCGATAAGCTGATCAGAAATATCGATGCTTCCAGAAACATCTTGCTGGCCGATTTTTTGAAGAGCCTTGGGATAAGGGAGCTCGGAAAACACGCAGCGAAGATTTTGGCACAATTTGGCAGCGTTGAAAAAATACGCAAACTTTCCGAGGCCGAACTCTCTGATATACATACCATCGGTCCAGTCATAGCCCGCGAAGTTGTTTCCGGTCTAAGAGAGAAGTCCGCGCTAATCGATAGATTGCTTTCGCATTTGAAGGTAGAGAAAGCTTCCGATTCTGGACCGGCGTATGGCTGGGGCTATGCATCAAAGAACTTTCTCTTCACCGGAAAGATGCTTTCGATGGGCCGCGATGAAGCGGCAAAACGCGTCGAGGAGCTAGGCGGCAATATCGCCAGCGGCGTCAGTAAAAATCTGGATTATCTGGTCGTAGGGGATGGTGGCGGGGCGGGCTCTAAGCTCGCCAAAGCTCAGAAGATAGCGGCGGATGGAGAAGGTCTTAAGATAATCTCAGAAAAAGAATTTCTGGAGATGATCAGTTAGGATTAGGGATTAAGGATTAAGGATTAAGAAGGTTGTCATCCTCGAGCGATGTTGTCGGGGATCCGGAAACTCCGTGACTCGTAACTTGTGACTGGCTACAAACTTCGGGGGACACGCATCCCGATTAGGAGAATTCATGCAGGAAAAATATATGTCGCTTCAAGAGGATGAGCTTATTGCGCGAATACTCAAACATAAAAAACGTCTGGGTGGAGATCTCAAAATCCTCGGTCACTTCTATCAGCGTGAAGGGATAGTTCGCCTCGCCGACTATGAAGGAGATAGCTTGCAGCTAGCAAAAGCAGGATCCGATACCGATGCCAAGTTTATAGTCTTTTGTGGCGTTTATTTTATGGCGGAGGCGAGCTCCATTCTAGCGAAAGAGTGGCAGCGCGTCTTTATCCCTGATCCGACGGCGGGCTGCCCTCTGGCTGATTTTGCATCTGTAGATCAGGTCGAGGCTGCATGGCAGGTGCTTAGCGATCTAAATATTTCATCGAATTTTATCCCAATCGTCTATATGAATTCTTCGGCGGAGCTAAAGGCGTTCTGCGGCAGGAACGGGGGGCTTGTCTGTACCTCGTCATCGGCAGGAAAGGCATTTAGGTGGGCCTTGGAACAGAATAAAAAAATATTTTTTTTCCCCGACGAAAATCTTGGCAGAAACGCTGCGCGTGATTTCGGCATTCACGAATCCGCAACCTTCCTCTGGGATCCTCATCTAAAGATGAGTTCTTTCGATGTAAATTCTCTTTTGGAGAAAAAACTCATCCTCTGGAAGGGGCATTGCCACATCCATACATTTTTCACAGTCGAACATGTCGAAGCAGTAAGGCGCGCTCATAAAGGTTGCGAGGTGATCGTTCATCCGGAGTGCTCACCCTCGGTCGTTATGGCGGCCGATGGCGCAGGTTCGACCGGATATCTAAAGGAGTTTGTGGAGAACGCCCGTTCAGGATCTACGATCGCGATCGGGACTGAGATCAACATGGTGTCGAGGCTTGCCAATCTGCATCCCGATAAGAATATCATCCCTCTGGCAAGATCCCTTTGTCCGAATATGATGAAAATAGGGCTAGGCGACCTGCTGATGACTCTGGACAGGCTGGGGGATATCAATGAGGTCATCGTCCCCGAAGATATCTTAAAATATGCTAAACTCGCCCTGGAGCGCATGCTTTATCTATAACTTATTGATATTATTGAATAATTATTTGATATCCACACGCAACTCTGCCATCTCCGCTGTCGATAATATTGCTGGAGGGAAGTCTATATGCGAGCTGGTGGTCAAATGCCCGTAAGGGGTTCTGATGCTGCACGCCAGATTGAAGAGAACAGGCGTGCGCGCCGTGAGAACTATCAGGACAGGATATCGAGCCTTGAAAATGCCATCAAAGATATCGAAAATGAAATTGCTGCTATAGAATCCCAGCAGAGCACCTCATTCAGAGAACATGATACTCAGGTTGCTGAACTAAATAATCAGCGAGAAGAGTTGGGGCGCCAGCTCTCCCAGGTGCGCGAACAAAATCGCATCAAAAACCAGGAACTCGACAGCCAGTCAAAACAGATTGACGCGCAGTCTCGAGAGATAGACGCTCAGGAGCAGCAGGTCGTGCACGAAAAAGCCCGTCAGGCGGAGCGTCAGAACTCAGCCATGCGCGCCAGGGAATACGCAGTTACCATGCGCAATCTATTTTCGGAGGCCGTGCGCGACTACGCCTTTCTCCTGAAGCGCGATGCCGTGGAAAGGCTTGCGGAGATGAACGACTGGATCTTTCTCAAACTAACATACATAAATCAACTTATGGCGGCGGCGCAGGTGGGTTCAGATAGCAATTTCAGACCTACCATGCCCTCTACCCGCGAAGTCCGAACCATGGCCGGGGAGAAGCCCAGCGATCAAAGCGCTATTATGGCTGAGAAATCCGCGGAAGATGCGGAGGGCGATGTTAGGCAGGGAAGTATTGCTGTGCAATCTCAATCCGATCAGGTGCAGGCTAGCAGAAATAAAGTCGCAAGCAGCAGAAATGCGCTGAACGACAGCTTCGTAGGGGAGAGGGATAACCTTGCGCTTTCGGAGAGAAAACTTGCGGATGCTTCGACTAGAGTCGATGAACAGAAATCGCTGCTGTCCGACCGAATGGATACGAACAGGGCCAAGTTTGAGGAACAGCTTGCCCTCGCCGCGTCGCGCGAGTCCGATCTTGAGGAGAGAATAGAGGAAACCAGGACCAGGATGGAAGATGGGGCCATGGACGTAGTGTTGTGATGTCTCGGTCTATAATCTTACAAAAAGCCGCTGAGTTGTAGCGGCTTTTTTTATTTTTCTGTAATGAGTCAGCGAATCGAGCGCTTGTTTACATCTTCTTTAAATCATCGCTTTCCGCTATAGCTTCGATGAGCTCCATGAGAAGAAGGTCGGCGGATTTCTGAAGCTGTTTGAGTTTTCTGGAGCGCACTCCCTTTGAATCTATTTCAGTGCCGAGGGTGATCGACTGTGCTATGCCGGATCTGTCCATCGAGAATGTAATAGAGGCCTTTGAGGCGCTTATCCCCGACATCAATTTTTTATCCACATCGACGAAAAATTCGTGCAGCGTAGCCGAGAGAGAGTTACCTTCCTCTTCGGGTTTTTTCATAAGTTCCATGCCGCATGTTCTGAAAAGACCTGCAAGCGAGTCGCTAAGGACAGCCGATATCTCCGGGTCGGCATAGACTTTGATTGATTCTTTCCCTTTTTGATCCTGAACTCCCACTGATTTCTCCGTGCGTCCGTCTATGACCCCCTTCCAGTATAGCTTTTTACCTTTGAACTGCTGAGATTCGCAAAGCGACGCGATCTTTGCGGCGTCAGGGCTTGTAAGCGTTATCGAGGCTGCGGTCGTATCCTGCGCCGACGCGGAGGCTGACAAGAAAAGTAAAATTAAGACCAAAAATGAAGCCTGTTTAAGCATATCTATCTCCTATGATTTCGTTTTTAGCATGATCCCATCGACTTTGGCGCCGCATTTTGGACAGTTCCCGTCGTGGGGTACGTTGTTAAGCGTAATTTCGTATCTGCACCTTTCAATGAGTTGAAATCCGCACGCTGCGCAGAATGTCGTTTCAGAAGAATCGCCGGGAAGGTTCCCGATATAGATGTATTTTAATCCCGCTTTTTTGCCTATCTCATGCGCGCGTTGCAGTGTTTTAATCGGAGTTGGCTGGCGGTCACTCATTTTATATCGAGGCGTAAACCTGCTTATATGCCATGGTATATCGCGTCCGGTTTCAACTATGAAATTAGCCACGTCCGAGAGTTCAGCTTCGCTGTCATTCATTCCTGGGATGACGAGTGTCGTTATCTCTATCCATATGCCTGTAGACTTCATATATTTTATGGAATCGAGAACTCCGTCAAGCCTTGCGCCTATAACCGAGCGGTAGGTGTCATTTCGGAATGACTTAAGGTCGATGTTGGCGGCGTCCAAAAAGGGTGAGATCGCATCTATCGCATCGCGTGTCATGTAGCCATTGGTGACGAAGATGTTTCCGAGCCCGGATTCTTTTGCTAGCCTTGCGGTGTCGTAGGCGTATTCGAAAAATACGGTCGGTTCGGTGTATGTGTATGATATGCTTTTGGCGCGCCCGGAGTTTGCGGCAGCGACGATTTTAGTTGGCGTGAACTCGCTGCCCGAAAGCTCGTCGTTCGACCCTCCCTTGAACTGTGATATGTCCGAGTTTTGGCAGAAGTCGCAGTGAAAGTTACAGCCTCTCGTGGCTATAGAAAGGGTTTTTGTGCCGGGCATGAAATGAAAGAGTGGTTTTTTCTCAACGGGATCTACGGCGACGGCTATCGGTTTTCCGTAGAAGATGGAGTACAGCCGTCCCTCCCGATTTATCCTCACGTCGCAGATACCTTTTTCACCATCGCGGATGAGACAGGTGTGGCGACACATTCCGCAACGTGCCGCTCCATTTTCTTCCTTAGTATATAACATCGCCTCTTTCATGCTCTTCCCCGTGTGGGTGCAGAGGCTATCCGAGGGCGAGAATATGTCCAGAGAAAATTATGTTTCGATTCCAAGTCGTTTTATCTTCTGTTGAAGGGTGCTTCGGGCCATCCCGAGGCGTTTTGCGGTTTTTGAAATGTTGTTTTTGTTTTCCTTCAGGGAGGATACGATCAGCCCCTTTTCTACGGCACCTATGTTTTCGTAAGAGCTGAAATGGCGTTCAATTGGGATTATATGGATGTCCTTTTCTCCTATGACGCAGCCATTGCATGAGATGACTCCTCTGGTGATGGTATTTTTCAACTCTCTCACGTTGCCTGGCCAGTCGTGGTCGTTTAATTTTTTCAGCGCCTCCTTGCTCAGCTTTATTTCCTCTCCGGATATAGATTTTAGAATACGCGATGCGAGGATAGGTATATCGGATTTTCTTTCCCTGAGTGGCGGAATCGTGATGGGGAAGACGTACAGCCTGAAAAAGAGATCCTCACGAAACGATCCGGTGCATACCAGTTTTTTAAGATCGCGGTTGGTGGCGCAGATTATTCTGCAGTTTATCGCTATATCCTCTTTTCCTCCGATTCTACGCAGCGTGCCGCTTTCGAGAACCCTGAGCATGCGCGTCTGAAGATTTAGGGGCATCTCGCCTATTTCGTCGAGAAAGAGAGTGCCGCCGTTTGCCTGTTCGAAAAAACCTATCATGCGTTCGATAGCGCCTGTAAAGGACCCGCGTTCATGGCCGAACAACTGGCTTTCTATTATCTCCTTGGGGATTGCTCCGCAGTTGACAGGAATAAATGGCGCCCTCGGCCTCTGTCCGATGCGGTGGATTTCATGCGCTGCGAGTTCTTTTCCAGTTCCGCTTTCCCCGGTTATGCAGATGGTGCATTTTGCATCGGCGACCTTTTTTAAAATTGTGAAAAGTTTTCGCATCTCCCTTGATGCCCCCACCATTTCCCCAAGGCGGCTTTCAATCTGCGGTCTGATTTTTTCAGCGGTGTTGATCAACCTGTAGTCTATCTGAGAATTGCCGATTCTGAAGCTGTCACTTCCGGAGGTAGAAAAAACAGGCAGCCTTTCTTCATTATAAAAAGTTCCGTTGGTGGATGACAGATCGATGACCTTTATCGCATTCCCATGTATGAAAAGACGGCAGTGTTTTCTTGAGACGTAGGGATCTGCAAGCGTTACGTCGCAGGCCGGATCTGACCCGAATGTGAAATTGGACCCTTGCAGAACTTTTTTTAATTTCTTCCCCGATAGCTTTGCAGATATTTCAATTTTTTGCGATGATATCACTGAGCGCATGGGGTCGTAGCTCATCACCGATGTTTTTTCTAGTGGCGATGATATGGTGATATCTTCTGCACCAGAGGGTTCTTCCAGTATTTCTATGGACCAGCGTCCTATATCTATTGTTTCGCCTGCGGAGATGCTGAATTCCTTCGGGCCCTCTGCCTGATTCATTGATGCGGTTGCGGACAGATTCTCTACCTTATATTTTCCTTTTTGAAAACTGATTGAACAATGTTTTCTTGAGATCGACTTGTCTGGCAGCGATATCGTGTTGTTAGGCGATCTTCCTATCGTGATTGGAAAGCTTTCGATCGTCATTTGAAATGACAATTCACCTTCGCATTTGACCCTCAGCAAAACCATGCGTGATCTATATTTTCTACGTGCAGCTTATGTCAATATATAACATGGGTTAGTGTGCAAAAATAATGCAGATGATCGAATTCGATACACCTCTCACAACCTAACTAGGCGTTTTAATATGATCGCGATGTGGCACTGAGTGTGCATGTGTTGAATCGCAGATGTTAAAAATATTTAAAATATCTATCCTCCTGTTCCTGATTTCAAACTCTGCGAATGCCGCTGTTCAAATAAGCGAACATTTTTTATCACTCCCCTCTTCGCCAGATGTAGATATGCTGATCGAGGATCTCACCGTGTTCCTGGCTAATTCAGAACCCGACTATAAAAAATATTTTCTATTCCCGGTCGATGGAAGAATATCCTCCTTCTTCGGATGGCGTGTAGATCCCGTGCGGAATATATCAGCGCATCATGCAGGTATAGATATCGCTGCGGCGCGTGGCCAGGTCGTGAGGGCGGCGGATTCCGGAAGAGTATCCGATGCCGGATGGCGCAGGGGGTGTGGGCTTGCCGTGCTGATAAAACATGAGGATGGCTTTGCCACTAAATATTGCCATCTATCCAAGTTTTTCGTTCGCGTCGGAGAGAGGGTCGTAGCAGAAAGTCCGCTCGGACTCGTTGGCGACAGCGGCAGGGCGACTGGAAATCATCTGCATTTTGAAATTTCCAAATCTGGGATCAACCTGGATCCTTTGGAACATCTTCTCTTCTAAGGTTTTCTTGCCTTTTTCGGCCATAAGATGTAGGCAGTACAGCTTCAATTCGAGAGGTGCTTCCTATGTCAAATTGTCTGGATAAGAAGGAGTCTATAAAAGCTGCAGCGCTCAAGTATCATTCCGAGGGGCGTCCCGGGAAAATCGAGCTGGGGATCACAAAGCCATGCAAAAGCCAGTGGGATCTTTCACTCGCATATACCCCCGGAGTGGCGGAGCCATGCCGTGAGATCAAAAAGAATCCGGCCCTCGTCCACGAATACACGGCCAGAGGAAATCTCGTTGGCGTAATCACTAACGGGACTGCGGTTTTGGGATTGGGCGATATCGGCCCGCTAGCCGGAAAACCTGTAATGGAAGGGAAGGGGGTCCTCTTCAAGAGGTTTGCGGATATCGACGTCTTCGATATCGAGATCGATGAAAAGGATCCTGAAAAGTTCATCGAGATAGTTCGTTCGCTAGAGCCTACATTCGGCGGTATCAATCTGGAGGATGTGAAGTCGCCGGAGTGCTTTGATATAGAAAACGCGCTGAAAGATTCGATGAAGATTCCGGTCTTTCATGATGATCAACATGGGACGGCTATCATAGTCGCGGCCGGTTTCATAAATGCGATGGAGCTCGTTGGGAAGAAGGCGTCGGAGGTCAAAGTTGTCTTTTCCGGAGCCGGCGCTGCTGCCGTGGCCTGTGCTCATATGTTGGAATCTTTCGGCGTTAATAAAGATAATATCTTCATGTACGATATCCATGGCCTCGTCACCTGCGATAGGATAGGGGCCGAGTCGCACCGAGGTCGGTTTGCCAAGTGCATTCCCCATACGGAAATGGCTGAAATCATGTACGGCGCGGACGTTTTCATTGGACTTTCCGCAGGCGGTGTTGTTTCAAAGGAGATGATAAAGAGCATGGCGAAATGCCCGGTGGTCTTTGCGATGGCAAACCCTGATCCGGAAATAATGCCTGAGGATGTCATGGCTGTGCGTCCCGATGCAATAGTTGCTACAGGAAGATCCGACTATCCGAATCAGATTAATAATGTGCTTGGTTTCCCCTTCATATTTCGCGGGGCGCTTGATGTTGTTGCGAGCAAGATAAATGAAGAGATGAAAAGGGCAGCAGCTCTTTCCCTTGCTTCACTGGCGAAGGAGCCGGTTCCGCCGGAGGTTTTGAAGGCGTACGGTCTGGATCACCTCGAGTTCGGTAAGGACTATCTAATTCCTAAGGCGCTTGATCCGAGGGTGCTTCTTTGGGAGGCCCCTGCGGTGGCTGAGGCGGCAATGCGTTCGGGGGTGGCCACGCGAAAGATTAATGATATGGATCTGTACAGAAAGCAGCTTGAAAAACGAATCTCCTTGGAGGACACAAACTGCTTATCTCCCCCGATATGACATAGTTCACGAGAGGTCAGTTCATTTTTATCAGCATGTGAATGTCCGCGGCCTTCGCCGAATGTGTTAGGGCGCCCACAGATATGAAATCTACTCCGCTATCGAGATAGCGTACGATCTTCTCTTCGGTCATGTTTCCAGATATCTCGGTATTTGCTGCTCCGCCAATTACAGTCACCGCGGTCTTCACCTGCTCCGGTTCCATGTTATCCAGCATTATGATGTCGGCTCCTGAGGCGATCGCCTCTTTTACTTCATCCATATCTCTTGCTTCGACTTCAATTTTCTGCCCCTTGATCATGTTCCTTTTGGCAGCGGCGACGGCCTTTGAAAGGGAGCCTGCAGCCGTGATGTGGTTGTTCTTGATCAGGAAGTGGTCATAGAGACCCATCCTGTGGTTGGTTCCTCCGCCGTGCCTTACTGCGTCCTTTTCAAGAATACGAAGCCCAGGTGTCGTTTTTCTGGTATCCAAGATCTTTATGCCGTACTGTGATGTCATCTCTACGAGATGTTTTGTGGCAGTAGCTATTCCAGAAAGGTGTTGAAGGAAGTTCAGCGCTGTTCTTTCCCCAGTGAGCAGGATCTGGATTCGTCCGGAAAGGGATGCCAACGTTTCTCCGGCGCGACATGGCTCTCCGTCAGATTTTTGCGGTGTAAAAACAGTTTCAGGGTCGAGAATTTCAAAGACGCGACCGGCGACCAGAATTCCAGAGAGGATTAGATCGCTCTTCGCTATGATTTTAGCAAATCCCATTGAATCTCTGGAAATTGTGGCTTCTGTTGTGATGTCGCCATTTCCGATATCTTCCTTCAGGGCGATATTGATGATCTCATCGGTATTGTTCATTTGAGGCACCTTGATTCAATCCAGTTTTGCGAGAGCCTCACGAAGCTTGGAGAGTTTTTCTTCCCCTTCGGCGAGCCTCGCGCGTTCCTTGTCGACTATCCCCTTCGGAGCCCTGGCGGTAAAACCTTCGTTGGAGAGTTTTTTTCTGACCGATTCCGTTTCGGCTTCCGCTTTGGAAATCTCCTTGTTCAGCCTGGCTTTTTCCGCCTCGATATCGATCAATCCTGCATAGGGTATGCTGATTTCGCATCCGGATACCATTGCTGTCGCAGCCTCTTTTGGGGGCGCGATATTTTCCCCTATATGCAGGTCAGCTATCCTGGAGAGGTGTTCGATGTAGCCCCTGCAGGCTTCCAGCATTTTCGATGTGAGCTTGTTCGGAGTTTTTATGAAACAATCTATCCTGTTCGAAGGTTTTACATTGTGTTCACCGCGTATGTTTCTGAGCGAGCTTATTATTTCGCGTGCGATGTCGAATTCCTCAGCCTCCTCCTTGAATGGGATTTCCTTAGCCGCTTCAGGATAGGCTTCGGCCATTATGCTGCCTGCCTCTGGGTTTATCTGGTGCCATAGCTCTTCCGTTATGAAAGGGAGGAATGGATGGAGCAGTTTCAGCGTCGTGCCGAGGGCGTGAAATAGCGTGGCCTGTGCTGCATGTTTTGCCTTGGCGTCATTACCTGTCATGGTGAGCTTGCTGGCTTCCAGATACCAGTCGCAGAGGTCGTTCCAGACGAAATGATACAGCGTTTGAGCTGCTACGCTGAATCTAAAATCGTTCATCGCTGATGTTACGTCCGCTATAGTTTGTTCCAACCTGGAGATGATCCACTTGTCTGCGAGAGTTCTTTCCGAGTCATTTTGTGCGTTGCCGTCGAAACCTTTGAGATTCATGAGCGCAAAGCGGGTTGCGTTCCAAAGCTTGTTGCAGAAGTTTCTCCCCATCTCGAATTTAGACTCGGATAGTTTGAGGTCCTGCCCTTCGGTGGAGAGGACAACGAGCGAAAATCTCATCGCGTCCGAACCGTACTTTTCGATTATCTCAAGCGGGTCTATCCCGTTGCCGAGGGACTTGCTCATCTTGCGCCCCTGTTCGTCCAGGATCGTGCCGTGGATATAGACATCTGAGAAGGGGACCTCTCCCATCATCTCCAATCCCATCATCACCATACGTGCTACCCAGAAATATATGATGCCGCGGTCGGTGACCAGCGTCGATGTAGGGTAGTAGTTTTTTAAAAGCTCCGTATCGCCGGGCCAGCCCAACGTTGAAAACGGCCACAGCGAAGATGAAAACCATGTGTCGAGCACGTCCTCATCCTGGCGGATCTCCGTCCCGCTGCAGTGCGGGCATTTCGCGGGAGTTTCTTTCGCCACGATAGGAGGACACCTCTCCTCGCTGCAATACCATACCGGTATGCGGTGTCCCCACCATATCTGGCGAGAGATGCACCAGTCGCGCGCGTTTTCAAGCCACTGCATGTAGAACTGCGTCCAGCGCTTTGGATGAAAACTGACCTTGCCTTCTTCGGTAGCGCGAATAGCCTTTTCAGCGAGAGGGCGCATGCGTACGAACCACTGGTCGGATAGCCAAGGTTCTATCGTTGTCTTGCACCTATAGCAGTGACCTACAGCGTGGGCGTGATCCTCGATTTTTTCCAACAGCCCCCGTATTTCCAACTCCCTGACGATCTTTTTTCGGCAGTCGTCGCGCGAAAGTCCTTTGTATTTTTCACCCGCCTCATCATTCATGACAGCCTCTTCATTCATCACGTTGATGCGAGGGAGATTGTGGCGTTCACCTATTTGGAAGTCGTTTGGATCGTGGGCCGGAGTGACCTTTACAGCGCCAGTTCCGAATGATGCGTCCACGAAGTCGTCGGCCAGAAGCGGTATCTTGCGGTCGGTTTCCGGCAGAAGGAGCATCTCGCCGATGAGATTCGCGTAGCGTTCATCCTTTGGGTTGACGGCGACCGCGGTGTCTCCGAGAAGCGTTTCAGGTCGAGTCGTGGCGATCACCACGTACCCTTCTCTTTCCGCGAATGGATAACGTATGTGCCACAGTTTTCCATTTTCATCCTCGTGATCGACTTCGTCATCGGCAAGCGCTGTGTGGCAGCGCGGGCACCAGTTGACTATGTATTTCCCTCGGTAGATAAGCCCCTCTTCGTACATCTTGACGAAGGCTTCGCGCACCGCCCGAGAAAGCCCCTCGTCGAGCGTGAAGCGGGTGCGCTCCCAGTCGCAGCTTGCTCCCAAACTGCGAAGCTGTTTTAGAATTCTGTCGCCATATTCATCCCTCCACTTCCAAATCCTCTCTATGAGTGCTTCGCGGCCGATATCGTGGCGTTTCTTACCCTCCTTTTCCATCAGCTGTCGCTCGACGACGTTTTGGGTGGCGATACCGGCGTGATCGGTCCCTGGCTGCCAAAGCGCCGAGTAACCCTGCATCCTCTTCATCCTTATCAGGATGTCCTGAAGGGTGTTATTTAGAGCATGTCCCATGTGAAGTGCGCCGGTCACGTTCGGCGGGGGTATTACGATCGTGTATGAAGTTTTTTCAGGGATATCCTGGACGTGAAAGAGGCCGTTATCCTCCCAATATTTATACCACTTGGATTCAGTCTCTTTGGCCTCGTAGGCCTTAGGCATCTCTTTTTCGCTCATGCGATCTCCTTTTTACCCTGGGAATTTCAGTGCATAAGTATCATAGGCGTTTAGGTCTAAACCCCTGAATTGTCAATGGAATCCGACTGTCCGCATCCACTTCTGATCGATCGTGCGGCGGATTAATATCCACACAGCTTGAGGGTTATTAAGGTTTTTGCGTCCAGAATTTCTTTCGACGCCAGCATTTTGGAAATTTCAGCACGGGCGAATCTGTGCACCTCGATTACCTCGTTTTCTTCCACATCCTGCTTTTCAGGGGTCAGTCCGCTTCCCTTGAACAGGTGAAGTCTTTCATCGCAAAATCCCGGCGCGGTGAGGATGGTGATGAGGTGCTCGATATTGGATGCCCTGTATCCTGCCTCTTCAATCAGCTCGCGCGAGGCGCACTGCGCTGGATTTTCTCCGGCTACGTCAAGCTTTCCTGCCGGGGCCTCCCAGATATATCCGCCAGCGGCATATCTGTACTGGCGAAGCAATAGCACGTCACCATTGTCGAATATGGGAAGCACGCATGCTCCGCCGGGATGGTGGATTATTTCCTGTGTGTAACGCACGCCGCTAGGGAGGATTGTCTCCTCCCTGGCGAGCGTAACTGTCTTTCCGGAGTAAATCGTTTCTTTTTTCATCTTCCGCCTTCGATTACCTTGCGTATGATCTTTATGGCCTCGGAAATTTCATCTTTTCCTATGATCAGCGGAGGCGCAAATCGTATAGTAGTTCCGTGCGTGTCTTTTGCCAGGATGCCGTGCTTCATCAATTCGACGGAATAGTCATGCGCGCATTCGGTGTGAAATTCAAGGCCGGTGAGGAGGCCGCGGCCCCTAACTTCTTTTATGTTGGAATTTTGAATTTTGCGAAGCTCTCCCCTGAAAAACTCTCCCATCTCGTGGGATCTCTCCGGGAGATGTTCGTCGATTATAACGTCTATCGATGCCGATGCCACCGCGCATGCCATGGGGTTTCCGCCAAATGTGGATCCGTGATTACCCGGGGAAAATGCTGCTGACATGATTTCGTTATCAGCGACGATTCCGGAGACCGGATACACTCCGCCGCCCATAGCCTTGCCCATGCAGATTATGTCTGGACGCACGCCGTCCCATTCGGAGCAGAAGAGCTTGCCTGTTCTTCCGAACCCAGTCTGGATTTCATCACAGATTAGCAGTACGCCATGCTTTTTAGTTATATCGCGGCATTTTTTCAGATAGCCGTCCGATGGCACCTTGACTCCCGCCTCCCCCTGTATCGGTTCGACGAGGAACGCCACCGTGTTGGAGTCGATCGCGTTTTCAAGGGCTGCCGGATCGTCGTAGGGTATCACCTCGAAACCGGGTGTGAACGGGCCGAAGCCTTCGCGGCAGGTGGAGTCTGTGGAAAAACTTACTATCGTCGTCGTCCTTCCATGGAAATTACCCGAGCATACGATTATCTTCGCTTTATTTTCTGGGATATTTTTCCTGGTGTATCCCCATCTGCGTGCGGCTTTGATCGCGGTTTCCACAGCTTCCGCGCCTGTGTTCATCATGAGCCCTTTGTCGTATCCGGTGAGCTTGGTGAGCTTTTCGAGAAACGGCCCCATCCTGTCGTTGTGGAATGCGCGCGATGTGAGAGTTAGTTTTTCCGCCTGTTCAATCATCGCATTTATTATTTTAGGATGCCTGTGTCCCTGGTTCACCGCCGAGTATGCCGACAGCATGTCGATGTAGCGTTTGCCATCTACGTCGGTGACCCATATACCATCGGCTTTAGCTATCACGACGGGAAGGGGGTGGTAGTTGTGGGCTGATACGACCTCTACCTGATCGATGAACTGCTGTGTGCGTGACATTTTGTTCTCCTTTTTGAATTTTTAAGCGAACTTGTTTCGTTTGTCGCGTCGGAACAAATCCGAAATGGCTATTCGGTTTTTTATCTCCCGGATCCTTCTTATGGTATACGGGAGCCATGCTTTTCCGAACGGGATGTAGATTCTGACCTTCCATCCCTCCGCTAAAAGTTTTTTTGCCAAACCGATGCGTATGCCCAGAAGCATCTGAAACTCGAAGGAGCTTTTTTCGATTCCATTCGAGAGGATGAATTTTTTGACCTCATCTATTATGAACTCATCATGAGTCGCTATGCCATGAGTCATGTCGGATGTGAGAAGCCTTTTTGCTAGGGCCAGAAATTCCCGTCTTATATCCGAACGACTTTGGAATGCTATTTCCGTGGGTTCGTCGTACACTCCTTTACAGAGCCTGACGGATATCCCGCTTTCGAGCATCGAAAGTAGATCGTCGGGGGTTCTTTTTAACTTTGCTTGAAGCACGGCTCCGACAGGAGTCAGGCGATTTTTGTGAGCGCTTTTTATCATCCGGAGCGTCACGTCGGTCGATGCGGAATTTTCCATATCGACCCGGACGAAACCCTTCAGCTCTTCCGTGGCATTAACGATGCGTTCCAGATTTTTTAAACACAACTCACTATCGACGCCCATCCCAAGCTGAGAGAGCTTTAGCGAGATATTTCTTGGAAGAGAGTATTCCTTCAGCGCCTTGAGTAAAACCACATACAGCTCGGTTGCGGCATCGGCCTCACGTTTGCCCGAAACGTGCTCGCCCAAATGGTCGAGCGTGAATAGAAAACCTTCGCGAGAGAGTTTCGATGCACAGTCAAGCGCTTCCTTGAGAGTCGTTCCCGCTCTGAAACGGCGTGTGAGCGGAGCCGCTATCTTGGACAGCGCCGAACCAAGTCTCATAAAATCTTCTCGCAGATCGATTTACCCTGCAGGAAGAGGCCGAGATAATCTCTGCCTCCCGCCTTGGAGCAGGTGCCGGACATATTGTATCCGCCGAAGGGCTGGACGCCGACCAGTGCGCCGGTGATCTTCCGGTTGATGTAGAAGTTGCCGCAATAGCACTCTTCTTTGGCGCGGAAGAGCTTGTCTTTGTTTTTACTGAAGATTCCACCGGTCAGGCCGTAGTCGGTGTTGTTGAAGATTTCAATGGCGTGGTTGAAATCCCTGGCTTTTATAACTGCGAGCACTGGCCCGAATATTTCTTCCTGGGCCAATCGCGCTTTGGGATCTATGTTCGTGAATACGGTCGGCTGAATGAAATAGCCATTTTCAGAGGATGCCTCGCCGCCCGTAAGGAGCTTCCCCTCCTTTTTGCCGATTTCTATGTATTCGCAGATCTTTTCAAAGGCGTTCTTGCTCGACACCGCACCCATGTAATTTCCGTACTTGCTAGGATCTCCGACGACAATCTTTTTGACTCTCTCCGCGAGTTTTTCGACGAACTGGTCGTAGATTTTTGCGTCGACTATGGCGCGGGAGCAGGCTGAGCATTTTTGCCCCTGGAAACCGAATGCGGAGATGGCGACGCCTTCCACCGCTGCATCTATATCCGCTTCGCTGTCAACGATCGTGGCGTCCTTACCACCCATTTCAGATACGAGTCTCTTTATCCATTTCTGTCCGGGATACGTCTTTCCGCATTCCTCCGCGATGTGAAGGCCGACCTCCTTGGAACCGGTGAATGATATGAACCGGACATTGGGATTGGTTATCAGTGTCTCGCCAACTTCAGAGCCGCTGCCGGATACGAAGTTTATGACTCCAACAGGTATTCCTACCTCCTCTACGAGTTCGATGAAGCGCGCGGCTATTATAGGAGCATCGCTGGCAGGCTTTAGTACGACGGTATTGCCCGTCACCGCTGCCGCAGTCGTCATGCCTACGAGTATGGCCAACGGAAAGTTCCATGGCGGAATTACGGCGCCTACACCTATCGGGATATAGCGAAGCTCATTCGTCTCTCCAGGGTACTGGACGCATGGGGAGCCCTTTGAATATCTTATGGCCTCGTCAGCGTAGAACTCGCAGAAATCTATCGCTTCGGCGACGTCGGCATCGGCTTCAGCCCAGCTCTTGCTCACCTCATATACCATAGTCGCGGCGAGCTCGTATTTTTTCGCGCGCATCTTTTCTGCGAGTTTGTAGAGATATCCGGCACGTTCCTCGGCGTTGACGCGCTTCCAGCTTTCGAAGCTCTTCCACGCCGCATCGAGGGCTGCGAGGGCGTCGGCCTTGGAGGCCTTTTGTGCTATCCCTACTACTTCGCTTTTCCTTGCGGGATTGTAAGATTTGATCTTCTTCTCGGTGGTGATTCTTTTCCCGCCTATGAGAAGGGGGTATTCCTTTCCAAATTCGTTCGCGACCTTTGAAAGCGCCGCCTCCATCTTCTCTCTGTTTTCGGGCTTGGTAAAATCTGTCAGTGCTTCGTTTCTGAATTCGCGCGACATCTTATCCTCCCGGGAAAAGGTTAATGATTTGAGATGTATACGAGGTCTAGTTGATGGGAATTTGAAAGTCAACGCCAGCGAGGTTCGCTTTCAGGCGTGGATGCTGCCGATGTTGAATTTTGCAGGGTCTTTAAAAGTGTGGTTTTTCCATAATTTCAGCTATTTTTTCAGGATGTTGGGAGGATGTTGATCTTTTCTTGCCGTTTACTGCGGACTTTTGCTCTTTCTTCTCATCTCTTTCTAATTTGTCAGGAGGGGCGGTTATTGCCACAACCACAACTCTGCCGGTTCCCTTTCCTATTATATCGATTTCATGAGCTGCGGCCTTTGAAAGATCTATGATCCGCCCTCTGACAAAAGGTCCCCTGTCATTGATTCTCACGATAACGGATTTGTCGTTATCCAAATTGGTCACCCTGACGGTCGTTCCCATCGGAAGCGTCTTGTGGGCTGCGGTCATCGCATTCGGGTTAAAACGTTCTCCGCTGGCAGTCTTTTTGCCAGAGAATCCGGGTCCGTACCAAGATGCCTTTCCCTCCGCCTTGTAATGAACAGGCCTGCTGGTAGCATGATAGGGGGCGCAACCAGGGAGCAGGGATGTTGCCAGCACCAAAAATATAAGAGCCGGCATAAGCCGGCATGTGACCTTTCCTTTTTTCATTATGGCGAGAGTCTACAACTTTTTTTGACAATTGATCAATTTCAAAATAACTCTGACGGAAAATTTTTTGTCGGGGGAAAATATGGCTAAAGCGAGGCTGATTTTCGATTCATCCAGTAAAAACGCCGACTTGTACTACGCGACCGGATTTTTGGTAGGGGATCCCTTCGTTTATTTGGAGGCCTCTGGTAAAAAATATATGGTGATGAGCGATCTGGAGATCGATCGCGCTAAGAAAGAATCGCGTGGATGCGAGGTTCTTAAATCATCAATGTATTTTGAAAAGGCGAAGGGGCGCGTCTCCTCTCCCGGCATAGCGGAGATGATAGATGCGCTTTTGAGGAGTTTCAGAATCAGGAAGCTCGAGCTTCATCCGGATACGTCGTTCGTTCTGGTCGACGCGCTGAGGGGGTTTGGTTATTCCATAACTGCGGGCAAGAGACCATTTTTTCAGGAAAGGCATATTAAAAGTCTTGAGGAGAAAAAACTCATAGCGATGTCTCAGAAGATGACCTTCAGGGCGATCGAGATGGTGCGGAGTATCATAGCCGCCTCGAAAGTCTCCGCCGGTAAACTGGTGTGCGGCGGAAAGGTGCTGACTTCGGAAATTTTGCGCGCCAAGGTCGATCTCTTTTTGGCGGAACGGGGTTTCATTGCCGAGGATACAATCATAGCTTCGGGGGTCGATGCCTGTGATCCGCATTGTGTCGGTCATGGTCCGATCAAAGCCGGCACATCTATAGTAGTCGATATATTCCCAAAATCTCGGGAGACGCGATACTTCGGCGATGCTACGCGGACGTTTTGTAAAGGGCGCGCACCAGAGGCGCTTAAGAAGCTATATGCCACAGTGAAAAAGGGGCAGGAGCTTGCACTTAGCATGGTGAAGGCCGGCGTCGTCGGAGATGTTATACACAGCGCGGTTAGCGATTTTTTCACTGAGCGTGGGTATCCTACTAGGGAAGAAAAAGGGCGCATGGTTGGCTTTTTCCATGGGACGGGGCATGCCGTCGGGCTGGAGGTCCATGAGGAGCCTGCAAGAATCAACAAGAGTAAGTACGTGCTCGCCGCGGGGAATGTTACAAGCGTTGAACCTGGTCTCTACTACCCATCGATAGGGGGGGTGAGAATAGAGGATCTCGTCTATGTGACAGAGGAGGGTTTCGATCTTCTCGGCAGGTATCCCAAGCAGCTTGAGATATTGTGACCCTTTCGCTGAATCGACATATGAACATCCGGCGAGAATTCAAAAAAATCTCTCGTATGGGGATCGGTCAGAGAGCCGCCGACTATTGCTTCCATACGCCGCCCCATTTTTCGGGCGGGTTGCTGGCCATGGCTATTGATCTCCTGCAAAAGAGTTTGGACGGGCCGTCATTTGGATGGAATTCAAGTATCCTGCTGAACAGCTCGGCGGCCTTTGTGAAGTTTCCTTGCAGATAGGCGTCGCGCGCTTCCTCATAACCACGGATAGATGGGAGTAGCGTCCCTGATTCACCCACGATTTCAAATATGACCGACGGGTTTTGTATACCCCATATCTTGACCGGGTCGAGCGTCCTGTATTCGAGTTCCTTTTCGGTTTCGGAGACGACGGTGCCGGATGCAAGCCCCCAGGTTTTATAAAGTCTGTTGAGCCGATTCAGCTGTTTGGCGCCTTCTATTGCGCTTCCCGCGAAACCGAAGCCGAGTCCGAAATCGCTGGAAATAATTTTACCGCGGCTTATTCCTATCCCGACTCGTACCTTTTCGATGCCAAACTTATGCCTCCATGCCTCAGTATGAGACTCGGCAGCCTTCTTGATTTCAACAGCCGATAGCGCTGCCTGCAGCGCATCGTTTTTGAGCGGCACAGGAGCGCCGAAGATGGCGGTACATTCGTCAGCGCTCCAGCTTTCGATGAATCCTCCGCGCCTCGTTATGATGCCGGTTGTGATCGTCCTGTAATCTATCAGAAAATTTCTGAAGTCATCTTCGGAGCCAAGCTCAGATATTTTTCCGAATGCCTTGATATCAAGCACTAGCGCGGAGCCTTCGCGCGCTCGGGTCGAGGTCGAGACGAGTTCGGGTTTTTTTGACAGGCGTTCTATCGCCTCACGGCCGAGTCTCCACCCAAAGGCTTGGGAGAGTTTTTTTTGAGAGTTGTCCGCGAATAGATATCTCCACGCGGTCGATGCGATGGCTGCCAGCATGATGAAAGACGCGATTTCCATTCCGGGGAGCATCAGGTTGAAGACGATTAAGGCTGCTATGGAGATGCACGCGATCAGCGCTGAAGCTGCTGCAGAGACATATATTTTTCTCGTGCCTTTGAGCTTAGAGATCGAAATCAGAAAAATGATTCCGGCAAGGGCCATTGCGGGGATAGTGATTTTCCATTCTCTGAAAGATTTGATGAATTCGTCATGGATCAGGTTTTCGACTACGCTCGACTGCAACTCTGCGGGTGTCATTTCTCCAACCGGGGTCATGATCACGGAACTGGTTGAAGAGATGATGAGGATTTTATCCCGAAGAAGATTTGGAGGAGCTTTTTCATCCACAATGTCATTGAGCGATATCGATGGAAAAGAGCCTGCGAATCTCTTGAAGTTGATGCGCACGGATGCGTCAGAGGAAGTTCTTACGAGGGTATTTCCAACTCGAACTCCGGCGATTAGACCGGCCGTGTCTTCCGATATGATTGGCGTGAAGCCTTTCCACGCTGCAAAGCTAGAGAGGGCGAGAGAGGGAAATGCTCTATCGGCAAATCTCACCGCCAGCAGGGCCGTGCTGATGACCCCTCTTTCATCGGGGAAGATGTTTTCGAACCCTTGTCTGATGTATCCTGACGGGGAAGGGAGAATCTGCGTACTCTCTACTCCAAGCATCCCTTTTAGAAGTGAGCCTTTGCCGGGTACCGAAGGAAATGACAGCCTTTCGAGCGAGTCCCCGCTTTTTAGCGCAGATCTGTCTGAGTCATTCCCCATTTCAGAGAGGGTTGGAATGAAGTTGAAGGGGACGACCATGGCTACGGGTTCCCCGGACTGCCTTGCTCCATCGTATATTCCGAGCATTTTAGCCGAGCCGGAATCCATCACCAGTAGTTTTGCCCCGGTTTTTTTGACCGCATCCATCGTGGAGGCAAAGCCTCTTTTGGCGCCGTTTTTGTGCCTTGCATCGATGATGACTACTTCTCCGGATGACGATGCAGTTCTACCCCCGGCGATGATCGCAATTTTCATGAGGAGATCGCCGAAACATTCCGATAGCCGTGCGGATAGGGATAAGGGGAACGAGCAGATGAGCAGCAGAAAAAAGATCAGGACCCACTCATTTCGAAACAGTCTCCTGAAGGTTGCAAAGATGAAATTCATGGCATGAATTTATACATGCCGTTTGTAAAATTGTCATGTAGATTCAGGATCTTTGAGCCTTTATGAGAGTATGCTGCCGGATGCGAATGCCTGCCTGTATTGATGGTAATAGACCATGACCTTTTTTACGTAGTTTTTCGTTTCTCTATAAGGCGGGATTCCTTTGAAGCGCTTAACCGCTCCCGGACCGGCGTTATAGGCGGCAAGTGCCAGCGTGAGGTCTCCATCGAACTGCACGAGGAGTTCTTTTATGTAGCGGGCCCCGGCCTCGACATTCTGAGATGGATCGAAAACATTGCTTACCTTCAGATAACGTTGGGTCGGCGTGTTTATCTGCATCAGCCCCTTGGCGCCGGCGTTAGACCGGGCGTTTGGGTTGAAGTTGGATTCAGCATGAATTATGGCAGTTATAAGCGCCGGACTCACATTATGAAGGCGCGCTGCTGCGGTGATTTCGTCGGCAAAAAGGATCGACCTGCTTTGGAAGGCCCGCTGCATGTAGTGGCCGTAGCAAAACGAAACGAGATAGAGCAGCCCTACGCCAAAGAGGCTTAGGAACATCCCCTTGTATCTTTTTGAATTCATCTCCTCTCCCCTTTTCTTTTTTTGAAGATTTCTTAGGTTCAAGTACTTATCGACCGCAGAGATCTAAGAGTTTCGTGTTTTTTATTGGGATTATTACGCTCATATTTTGAGGTGTTATCTGGATTATTTAGAAAATTTATTAGCGATGAGAGGGTATCTATTTGGATTACACACTATAGGGAGTGAAAAATATTCAACAGATATTATCTAATTAAATCAATGGGTTGAGGGCTTGCTTCGGAGTTTTGCGGTACCGTATGAAAGGTGAATGGTTAAGAGAGGTTAGGCAACTTCCCCCTCGCTTACTGCCGATAATAGATATGAGGTTGCAGGGAGGATCCTTTATGAGGAGAATTTTTGCGGTTATAGCAGGGGCTATTATTCTGGCGATATTTCTCTCTTGTTGGAGTTTTATGCCAGACAGCTCTGACCTTGAAAGATACTGCGAAGATGGCTCCGATAGCTATGAACCCACTGAGTTTGCCTAATTTATCACTTTCAGGTTCTATTGCTTCAGAATTGCCTCTTTTATATCTTCATCTGGCGGGACGATAAAGCTCTCTTCTTCCTCGCGCTTTGCGAGGCTCTGTTCGATTCTGCTGGTTACCATTTCTATGGCTACCTCGTTGTATCCCTGCCACGGGACTATTATGTCGGCGTATTCGCGGGAGGGTTCCACGAAGGCTTGGTGCATGGGGCGCACCGTCTTATAGTACTGTTTTACGACGGAATCGGTCGTTCTGCCGCGCTCGCTGAGATCGCGGGTGAGCCTCCTTATAAACCTCAGATCGGATGGGGTTTCCACGTATATCTTGATGTCTATATGTTCGCGAACATATTGATTTTCAAAAAGAAGTATCCCTTCGAGGAAGACCACCGGGCGCGCTTTCACCCTTACCGTGCTCCTTTTTCGCGAGTGGATTGTGAAATCGTATTCCGGCTTTTCGACATCCATCCCGCTTCTGAGCATGTCTATATGCTGGACGAAGAGTTCAGTATCGAAGGCAGCGGGGTGGTCAAAGTTTGTGAGAGCTCGTTCATCCAGCGGAAGGTGGGATAAGTCCCTGTAATAAGCATCCATTTCCAGATAGCTTATCCTCTTTTCTCCGACGCCTTTGATGATTTTCTGAGCGATTGTGGTCTTCCCTGAGCCCGATCCCCCAGCAATTCCAATTGTCAGAGCCTTCATATATATATCCCCTTTCCAAGCACCTTTATCGCCGATAACTAGAAAAAGTTGCCCGTTTTGAAAAGCTATTTCTGCCCAAAAAAGGTTTGTGGATGGCGAGGTGCGGTGCTATACTTCGTGCAACTTCGATTCGTATCTCGAGCAGCTTGTAAGGTTAAGTGAGAAAATCGAATATGCGAACATCGTTTAGGACCACAAAGTTTCACCGATCTGTTTCCATACAATCCTGTCTGAATGATCGCTGTGTTTCGCTCGATATATTTTCAGCGTCATGTCAGTACTTGCCTGGCTTTAAGATAGTCCCTCCAAAACCTCCCGTCGAATGGAAGTGGCAGGGGAATTGGTACACTATCGATTTTGGGTGATTTCACATATCAGTCTTCGGGCATTCGGAGGCGGCTCTCTTTTCGTGCCGCTGAGGTTTTCTATTCCGAAAAACCTCCTCCGTGATCGTGGTCGAATTTTTTGAAAGGAGCTCTTATGTTGTGCGAAGTCGAAGGTGGGACATCCGCTTCTGCAACTTCCAAAGATTTTGGAATGAAGGAGTCGGCAGGCGAGGCTTTTACGTGCACATCTTCTTCAGTTCAATTCCCACGCGACGCTTATCTGGTGGGATCCGACGGCGGTGCGAATGCGCGCCCGTCCCTGGTGGCAAGATGGCCACAGATCTTCAACGATGGAGCTCCGGTGAAGAGAGTGTTCGTTCCCATGATGGATGCATCAGGTGAAGTCGATAGCGCACAGGTGGTGGAGGTTGAGCTGGTAAATTTCGGGCGACTGGAAAGGCTCTCCTCGGCAAGTGGCGACTTGAGCGAGGTGGTTAAGATTGCACGTTCGACCACTGTCTTTATAAGCGGTAGGCACGGCCAGCAACGCTGGTCCGGTTCAGGTGTGATCGTCGATTCGGCGGATCTTCCGGTGCAGAGTGAGATGTATAAGGCTGGGGCTCACTTCATCCTGACCTGCCAGCATGTTGAGAATGACGGTGGAAGGCTTACGGTTGCGATGCCGGATGGAAAGGAATATTTTGCAGAAGTTGCCACCGCTGGAAATGGCGCTCCGCTTATGGATAAGGTGGACGACGTCGCTCTTTTGGTGGTCTATCCGAAGAGGGAGTATCGTAAGGCGAGGCTCGGTTTTTCAAGAGAGGTGGAACAGGGGGATCCTGTTGTGGTCTCTGGTCATCCCCTGGGGCTTCCGCGACACACCGTAACCTTCGGCAGAATCAGCCAGAACGAGGCTGAGACAGGAATGGTCGCCCCTGGCTTGCAGACTGATGCGGCGATAAATCCCGGCAACTCGGGCGGGCCGATGTTTAACATGAAGGGTGAAGTCATTGGAATTTCCACCTATGGTTATCCGGGCGCGGAGAATACCGCGTGTGCGCAGCCTATAGATGTGCTTCGCGACGACCTTGTTGAAGTCGCGGTTCATGGTAGAAAGAGACGCGGTTACACTGGGGTGAACCTGGCTCCGTTTCCGCTCTCCGATCGTTACGACGTTGGATTTCTGGAGGTCAACGGTTTCGATGACGATACCGGTGCCGTAGTGGAAAGGGTTGATCCGGGATCACCCGCCGATTCGTACGGCATACTGCCCGGCGATATTGTGGTTAGCATCGATACATATTCCGATGGGATTATGACAGAAAGCTTCGACATCGATTATCAGAATTCTTTCGAGTCCGGCAAGATGCAACGCATAATAATGGGCGTACTGCCTGGAAACGATGTCGTCTATCGTATCTATCGGCCCGATGGGACCGGCTTTGGAAGGGAAATGGAAGTGCGTGTTCCTGTCGAGGAGTTGAATGTCGAGGAATACGTGCAGTGATAGTGGAAATTTTCACGTTGCCACCAATTTAAACCGCACTAGCTGCAGCCCGACCTGACAACCCGCATTTCCAGTCGCAATCCAATCTCGCAACTGCTGATCAAGGGATTATCGATCGGGTGATTATGGCCTTTCTGCCATTTGATTGTGCAGGTGGAGATGCCGCGCTCCTGATTTGCGTTTCGATATGAGATGCCGTGTGAGGATACCAAATTTCCATTTCAATTTTGGCTGTTAATCTATATAAAGTCTTCGGCGTTGTCGGTTTGCCTGACATAACGGGGGGATCATGCCGTTTTCAAACAGAACCAAAATAGTAGCGACGATAGGACCGGCGAGCAATTCGAGGCGGGTCATGCGGGCCATGATAAGTGCAGGGGCCGACATATTCAGGATAAACGGTGCTCATGGGGACAGTAAAGAGCATAAGGAGGTAATAGATCTTATTCGCTCGGTCGCTAAATCGATGAAAGCTCCGATAGGAATTCTTTTTGACCTCCCCGGTCCCAAGATAAGGCTGGGGGAACTCCTTCAGGAGTCGGTGCAGCTCAAAAAGGGGCGCAGCGTCGTGCTTGTGTGTGGGAAAAAGCGTGCTCCGGCAGGGCAAATTCCGGTTCAAGATAAATTTGTGGCGCGGGCGGTTAAAAGCGGAAGCAGGATTTTTATAAACGATGGAATAGTCGAACTGAAGGTGATGAAGGTCTACGGTAGTTATATTGAATGCAAAGTGATCGTCGGCGGGGAGATAAGGTCGCGCAAAGGGATCAATCTTCCCAATATAAAACTTCCGATTCCGACTCTTACTCCCAAGGACAGAAAGCTTCTGGACTTTGCGATAAAGAATGAAGTTGACTACGTTGGACTCTCCTTTGTGCGCAACGCCGCCAATGTGAAATATATGAAAAACCTTCTGGCGCGTCGTGCCCCTGAGATTGGCATTATTTCAAAGATCGAAAAGCCTGAGGCACTCCTCGAACTTAAAGAGATCATCAAGCTCTCGGATGCGGTGATGATAGCACGCGGCGATCTCGGCGTTGAAATGCCATTCGACAAAATTCCTACGATACAAAAGATGATAATCGAGAGTTGCCGGGCACTGTGTAAACCCGCCATCACCGCCACTCAGATGATGGAATCGATGGTCAGCTCCCTTCGTCCAACCAGGGCGGAAGCCACTGACGTCGCTATGGCGGTATGGGAGGGGACTGATGCTGTGATGCTATCGGAGGAAACGAGCATAGGTTGGAACCCGGCTAAAGCCGTTAGTGCAATGGCCAGGATAGCGCTCGAAGCGGAGCGCAACATCCCCCAAAGTTCCTATCCCGAACCCAAGCAGGAGAAAAAGGAGTTGCAGGGGCAGGTCATAAGCTATGCTTCAGCGGTAGTGGCGGATGAGATATCAGCGAAGGCGATAGTGACTCCGACCAGGAGCGGCAGGACGGCGCTGTTTATAAGTTCGGCGAGGCCACGTTCGCCGATACTGGCTCCGACCCAACATGAATCGGTTGCCAGGAGGATGAATCTTTATTGGGGCGTCGTTCCGCTTATAATGCCACCCTTCAATACGGTGGATGAGATGCTCTCACACGCGGAGAAGGTTGCTATTATGAGGTCGCGATTTATCAAGAAGGGTGATTCGATAGTGATCGTCAGCGGAGCTCACGGCAAAAAAGATGATATCACAAGGCTGCTCGAAATCAGAACGGTCTAAAGGTTTGCTCGATCATCTGAACGTATTCTTAATCGTGGAGACCTTTCCCTCGGCGGGATGGAAAATAACAGGACGCAAGTTCTTCTAGATCAAAGCTCGTGTCTTTGCATTGCAAAGATGAAATCTTCCGTATAAATTGCGTTTCCGGAGGCTGGGTATGGGGATAAAAAACATTGCGATACTGACAGGCGGCGGTGACTGCCCTGGGTTGAATGCGGCAATAAGGGCGATAGCCAAGACGGCGATGTATGACTATGGCTGGAACGTCATCGGAATCCTTGACGGATATCAGGGGCTAATTTCCGGCAAAAAGAGAAATTTAAAACCGGCCGATGTTTCCAATATACTCACGCTTGGCGGCACGATCCTTGGGACTTCAAACAAGGCGGATCCATTCGAGAAGAGCGTGAGCGGCGCGGAAATTCTTTCCAAAAGCGTCCTTGAGAACCTCGACAAGTGGGAGGTTGACGCGCTCTTCTGCATCGGTGGGGATGGTACGAACACGGTTGCCAACAAGATATCAAAGGTTTGGCCTAATATCATAGGCGTTCCAAAGACGATAGACAACGATCTGCTCTGCACCGACCAGACATTCGGATTCGATACTGCGTGTGCGTTTGTTACCGAGTCGCTCGACAGAATACATTCCACTGCGCAGTCTCACCACAGAGCGATGGTCATAGAGGTGATGGGGCGCTATGCTGGATGGATCGCCCTGGCTGGCGGCCTTGCCGGTGGTGGAGATGTCATTCTGATACCGGAAATACCGTTTAAGTGGGAAGCGATTTGCGAGGCCATTAATAGACGTTCCAGAATTGGCAAACGATTCAGCATAGTAGTTGTTTCTGAAGGGGCACATCCTGCCGGGGAAAAGATGGTCGTCCGCAAGCTGATAAAGGACAGCCCCGATCCGATTAGGCTCGGCGGAATAGGGCAGGTAGTCGCAGACAGGATCGAACTGGAAACAGGGATTGAATCGCGCGTCACCGTGCTCGGACATCTGCAGCGAGGCGGGTCGCCGAGTTTCTTCGACCGGATACTTGCCACAAAATACGGAGTCGCTGCCGTGAGAATGGCGTATGCGGGGAAGTTTGGAACGATGGCCGCTATGCGAGAGGGCAGAATGGTTCCGGTGAGCCTCGATGAGGTCACAGCCGGGCTCAAGCTCGTAAAGGAAAACGATGAGCTAGTTGTCGCCGCAAAATCCCTCGGCACGTCGTTTGGAGTCTGAACTTGACCTGATTAATTATTGTCCTCTCTGGAAAGCACTATCTGTTCGACACCCGACAGATCCCCGAAACTTCCTCCTTCACTCACGAATCGAATGACCATTTCGTCATCGATGACCCTGGATCCGCATATTTCATCTATTCCGTATTCGAACAGAACGGGAGATATTACCGATGATGGGCCGAGCATGCTTACAAATGCGTTCTTGGTGAGATCGGCGATGTGGGTGAAGGTGCCGTTTATTAGGGTTGTTCCGGTGATGATCACGACTTCAGCGAGGGGTATCACATCGTCGGCGGCGCCGGCGGGCAGGTCGCCGGGAGAGGGGTGAAGTTCGAGGATGTCGAGATGCGCGCAGAGTTTTTTCAACTCTTCGGCGAATTTGAAACGCCCAACCATCGCCACCCGCTTTCCAGCGCACCTTTCATACAATGATTTTTTACCATTCCTAACTTGGACCTTCTTTTCTTCAATATCTATGAGAGAGTTGATTGCCGCCACTCCTACTGATGCCTCGGTCAGGTCGTCTGAAAGGGCGTAAGCGGAGAGTTCTTTGGCACCGAGTTTTGTTAGCGAACCGCAGCCGCGGATTTGGTTTCTTTTCTCATTCGAAGAGGCATCTCTCGGAAAGAGATATGCGAGCCCAAGCCTTTTGCTTTTTACCATTACCGATCTTTGGCAGATCCTCACATCGGTGACAGGATGGTCACCGCGCAGCGTATCTATTATTTTTTCGACCGGGTTGGTCCTCACAAATTCCCCCTTCGACTATGCGGGTTATAGTGCGATCCAGTTTATTTTCAAGTGAACTCCTTCCTTCTTGTACTTATCCGCGCGCTGCCGTATAAGGGGGCACTTTAATCTGGAGGAAAAATGGAGAGTGCGGTTAAGATTCGCGACGGAATTTATTGGATAGGGGTTAATGACAGGACTACGGACATATTCGAGGGGATTTGGCCGCTGCCTCGTGGAGTTTCCTACAATTCCTACATTATAGATGATGATAAAGTAGCTGTAATTGACACCGTGAAACAGAATTCCTTTGAAAAATTTCTGGATAAAATCAACAGCGTGATAGGTTTAGGGCGCAAGATCGACTACCTCATCGTAAATCACATGGAGCCCGATCATTCCGGTGCCATAGGGCTATTGCTAAACCTTCATCCGGAGATGAAGATAGTCGGCAACAAGAAGACCGCGGAATTTTTGAAGAGTTTTTTCGGAATCAGCGAAAATGTCGTGACGGTAGCCGATGGTGGCTCACTCGATCTCGGAAAACACAGACTTTCTTTTCATCTCACGCCGATGGTGCACTGGCCGGAGACGATGGTCACCTATGAGTCCGAGGAGAAGATCCTCTTTTCTGCGGATGCCTTCGGTGGCTTCGGCGCGCTGACCGGCGGCATCTTCGATGACGAGGTCGACATCGCCTATTTCGAGGATGAGATACTTCGCTATTTTTCCAACATCGTCGGCAAATACTGCGCTATGGTGCAAAAGGCGATCGAAAAGCTAAAACACATAAACATATCCGTCATCGCTCCGACACACGGCCCCGTGTGGCGCTCGAATCCCGGTTGGATAGTGGATCGCTACGACAGGTGGAGCCGCCATCAGGCTGAGGCCGGAGTCGTAATTGCCTACGCATCGATGTACGGCAACACCGAAAAGATGATGGAGGCGGTAGCTAGCGGCCTGGCTGAGCAGGATGTCTCGAGAATCAGGATTCATGACGTCTCTCGAACTCATATTTCATTTCTTATAAGGGATGCCTGGCGTTTCAAGGCCCTGATACTCGGCAGCCCGACCTACGATACCAAACTCTTCCCCACTATGGATAACTTCGTGAAAATGCTGAGTCATAAGCAGCTTAAGAATAGAATCTTAGGGCTTTTTGGGACCTACGGCTGGAGCGGAGGTGGGGTATCTTCTTTAAGGGATTTTGCATCATCTATAGGTTGGGATTTGATAGAACCTATCATCGAATCAAGGTGTTCTCCCACTGAAGGTGATTTGAAGCACTGCTTTACTCTTGGTCAGAAAGTAGTTGAAAAACTTAAACAATGTCCATCGTGCATGTGAGCCAATTTAATTAGCTTGACTCATCTCCTCTAATATGTTCTTAACGATAATGATTCTTAATAAATGATATTTATATGAGAGCTTCCTCAAGAAATACTGTTCAGAAGAAGGTGATTTTGGAGGCCATTCGCAGCGTCAAGAGCCATCCTACTGCGGATGAACTCTTCTCGATGGTCAGGAGGAGCCTGCCTAACATAAGCCTTGCCACGGTCTATAGGAATTTGGAACAGATGTCCGAGGCTGGAATAATCAAAAAGATAGAGGTGGCCGGAAAACAGAAGAGATTCGATGCCGACCTGAGCGATCACTGTCATTTCAGGTGCAGGGATTGCGGTGCGGTCCATGACTTTGAGATCCCCTCTATTAGCACCATCATCGACCGCCTGGAGGGGGTCGCAGATCACGATCTGAGCGTCGAGGGGTATAATATTGAGTTCTTCGGACGTTGTAGCAAGTGCAGAAACAATTCGCAGCTGCCAAAACAGGCGGAAAGGAGAGATTAAAATGGCTTTAAAAGGAACCAGGACAGAAAAGAATTTGCTGACGGCTTTCTCCGGAGAGTCGCAGGCCAGAAACAGGTACACCTATTATGCGTCAAAGGCGAAAAACGAAGGCTTCATGCAGATATCGGACATATTCGAAGAGACTGCCAACCATGAAAAGGAACACGCCAAGAGGTTGTTCAAATTTCTGGAGGGGGGTGAGGTTGAGATTACGGGTTTTTTCCCGGCCGGAGTCATCGGCACGACCTCCGAGAATCTCAAGGAGGCCGCTGGCGGAGAAAATCACGAGTGGACAGAGATGTACCCCTCATTCGCAAAAATTGCGCGTGAGGAGGGCTTCAAAGAGATTGCCGATGTATTCGAGGCGATCGCAGTCGCGGAAAAGCAGCATGAGAAGCGCTATCTCGATCTCAAGAGGAATATCGATCAGGGACGCGTCTTCAAGCGCGATAGCAAGACCATGTGGCGCTGTCGCAATTGCGGATACCTGCATGAAGGAAACGAAGCCCCTGAGAAGTGCGCAGCATGTGCGCATCCAAGGGCCCACTTCGAGATTCTGGGCGAAAACTGGTAAGGAGGAAAAATGTCGGAACACAAGGGTGCTGTTACATTTCAGGGCGTGCCGCTGACTTTGGTTGGAAATACCGTGAAGATCGGCGATCTTGCGCCCGACGTCTCGCTCACCGGCACGGATATGAACGAGGTAAAGCTCTCCTCTTTCCGCGGCAAGGTTTGCGTTATCCTGTCCGTTCCTTCGCTCGATACTGCCGTGTGTGATATCGAAACCCGGCGTTTCAACTTGGAGGCCGAGAAACTGGGTTCTAACGTTCACATCATAGCCGTAAGCATGGATCTTCCGTTTGCCCAGAAACGCTGGTGCGGCGCGGCCTCGGTCGAGAGGGTTCACCTCATGTCTGACCATAAAGAGGCCCTCTTCGGAAATGAGTACGGCCTTCTCATAAAGGAGTTGCGGCTGCTCGCCAGATCCGTCATCATCTTGGATCGTGAAGGGTATGTCAGATACAACGAACTGGTTGGAGAAATTACCAAGGAACCAAATTATGAAGAGGTTCTGGCGGCTTTAAAAGAGCTGCTTTAAAGAAGAAAGGAGAAAACGATGACGAAGAAATTGGAAATTTATAAGTGCGAGATATGCGGCAATATGGTCGAGATGATCCATGCCGGCGCGGGTTCTCTTGTCTGCTGCAATCAGCCGATGAGGCTCTTCGCTGAAAACACGACCGATGGCGCCAAGGAAAAACATGTCCCGGTGGTCGAAACTCAGGACGGTCGCATCCTGGTCAAGGTTGGCAGCGCGGTGCATCCTATGGAAGAAAAGCACTATATCGAATGGATAGAGCTGATAGCTGGTGACAAGGCCTTCAGAAAATTTTTGAAGCCCGGCGACAAGCCAGAAGCCGCTTTTTGCAAACCGGATGGGGCTTTTACCGTCCGCGAATACTGCAACCTGCATGGACTTTGGAAAGGGGAAAGCTAATTATGATGAATAAAAGGGTAAGGGACGCGATGAACGTCCAAATCCAAAAAGAAATTTTTTCGTCGTACCTCTACCTGTCGATGGCCGCTTATTTCGATTCAGTCGGGCTTGACGGGATGGCCTCTTGGATGAGGGTTCAGTCGCAGGAGGAGCTTTTTCATGCGATGAAATTTTTCGATCACTTGAAGGATCGTGAAGGCAGGGTAGAGCTGTTGGCGCTCGAAAAACCGGCTACCGAATGGGCTTCTCCGCTGGAGGCGTTCAAGGCAGCGTACGAGCATGAGAAGATGATATCGGCATCGATAAATAACATCATGACGATCGCGCACGAGGAAAAGGATTACGCAGCCTTTCCGATGCTCAGCTGGTTTGTCGAGGAGCAGATAGAGGAAGAGGCGTCCGTTTCCAAGATTGTTGGCGAGCTGGAACGTCTTGGATCTTCAGGACATGGCATGATGATGATCGATCGTGAACTCGGCGTCAGGACATTCACCTATCCCGCTGCAACGACGGCTGAGTAGATCGAGGGTCAGCTTTTTCATATCTCAATGGGAGGGCCGGATGTGCTTGGCGTCCGGCCTTTCGAATACAGAGGGGGGTTGATGAAAAACGATCTTACCGCAGTTGAGGTGATAGGAATGGGAATAAGGAGCGAACAGGATGCCGCTGCCTTCTATGGAAAAGTTTCCAAGAAAGTTAAGAACCCCCTTGTGAGAGCTAAATTTGAACAGCTCGCGCGGGAGGAGGTAGGGCATAAGGCGATGCTCGTAGCCATGTACCAGAAAATTACCGGTGAAAAAAATCCTCCGCAGATACCGGGCGAGCCCGATACGGCTGAAAAGGGCGGAGTCCTCATCGATGTCGAGGATATGGAGGAGCTGCTGAATTTCGCTATCTTCCGGGAGCAGGAGTCCTCGCGTTTTTATTCAGAAGCGGCCTCGTTTTCAAAGGATCCCAGCGGGAAGCGCACTCTCGAGTATCTCGCGGGTATAGAGCGAGCGCACGAGGCTATGCTTGCTGAGGAGAAGGCAGCCTTTCTGCGCGATCGCGATTGGTATTTAAACAATGACGACATTCAGCTTGTTGGACCGTAACAGGTGAAACATGGAATTTAAAATAGTTTCAGAAAATTCAGCTATAAACCAGGCGCTTTTTCAGGTTACGCACGGCCTTTATATTTTAACCTCCACCTCGGGCGGGAGGTTAAACGGACAATGCCTTGATGCACTTATGCAGGTGACGAGCATACCACCGCGAATAGCGATCGGCGTGGGCAAGAGGACGCTCACATGCGAGATGATATCGGAGAGCGGGCTTTTCGTGGCGAACGTGATCGATCGATTGGAGCCGGGCTGTTATGACAAGGTTAAATGGTTCGGATTCCAAAGCGGAAGACATGTCGATAAGTTTCATGACTATCTCTATGAGCTTGGAGAGCTCGGCGTCCCGATACTTCCGGAGGCAAAGGCATTTTACGAATGCAGGGTGGAAAGGGAGCTCTCTTCAGATCTCGGCACGCACATGCTCTTCGTAGGGAGCGTCGTGCGCGCCGGGGTGCGCGAGGATGGCGAACCTCTGACCTATAATGAGTACAGGAAGGTAATCAAAAAAGGAGCGAAGAATGGATAAGTGGATATGCGATGTGTGTGGTTATGTGTATGACCCGGAGGCGGGTGATCCCACAAATGGCGTTGCTCCAGGCACCAAATTCGAGGACATCCCGGAAGATTGGGCGTGCCCCGAATGTGGGGTCGGGAAAGACCAGTTTTCCAAGATGTGATATAACAGAGACTTTCGTCAGACGAACAGAGACTTTCGTCAGACGGAGCAAGTTAACTTTGTCAGACGGAGCAATTTAACTTCCTGTTATCATTATTATTATTTCCTCAGTCCGGCGAAAAACCTCGCTCCGTCTGATAAAATGCGTCTGACAAAATGCCGATGTCGCAAGAAGGGGGCGCGTCAGAAAAGTGATGAATAGAGTGCGCCGATGTGACATCTTGCGGCCATGAAAAAGATAATATTTGGCGAGGTGGAAATATCTCCCTCTAAAATCGTATGCGTCGGTAAAAATTATCGCGCGCATATCGCCGAGATGGGGGGCGCCGGCGCGGGCTCGGAGCCGGCAATATTCATAAAGCCCAATTCTGCCATTTCTTTCGGGGAGGATGAGATTGTGATTCCTGAAAGCTTTGGGCTCATTCATTACGAGGTAGAACTTTGCATGCTTATAGGCGATGAGTGCAGCTTTGTGAAAGAGGCTGATGCGATGACATTTGTATCAGCGTATTGCGTTGGGCTGGACCTAACCTTGCGCGACATGCAGTCAGCGGCAAAGAAATTTGGATGGCCGTGGACTCTTTCCAAAGGTTTTAACGGCTCCGCTCCGATTGGCGGTTTCATTCCAGCCTCCAAAATTCCTGATCCTATGGCCCTTGAGATTTTGCTCAAGGTAAACGGTGATTTCAGACAGCGCTCGAATACATCCCAGATGATTTTCTCGCCGGCGAAAATAATAAGTTATATTTCCAGCTATATAACCCTCGAGGCCGGTGATATCGTGATGACGGGGACCCCTGAAGGGGTGGGCCCTCTGTACAATGGCGACTCGGTAATTGCGGAGATAGAGCCTTGCCCCTCTCTTCAGCTCAGGATCTTGCGAACCTAGGAGCATGAGATGCTTCAGATCCTTTATGGAATTTCAGACGCAATCTTTGATCTTCTGAATGAAATGAGTCCGTATCTTCTCTTCGGCTTTATCTTCGCGGGAATTCTTCACGTGCTTTTTCCGATCGATGCCTTTGCGAGGCATTTGGGAAAGAGAGGTTTCTGGTCCGTCATAAAGGCTGTGATTTTTGGGATCCCCCTTCCCCTTTGTTCGTGCAGCGTAATTCCATCCGCAATACTCTTGCGTAGGAGAGGCGCGAGCCGTGGAGCTATTCTGAGTTTCTTGGTCGCTACTCCCATCACAGGTATAGATTCGATAATGGCCACCTATTCGTTGATGGGGCTTTTTTTTACCGTATTTCGCGTGATCGCCTCTTCGGTGACTGCCATTGTGACCGGCATCATGGGAAATCTGCTTCTTCCCAAGGAAGAATTGGTAATGCATGTCCATCATTATCCTCCCATGTCGGATGATCCTCAGTGCTGCCACGATGAGGCTGCAAAGAGATCGATGAAAATACACCACAGAATCAGAACGCTCTTCAGGTACGCTTTCATTGAGCTTTTGGGGGATATTTGGAAGTGGCTGGTGATCGGCCTGATAGTCGGAGGTGTGATATCCTACTTCGTTCCAGAGAATATCATACAGAGGTATCTGGGCGGAGGCTTGCAGCCGATGCTGATAATGATGTTGGTGGGAATTCCCATGTACATCTGCGCCACCGGCTCGATTCCAATCGTTGCGGCGCTGATCTTCAAAGGGATGAGTCCGGGGGTCGGTCTCGTTTTCCTTCTTGCCGGACCGGCGACAAATGCCGTTACTTTTACGGTCGTGGCCAGGGAGCTCGGCAAGGGTGCTGCTGTAATATACGTGACCTGCATAGCTGTTATGAGCTTGCTGATGGGGCTTGTCCTCGATCTACTCTGGGAAAAGGGTTCTTCACCGCCATTGCACGCGATGACGCACGGGCCTATGCTTCCATCATGGGTTTCAGATTCTTCAACTATCATCTTTTTAGCGTTGATACTGCTCGTATCTATCAGGAATGCGGGAAAGGGCGGAGGGGATAAGAGCTGCTGTGGTCATTGATCGCTATAGAGTTTGCTGTAAGCCTCTCCACATTTACCGTGATTGTTTTTCGACGGATTTATTAAAGGAGCCTCTGAGAAACCACCGGTAAGCGCCTCTAAAAACTATCTATGAAAGCCGTCAATGACTTCGACCATGGACGATTGACCATCGACCAACATCTCTAGCTTCTGTTTTTCCGCCAGTCACCAGTCACGGCAGTTACGGGATCCCCGATTACACCACTCGGGGATGACAAGCGCATAGCTTTTAGAGTCGCCCTGAATTTGCTGATTTTTCAGAGGTTACTAAAGCCATCTGGATGGAGTTTGAAAAACTGCAAGTTACATCTTGATTTTTTGTTACATCTTGATCTTCTTCAGGGGATGCTGACCCCGGAAAGAGCTTATGAAAAATTCGATGATAGACATTAGATGCGTGAATACGCTGAGGATGTTGGCTATCGATCAGGTGGAGCGCGCTAAGTCGGGTCACCCCGGAATGCCGCTGGGGGCCGCACCTATGGCTTATCTGCTATGGGCCGAGTTTTTGAGACACAATCCAAAAAATCCCTCATGGCCCAACAGGGATAGATTCATCTTGTCAGCAGGGCATGGATCAGCCCTCCTGTATGCGCTTCTTCATCTGTTCGGCTATGATCTACCGATTTCCGAACTCGAAAATTTCAGGCAGTGGGGAAGCCGCACCCCCGGCCACCCGGAGTACAATATAAATCTGGGGATAGAGGCTACCACGGGGCCTCTGGGTCAGGGGATTGCCATGGCTGTCGGGATGGCTGTTGCTGAAAGGTCGATGGCTGCCCGGTATAACAGGGAGGGATTTCCCATCGTCGACCATAGGACATTCGTCTTGTGCTCTGACGGGGATCTCATGGAAGGGGTCGCCTATGAGGCCGCATCATTTGCGGGGCACCAGCGTCTTGGTAAACTAATCTGCCTTCACGATGATAATCATATATCCATCGAAGGGGAGACGGAGCTGGCCTTTACCGAGGACATCGGAAAGCGCTTCAGGGCCTATGGATGGCATGTCGATAGAGTCAGGGACGGCAACGACATGGGTTCGATCTCTGCCGCGATAAAAGAGGCTATGAAGGAAGACCGTCCCTCCTTTATATCGGTCAGAACGCATATAGGTTTTGGTTCTCCGAAGCAGGACAGCGCATCTGCGCACGGCGCACCTCTGGGGGCTGGCGCTTCTCGCATCACTAAGGAATTTTACGGATGGCCAGCCGACAGGAGTTTTTTCATTCCCGACGATGTGCGCCTGCGCGTCGAAGAACTTTCGAAGCGGGGAGGGGGGCTTGCGGCGAGCTGGCAGGAACTTTTTGAAAGCTATTCGAAGCTCTATCCCGACGAGGCCAAGTGTTTCGAGAGGGATATTGCATCGGTTCTGTGCGATGGTTTGGATTTGAAGATTCCGGAATTTTCCTCCGGCGAGAATATCGCTACGAGAAGTGCTTCTGGAAAGGTCATCAATTCAATTGCCCCATTTGTGCCGAACTTGGTCGGCGGTTCGGCTGACCTAGCGCCATCTAACAATACCGAGATATCCGGCGCAAGCTATGCATCACATGAGTTTCCAGAAGGAAGAAATATCCACTATGGGGTGAGGGAACATGCCATGGCTGCGATTACCAATGGCATTGCCCTTCATTCCGGCTTTATTCCGTACTGTGGGACCTTTCTGGTTTTTTCCGATTACATGAGGCCAGCGATACGCCTTGCAGCGCTAATGGATCTGCACAGCATCTTCATATTCACCCATGACTCGATAGGTGTCGGTGAGGACGGCCCGACGCATCAGCCGATTGAGCATCTGATGTCGCTTCGAACGATTCCGGGACTTTTTGTCATTCGCCCGGCGGATGCGAATGAGACTGCCGCGGCGTGGAAATTCGCGCTCGAGTGCAAGAGCCCTGTAGCGATTATTCTCTCGAGGCAGAATCTTCCCGTTCTACCGGTCGATGAATATCCGGTGCACGCCGGTGTCGCAAGAGGGGCATACATACTGAAGGGAAGGGCGTGGCCGGACCTTATACTCATAGCCACCGGTTCGGAGGTCCATCTTGCCATGGCGGCTGCGGAAATTTTGGAGAAAAAGGATCTCAATGTAAGAGTGGTCTCCATGCCGTCCTGGAAGATATTCGAGATGCAGGATGTCGGATACAAAGAGAAGGTCCTTCCAGCCGATGCGAAAAAAAGGATTTCAATAGAGGCTGGTATCACGCTGGGATGGGAGAGGTATATTGGAAGTGAAGGGCGTGCGATAGGGATCGACAGGTTTGGCGCTTCGGCGCCGGGGCCAGTGGTTATGGAAAAGATGGGTTTTACGATTGATCACGTAGTGTCGGTAGCTATGGAGTTGGTCGGGAAGGGGCAATAAGATCAAGCCCCGACATCCCCGCAGCGCTTTTCTACCTGCGCTTTTAGCCTTGCATGCGCATCTTTGGAAAAAAAGACATTCGATTTTTCCACCATGTGATGGGGGTTATAACTTTCCTTTGCCTTGCGCAGTCCCTCTATTCCCAGATCCTGCTCGCGATTTACGAATTTAAATTCAGCGAGGTGATTTTTCGCAAACCAGTTGTTGACCAGCTGGTACAGCCCCTTGAAATTTCCCGAGGCCTTTTCGAAGTGGATGACGGCGGTCTCGGAGTTCAGTTTTTCCCCGATTGTGAACGCCTCGACTTTTCCATAGATCCTTATCGCGGCCCCTGTTACCGGGAAACTGTCGTAGTTTTCAAGGATCGTCCTTATTGCGCGATATTCGTGACAGAGGCCGGGCTCGGTTCCGCATTTTCTCGATTCGCACCATCTCTTCATGAATTCCGTCACCTCGCTCAGGTTTTCAGAGCCGATCTCCTCGTAGGAACATTCGTAGTTTTCCAGGCACTGGTTGAGAAGGTTCTTCTTGGCGTGAAATCTGTTTCCTGAGAGTGATGCGAGTTCTTCTCTCATATAAACATAATCATGATTTGCTCTGTCATCCGACCTTTCGAAGCCGCGAATAGCTATGTTATGCGGAATTCTTTCGGCGGCGATCACTGGCTTTCCCGATATCTTTTGAATTACCGTAGCCGCATCGCCAAGTTCGATATTCCCCAGCGGTGCGCCGTATATCGACATGAATTCCCCGTGGTCGGCGTAGAATATCAGTCCGTTTTTTGAGTCGGAGATTATGCCGACAGGATGCGATTCCTTCCAGGCATAGAGGTTGGTAAAGGTCTGTTCGGACGCAATTGGTGGAAATGCCGCGAGCGCTTCGAGTGCGATATCCCTGTGCTCCATCGATATCAGGCCAAGGTCTTTCATGATATCTTCCTGAAATTTTTTTTCATCATCCTGTGTTCGATTCCTATCTCTATGAACGGTTCACCCTCTATTTTATATCCGAGCTTTTCGAAAAATGGCGCAGAGGTGTGACGTGCATGCAGATAGACCTCCTCGATTCCTTCGGATATCAGCCTTTTTTCCATCTTCCTCACCAGCATGGCCCCCAAACCTTGGCCGCGATATTTTTCGTGTACCGCCATCTGATAGAGCCTCCCAGTTTTTCCCTGAGGGCGAAAGAGAACGCAGCCGACCGGAATTTTTCCGTCGAGCGCTATCAGATGAAGGCTCTCCCTTTCGAAGGGGAATTCCTCGGTTCCGGCATCGAGGCCCAAAGGTTTTCTCAGGACCTCGACCCGCAAAGCGCGTTCCATGGGGTATAGCGGGTCTTGCGTATTTATGAATCGTATCTCCATGTGTGAGTCGGACTATCCATCTCTTCGACAAAAAAGACAATAGCAAGCTTTTTAGTTTTCTATTGAGTCGGCCACAGATCTATGTTCATTTCGGGGCCTAACTGCGAAGGAGGATTAAATGGCCTACATCCTAGTTGCCTTGGCATCGCTGGTGGTTTCGGCCCTGACTCTTTTTTCGGGATTTGGCCTCGGCACGCTGCTTATGCCGGTCTTTGCGCTCTTTTTCCCGGTGGAACTCGCCATCGCCGCGACTGCGATCGTCCACCTTGCCAACAATATTTTCAAGGTCTTTCTCGTGGGCAGAAAGGCGAGGCTCAAGGTCGTTGCCGCCTTCGCAATTCCTGCCACGATCGCCGCCGTGATCGGAGCGCTTTGCCTTGGATATTTCGTCGATATCGCACCGATTTACTCATACGAGCTTTTCGGAAGAAGCCTCGATCTTACCGCGGTAAAACTTACGATAGGCATTCTGATCGTTATCTTCGGTCTCTTGGAGATAATTCCGTTTTTTGAAACTATCGCCCTCGATTCCAAATATATCCCTCTCGGAGGATTTCTTTCCGGATTCTTCGGCGGGCTTTCCGGCCATCAGGGGGCTTTAAGGACCACATTTCTCATGCGCCTGGGGATGCCGAAGGAGGAATTCGTCGGTACCGTTGTTCTCTCCGCGGTGATTGTGGATGTTTTCAGGATAGCCGTCTATGGCTTCACATTTATGCGGCTGGAACTTTTTTCCTCCGGAGATTCGGCGATAAGGGGACTGGTCGCCGCGGGAATAATATTCGCATTCATAGGTTCATTTACAGGTGCGAGGATCTTGAAAAAAGTTACGATGAAATTTATCAATAGATTGGTTGGTGCGATGCTTATAGCATTGGGGTTTGGAATCGCAGCTGGGGTGTTATGACAAAACCTAAAATAGATTCCGTTCTAAAGAAATGCCATCTCTTTGCCGAGCTCGACCCTCGGTCGATATCGGGTATCGCCGCCCTCGCATCGGAAAAATCTCTTGCAGATGGTGAAATTCTATTTTCGGAAGGGGATGAGGCCGCCTTTCTTTTTATCCTCGAATCCGGAGCGATCGATTTGGTGAAATATTCTTCGGAAGGGAGGGAGAGGCTTGTTCGCAGCGTCTCTCCGGTGGAAATATTTGCCGAGGCCGCCGTTTTTTCAGGCGAGGAATATCCGGCCACCGCGGTAGCTAGAAAAGATTCCAGGGTGGTTGCGATAAGAAAAGACCGACTCTCATCATTCATAAGGAAACATCCCGATGTTTCGATGAAGATGATGGGCGTGATGTCATCCCTTCTCAGACATTTGAATTCCCTTTTATCGGAGCTCTCCCTCGACAGCGTCGAGGCGCGTCTTGCCGCCTACTTTGTAAAGCGCGCCCGAAAACAGGGGGCGGAGTTTTTTTTGGGGATGCAAAAACGTGAGCTCGCCTCCAGATTGGGGACGGTTCCGGAAACTTTTTCAAGAAATTTAAAGAAATTTTTGAAAGCGGGGTTTTTGCAGATCTCGGGCGGCAAGGTAAAGATATTGAATATCAAGGAGTTGTCTCGCATCGCCTCCGGGTGTAAAAAATCTGAAAATTGATCTCAGTCAATTACATCGCTTTTTTTTGGCTGTAGGTTCCAGCCCGGATAACAGAGGAGACAGGGATGCCAAAGGTCATCAGGAAGATCATCAAGATAGACGAAGAAAAATGCGACGGCTGCGGGCTGTGCATTCCCTCATGCAAGGAGGGGGCGCTTCAGATCGTGGACGGCAAGGCGAGGCTGGTAAGCGATGTCTATTGCGACGGCCTTGGCGCATGCCTAGGCGAGTGCCCGCGCGGCGCCATCACTATAGAGGAACGTGAGGCCGAGGCCTTCGATGAAACAGCTGTAGAGAAACAGGCGATGCGCGAAGGCAGTAGTACTATCCCTGATGAAACTAAGGGGTGCAGTTCTTCCAACCAGTCACGAGTTACGAGTAACGAGTCACCGCTTCCATGCGGCTGCCCCGGCACGATGGCGAAGGAACTCAAGGTTGCGGGAAAGGCTAAGGCTGAGGCTAAGGTTGAGGCGCAGCGCAACAAGTGCTGTGGAATTGCGAGCGAACTTACGCATTGGCCCGTTCAGCTGGCCCTGATCCCGGTCAATGCCCCCTATCTGAAAAACGCCGATCTGCTTCTTCTGGCCGACTGCACCGCTGTCGCGTATGCAAATCTACATCACGATTTTATCAGGGGGAGAGTCGTTGCGATGGCCTGCCCCAAGCTAGACAACACCGATCCCTACGTGCAAAAACTCGCCGCGATGATACAGACAAATGATTTTCGTTCAATCGAGGTCGTCATGATGGAGGTGCCTTGCTGCGCCGGACTTTTTTCGCTTGTGCAGAGGGCTGCGGAATCGTCAGGAGTGAGGGTGCGCATCAAAAAGACGATCATAAGCCTGGAAGGAGGAGTCAGGGAAGATGATTAGCTCTGTTACTATGGACTATTGACCATAGACAATTGACCAAAACCTAAATAGGTTCGTGAATTGTCGCTTAACTTTCAAAAGGAGAATATGTATGGACACGAAAATGTTTTGCTATCAGTGCGAACAGACGGTCGGAGGCAAGGGATGTACGATGAAGGGGGTATGCGGCAAGGAGCCCGAGGTATCCTCGATGATAGATCTGTTGGTGCAGAGCGCAAAGGACGTTTCTGTGCTGGCACACGAAGCTAGAAAACGAGGCATCAAGACGAGAGATGCCGACCTTTTCGTCGTAGAGGCGCTTTTTACGACAGTCACGAACGTGAATTTCGACGAGAATAGATATCTTCCATTTATAGAGAAATACAAGTCGATCAGAAAAAATCTGGCAGATGCCCTCGGCAAGGATGCGCCAGCCCCTTCATTCGAACCGGCAAAGGACCTGGCCTCGCTCGAGAAACAGGCTGGACACTTTTCAATTCCAGATCGCAAGACCAAGCTCGGCGAAGATATCGTCGGATTGCATGAGACTCTGGTGTACGGTCTTAAAGGGATGGCGGCCTATGCTGACCATGCTCACGTGCTCGGCCAGGAGGACGATTCGGTATTCGCGTTTTTCCACGAGGCGCTTTCATTCCTCGCCTCCAACCCTTCCGACGTCAACGAACTTCTCGGAAAGATTCTCAAGTGCGGCGAGGTCAATCTCCGCGTCATGGAACTTCTAGACGCCGCCAACACTGGCACCTATGGCCACCCAGTTCCAACCAAGGTTCGCGTCACGCCGGTGAAGGGGAAGGCGGTGCTCGTTTCAGGGCACGACCTAAAAGATCTCGAGATGATACTCAAGCAGACGGAAGGGAAGGGGATAAACGTCTACACGCACGGAGAGATGCTGCCGTGCCACGGATATCCGCAGCTCAAGAAATACAAACACCTCGTCGGAAATTACGGTGGCGCATGGCAGGACCAACAGAAGGAGTTCGACGCATTTCCGGGTTCGATAATAATGACCACCAATTGCATCCAGAAGCCGCGCGACAGCTACAAGGCCAGGATATTCACGACAGGCCTTGTCGCATGGCCCGGCGTCCATCACATAGCGGATAAGAACTTCGCTCCAGCGATAGAGATGGCGCTTTCATCCGATGGCTTTGCCGCCGATGGCGAAGAGAAATATATCACTGTAGGATTCGGCAGAAATGCGGTGCTAGGCGTTGCCGACAAGGTGATCGATGCGGTTAAATCCGGCGCGGTCAAGCACTTCTTCCTCATAGGGGGCTGCGACGGCGCGAAGCCGGGGCGCAATTATTATACCGAGTTTGCCGAAAGCGTTCCTTCAGATTCGGTGATACTGACGCTGGCTTGCGGCAAGTATCGTTTTAACAAGATGGAGTTTGGCGATATCGGCGGAATTCCGAGGCTTCTCGATATCGGGCAGTGCAACGATGCCTACTCGGCGATAAAGATTGCGGTGGCGCTTGCCGACGCATTCAAGTGCGGCGTAAACGATCTTCCTCTGTCGCTGATTCTTTCATGGTATGAACAGAAGGCCGTATGCATACTTCTCACGCTTCTTCATCTTGGAATAAAGAATATAAGGCTTGGGCCGAGTCTTCCGGCCTTTGTAACCCCTGCGGTGCTTAACGTCCTCGTGGAAAAATTCAACATAATGCCCACGACTACGGCTCAGCAGGACCTCAAGGCGATACTCGGCTAGTTTTTGAAATCGTATGCAAATGAGAAGAGCCGCCTTCGGGCGGCTCTTTTTTTACAACCCCTCTGCAGGGTGGCGTTTTTTTATCCTGACGATGGATTCGTAAAATTCCTCTTCCCAGAAGTCCTCGTCCTCTTCGTTTGCATCTATTATAAATTCTAGAATCGTGCGCTTATGTTTATGTTCCTTTTCGGAGGTGTCGGAATCGTCTTTTTCCTCCTCGACCTTGGCGCGATCGGTGATCTCGTCCTCAAACGCAGGCATCTCCGCCTCTCGAGTGCCCCTCTCCCAATCTAGTTATCGGTTGCTGCGGGATTCCAAGTTGCTAGAAATAATGCGGCCCAACTATCTATTCTTTTACCATGGACTGATCTATCCATTTCGTATACTACCGCCCACCATGAGAACCGAACCGGAATGCATACTTTGCCTTTTCAACCAGCTAAACCGCATATGCAAATACAGCGCTATGCCAAGGAGCGAGTCGATAGAACTCTTTCGCATCCTCGCGGCTATGGTAAAGGATCTGGATTTGGAGAGTACCCCTCCAGAGCTCTCCGTGCAGGTCCTCGACATGGTTAAGAAGAAATTTGCCGGCATTCACGATCCGTTTAAGCTGGTAAAAAAGATGGAGAATGAGCGCGCGGCGGAGATGCTGCCGAAATGCAGGGCCGCAATAAAAAAATCGAAATCCCCACTTGAGATGGCGGTGCGCTTTGCCACCGTCTCAAACGTTATCGATTACGGCCTGCCGGTCATGCTTGAGCTGAAAAATGCCATAACAAAACTTGCGATGAAAAAATTCGGGCGCCTCGATATCGATCTTCTGAAAAAGAGGCTCTCCCACGCCAAAAAGGTTTTAATCGTCGGTGATAATACGGGCGAGATATATTTTGATCGTCTGATGCTGGAATTTCTCCCGAAAAAGATCGACTACATCTACGCCGTGCGCTCTGCCCCTATTTTAAACGATTCCCTTTTGGAGGACGCAGTCGAGGCCGGAATCGGCGAGTTTGCCGAGATCATGGAGTCCGGTTCTACGATTCCGGGGACGCTTATAAAGAGCTGTTCCAAGGAATTTCGCGCTGCGTGCAAGAACGCCGACGTTATAATAAGCAAGGGGCAGGGGAATTTTGAGACGATGATAGATGAGAAGCTGCCGATCTTCTTCCTTTTTGCGGTGAAATGCGACGTGGTCGCGCACAATCTCAAGGTCGACAAGGGGACTATGCTCGCGATGGCGAGCCCGAATTATGCGTGGAAAAAGGCAGCGAAGAAGAAATGAAAAAGGAACTCCGCTTGTCGCAGGGCTTTTCCTCAGGAGTCAGTGGGTGGTGCAGGATTCGAACCTGCGACCCGCTGATTAAGAGTCAGCTGCTCTACCAACTGAGCTAATCACCCGCCGGCCCCTGACCTAACAGCCCTTCAAATCAAACAGAGTTCCTTTTTGTCTACCGTTTCAGCAATCGTCATATTTACAGGGTTATTAACCAGATGACGATTTGAGTGCCGCTTCCTAACGAATCCTTAGCAAAATGGCAAGTTTTTTTGAACTCATGCGCCATTTAGCAGAATTGCGACCCCAGCACATGATATTGCGGCGCCAACTAGCGCCCGCCAGCTTATCCTCTCTTTATGCACTAATGCGCTCATCGGCAATATTAGGATAGGCATCAGCGACATCAGCGTCGATGCTATTCCGACCGGAGCCAGTTTTAAAGCCGTCATCGAGAGCCAGACGCCGATAAATGGTCCGATAACAGCTCCCGCGAGAATTAGAAGGATAGGGCGCCTCTGCTTAAATTTCGACAGCACGCTTCCGAGCCTGCCCCGGAACATGCTGACGAGCCAAAACGAGCTGCCGCCGAAAAGAGCCCTTATAAATGTAGCCGTGAGCGGGTCCGCCCCTCCGGTTGCCATCGCCGGCTTTGCAAGCGTGAAGCTGACCCCCTGGATCAGGGCCGCCGCAAGTGCGAGTGATATTCCCCGTACGAGATGCGCTCTCTTGATTTTTAGGTGTTCTCCGCCGCCGTCTATCAAAACGAAACAGACCCCGAACAGCGTCACCGTCATCCCGATCCAGGCCGAAAAGGATAGCACTTCGTCTAAAAAGATGCGGGCCATCAGTGCACTTCCGAAGGGGTAGAGGTTGAATAACAAGATCCCGAGTTTAGGACCGATATCGACATAGCTTTGAAATAGGCATGTGTCGCATATGAAATATCCGACGATTCCGCTGGCAGCCAGAAGGAGAAAATCGGAGTTGGAAATTTCGATGGGAATCAAGGTTCCCTTCGAAATGAGTTGTGCCGTAGAGATCATGATGAAGCCGAACAGCATTCTGTAGTGGCTCATGGAGAAGGAGCCGATCTTGCGGCTCGCCGCCGTAAAAAACAGCGCGCAGGCCGACCATGAGAAGGCCGTAAGCAGCGCTGCGATTTCTCCCAAGTATGGCATGGCGCGGATTAAGAACAGAAAGCCGCCCGCTTGTCGAGCGGGATATCCTTTTAAAAACGACCATTGACCATCGACTATTGACCATTGGTTGACCGATGGAAAAGCGGGTTAATGCTGAGAAAATCTTAACCGCAATATGTATAAATCAATATTTGATCGAGCAATTCTGAAAACTAGTTACAATGGGCTCTTACATTCGCTTCTGTTTTGACAGGGTTCCCCCTTCGTCGACTGGGCGCACTTCGCCTCCCTATCCGTCGTCACAAATCATTCGCTTTCATCTGATTTGGATGTCCTCCGCTGTCGGCCTCCAAATCAGGAAAGCGATCTGATTTTTGACTTCCGGATACGGTCGGTCTCGTAAACGCGCCAATGTCTCCTACAGGGGAACCCCATCAAAACCATCGAAATCAAACACTGCCCATCTGAATAACGGAAAAGAAGAGGCGCTAGGGGCCCATCTTTCAAGGGCCTCTCGCAGATCGATGCGTCAATGGCTATAAGATGCATCGATCGAGAGCGGAGGTGCATTTGCGGGCCGTAACCCGCAAATGACACCGTACCTTGAAAGATGTGCCCCGGGAGCCTCTTTTCCGTTATTCACTGAATGGTATTATCCTTACTTGTAGATTTGATTATGAGTGAAAATAAAATATGTCGTAAAATATTTTGATAGTTACACTCAACCTCAACCTTCGTAATCTCTTCATTTGTACATTGCTTTGACCGTTCTCATATAATAGATGATCCCTATGGAATGGTACGTGATCCAGACAAAGCCTATGTCGGAAGACGGTGTTTGCGCCCTTCTTAAAAATGCGGGCATAGAGGCCTGCTCCCCGAAGATCCGCAGTGCGGTTCGGGGAAAGAGCTGCTCCACCTGCCGCGTGAAGTCTCTCTTTCCATCTTATATATTCGTGGCTGCCGATCTTAGTGACACCAACCTCCATAGGATGATTCGCTATACACGCGGGGTCAGAAAAATACTGGGTGACGGCGAGAAGCCGGTTCCGCTTCCAGACGGCATGCTGGATCTGATACTTGATCGCATGAGTGGGGAGGGAGTTATCGAACAGGGGCTCACGATGAAGAAGGGGGACTCCGTTCGCATCAGGCGCGGGGCCTTCAAGGACCTCATCGGGATACTCGAAAAACCCGCCACCGCAGCAGGCCGCGTCCGTGTCCTTTTGGAGATCATGCATCATCAGATCAAATGCGATATCTCCGCCGCGGATATAGAGAAGGAATAACCAATCATCGATAAGTTCTATTTCTGAAAGCAATTCTAAGAAGTCAGCGCTTGACATATTATCCGTATATATGGATAATTGTCCATATATATGGATAATAATCTACTGACGAAAACCCTCATTTCAAATCCGGTCTGGATGGTCCTTAACTTTCTTCTTCAAAATCCTGATCTTGAATTAAAATAGTCGAATGTGCGAAACAGTTTCTTGCCGCTTCTAAGGCGATTGTCTGTACAAATCAAGATTTGATCAAACAGTTCTGAAAACCAATTATAATGAGGTCCCGCATTCACTTCTCTTTTGACGGGGTTCCCCCTTCGTCGACCGGGCGCACTTCGCCTCCCTATCCGTCGTCATAAATCAGTCGCTTTAAGCTGATTTGGATGTCCTCCGCTGTCGGCCTCCAAATCAGGAAAGCGATCTGATTTTTGACTTCCGAATACGGTCGGTCTCGTAGACGCGCCAATGTCTCCTACAGGGGAACCCCATCAAAACCATCGAAATCAAACACTGCCCATCTTAAATAACGGAAAAGAAGAGGCGCTAGGGGCCCATCTTTCAAGGGCCTCTCGGAGATCGGCGTATCCATGGTTGTTATGCTACGCCGATCGAGAGCGGAGGTGCATTTGCGGGCCGTAACCCGCAAATGACACCGTACCTTGAAAGATGGGCCCCGGGAGCCTCTTTTCCGTTATTCAGATGATTTCTAATTGATGGTTATCTCCTGGGCCATCGAACCTCTATTTTATCATTGACCTTTTATTCCCATCACAATACAAGCGTTCAACTCCTGAGCGTTCATGAAATGAACATTCTTGTCGGATAAGGATTTTATTCTAAAAAATGTAGTAAAATCAATTAGTTCCTTGCAAGTGCGCATCTACCCAGATGCTCATATGGGCGGTAGCGTGTTTTAAATCAGAAGCTAGAATCTAGAAGTTAGAAGCTAGAAAGATGCCACGCGAAAAGATTAAAACTTACAGAGATTTGATAGTTTATACAAAATCATTTGATCTTGCGATGGAGCTTTTTCGGCTTACAAGCACTTTTCCAAGAGAGGAAAAGTACGGGCTGACCGATCAGATCAGAAGGGCCTCAAGGTCGATACCTGCAAACATAGCTGAAGGATGGGCTAAGAGAACTTTTGAAAATATCTTTAAACGCCATTTGATTGATTCCTCCGGATCATGTGAAGAAACCATGGTTTGGCTGGAGTTTTCCTTCCGGTGCAATTATATCGATTCTGAAAAATACAATTACTATTCTCAACAATATGACGAAGTCGGGAAGATGCTTTTTGCTCTTCACGATAAATGGTGTACTTATAAATGACTATCTCACTTCTCGCTTCTAGCATCTAGCTTCTAGTTTCTCCCATGCCCTTCCTATCTCACAATGAACTTACTGTGCTCGAATCCCTGCACGATTCCGATTCGGGGATATCGCAGCGCGAGATCGCGCGCCGCACGGGGCTTTCGGTGGGGCTTATCAACGCGGTCATAAAGAAGCTCGTAAAGACCGGCTACGTAAAGACCAGCCACTTGAACCGCCGTTCGCTCGATTATCTTCTCACACCGGAAGGTTTCGCACAGACGGCGATGCGTTCTTATCGCTACGTCGTGCGCACGGTGAAGTCGTACCGAGGAATTCAGATTCAGATGGAAGGGATCTTCGACAAGCTTTCAGGTGAAGGGATCTCAACCTATTATCTGAACGGCGATGGAGAGGTCGCGGAACTCATCGAGTATTTCTTTGCGAGGGGAAAGTGGGGGGCTCTCAGGCGCGGGATGCCGCTTAAGAGCGAGAGCAATTGCGTGATACTCAACGCATCACCCGAGCCCATGGAGAGCGACTCGCACAAGGTTGTAAATCTGATTCAGATCTTAAGCGATCCGAGTGTTCGCAAGAAGATCATCAAAATGGAGGAAAATCTGGAATGAAGATACTGGTCACGGGCGCTGCCGGCTTTATCGGCTTTCATATAACGAAGAGGCTTCTTTCCGAGGGGCATGATGTAGTCGGCATCGACAACCTGAACGACTATTATGATGTCACGCTCAAAGAGTCCCGCCTTGCAATTCTTTCGAAGGATGAGAAATTCGAATTTTTGAAAATGGATCTCGCCGATCGCGGCGCCATGGAAAAACTTTTTAACGAGCACGAATTTTCGAAGGTCTATCATATGGCGGCGCAGGCGGGCGTCAGGTATTCGATAGACAATCCCCATGTCTATGTGCAGTCCAATCTAGTCGGATTTCTGCACATTCTTGAAGGTTGCCGGAAACAGTGGACGAAAGATCAGAAGCTAGATGCTGGAAGCGAGAAGCGAGAAAAAAGCGGTTCTCTAGTTTCTAGCCTCTCGCCTCTAGCCTCTGTTGGTCGGCATTTAATATACGCCAGCTCCAGCTCCGTCTACGGCTCCAACACGAAGCTGCCATTTTCCACCAGCGACAACGTCGATCATCCGATATCGCTCTACGCGGCGACGAAAAAGGCAAACGAGCTGATGGCCCACACCTACAGCCATCTCTACGGGATTCCGACGACAGGCTTGCGCTTCTTCACCGTCTACGGGCCGTGGGGAAGGCCGGATATGGCACTTTTTAAATTCACCAAGCGCATACTCGCGGGCGAGCCGATCAAGGTCTTCAACGAGGGGCACATGAAGAGGGACTTCACCTACATAGACGACATCGTCGAAGGGGTGTTGCGCGTAGGGAATAGATTTCAGGTGGAGCAGAGACTAGATTCTAGAAGCGAGAAGCGAGAAAAAAGCGGTTCTCTAGTTTCTAGCCTCTCGCCTCTAACTTCTGATCTTTATAAAGTCTACAACATCGGCAACAACAACCCCGTAGAGCTGCTCGATTTTATAAAGGCGATCGAGGATAAACTCGGCAAAAAGGCGAAGATGGAGCTCCTTCCTATGCAGCGCGGCGATGTCCCTGCCACCTATGCCGATGTCGATGATCTGATGCGGGATGTGGGGTTTAAACCCTCGACGAGTATCAGGGATGGAATAGACAGATTCATCGATTGGTATCTTTCGTATTATGTATAAGGCTCTTAAGATTCGATAAGAGGTCTTCAACGGGGATTTTTATGATCAGTGCCATTTTGAATCAGCGAAATATGTTAATAAAAACAGTATGTTATAAAAAGACGCTCGCTGCTATGACAGGTAATTGCGACATACTGCAATATTATGTGCGTTTAGTTGCATCACTATTGATAGAAATAAGGTAAGGAACAATTTGTTATTGTCGTAACTCCTTGTTAATGTGTCATATTATCGTACTGTCAAATGTACTCGACAAAAATAGCGTTAAAGTGTAGTATATAAACGACATGAACCCCAGAATCGAAGAATATCTAGAGCAGGCAAATCCTTGGTGGCATGGTAAGCGATTCGATAACTTTATCGGCAAGCCGCGCCCGAGATATGTCGAAAACATTTATAAATCTTTTTCGTTAAATGAGATAAAGGTTCTCTATGGAGTGAGGAGATCCGGGAAGAGCACCATTCTTTATCAGCTCGTTCAAAAACTTCTCGAGGATGAAGTCCCGACCGAAAATATAATATTTGTGAATTTTGAGAATAACATCTTCCTGCCGCATCTGGAAGATGTGAATTTTTTGGACAGCATCCTCGAATTTGCAAAATCCCTGACCAATCCCAAGGGGAGAATTTATCTCTTTTTCGACGAGATTCAGGAAGTCGCAGGCTGGGAAAGCTGGGCGAATAAGATTTATGAGCAAAAAAAATCCATTCATCTGCTGCTTACGGGTTCCTCTTCAACGCTTCAGTCGGCCGAGCTTGCGACGCTTCTGACGGGTCGCAACCTCTCTTTTGAAATCAAGCCCCTCGATTTTCAGGAATACATATTTTTCAAAAAGGGGACTTCGGTCGAGAAAAAAACTTTTTCTCAGTACGGCGACGAAAAAAGTGAGCTGGCATATTATTTTCGGAATTATCTTCATGAGGGAGGTTTCCCGGGGGTCGTTTTGACCGAAGATCGGTCTTTGCAGGAAAGCCTCCTCAGGCAGTATTTTCAGGATATAATATATCGCGACCTTGTCAGAAAATATAATGTTCGCCAGCCCGTAAAGCTTGAGAATCTGGCGCTTTATCTGATGTCGAACGTGGGGCGGGCCCTAAGTTACAGGAATATTGCCGGCTCCATGGGAATAGCCGTCGATACTCTCAAGGAATATATCACCTATTTCGAACGCGCGTGCATATTTTCTTTTTTGTCCCCGTTTGCTTTTTCTTTGAAGCACAAGCTTCGCGAGACGCACAACAGGAAGATTTACACGGTGGATCTGGGATTGCGCAATGTCATGGCGACGAGCTTTGACAGTGACGAGGGGTTTTCGGTGGAGAACTTGGTTTATAACAAACTCAAAGGGGAAAAGCTGCTCGGATACAATGAAGCCCCCGAGATAGATTTTGTATTCAATCGGGATGGTAAAAACCACCTCGTTCAGGTTTCCGTCGGCGAAACTCTGCCTGAGAGGGAATTTTCAAACCTCGAGAAGTCCGATTTTAAAAATTCAACCAAGTGCATCGTTTCTGACAACCTTTATTCAGCTGAAGGTGATGTCGACATAATTCCGGCCTGGCAATATCTGCTATGATTTTTGGGGTCGGAGGAATCGATGTTAAAAACAAGATCGGTTAATATTTGCATTTACATCGATAATAATATATAAATATAATCGTTATGAATAATAATATTATTAAAAAAGTCATTTTTGATCAGGAAGCTTTGATTAAGGAGAAGCTGGAAAACAATAATATTATCAATAGATTAGGATTTGATAAGTGTAAAAAGACTCTGGCAAGCCCAAACGTTTTGCTTTTAAGCGGTCTAAGACGTGCCGGAAAGTCAATATTTGGGCATCTTCTGCTGAAAGGTAGCAAATATGCCTCGATTAATTTTGATGATGAACGATTGATATCTTTTAAAACGGAAGATTTTAATTCTCTTCTCGAAACGTTTTATTCAATCTACGGGGACTTTGAATATTTACTGTTTGATGAAATACAAAACATCAAAGGTTGGGAACTTTTTATCAATAGGTTAAGAGAAAAATACAAGATTGTTATCACGGGTTCAAACGCAAATCTTTTAAGTGGTGATTTGGCAACACATCTTACTGGAAGATATAGCGACTATGTTTT
>Ga0123335_1000168_pt1 | contig 104206 bp, 103 predicted proteins | sample BiotimSIPDNA_2_FD_89707 | JGI IMG/M metagenome (GOLD analysis project Ga0123335, IMG submission 89707) | Anaerobic biogas reactor microbial communites from Washington, USA - Biogas_R2 time_0 SIP DNA | ecosystem: Engineered > Bioreactor > Anaerobic > Unclassified | place: Washington, USA... | reverse complement strand
TCGCAGTAGATTTTTGTTATGTTTTTCATAGAGTTTTTAATAAAATGCTCTACGAGCTAAACATTCTTATTTCTTAATTAATTCCTTATTTGTTTTTTTTATATCGAACTCAGGTTATTATAGCCCAAATCGACAGCTTCAATAAATTCTACGTTATTGTTAAAATCTCGAATGACTACAGGCAAAAGAGATGTGGATTTCAGAAATTTAGCCTTGATTCCGCACTTATTCCCGATAAATTTTTCAAGCTCTTTTGCATTGCAAAATGTATCATTCGGCAGATATTCAAAAGCCTCTGAATCGTCTGCTAAAATAATTCTGCCGGAATAAACAGTTTGAGAGGATTTTTCATCCGGGTATTTAATTTGTTTTTTAATCTCAACAATAAAATTCGTCATTCGATTTGGTAATCTTCTATCGCCTTTTATATAATACCCTAAGGAGTTTGGGTCTCTTACCAAATAAAATTCGTCGCTTTCTTCCACCATATCCTCTTTTACTAAAAAAAGATCGTTAGTATTTTCTACGCTCGGTGATTCGCTGGGTATTATATCAGATTCCTTATTTGAAACAAACCCTTGTGCGTTTTGAATTGAGTGGTTCAGGTAATTCATTGCCCGGTGGGATCGTTTTCGTATCGTTCTAAAAACTTTCCGCTTGTTGGGAAATACTTAAAAACCGAAATAAGATTTTCTTCACTAAACCCTTGCTTCAATAAATAACAAATGATTTTTTGATCGAGCGCACTTCTGTCGGTCATTCCAAAGTTTTCAATTCCGTACAAAGCTTTTAGAAATAAAACACTATGGTCGTTCTTTTTTAGCAAATCGAGCGAAATGAGAAAACCAGGATGAATCTGAAATTTTTGAATCAAATCCTCGAAATCATATTTCTGTTCATAATTTTGATAAAGTATCTTGCATTCAACAGATTTCCCGTCTTTAATATTTACCGTTCCTGGTAATCTTAATAAACGGGAAACATCATAAGCTGTATCGCCCCCGCAAACGGAAGCTATCTTTTTCATCAAGGTTTCCGCTTTTTGAATATTTTCGGTAGTCAGTTCAAGTGGTTTTTCTAACAGCCAATAGACGTGTAAACCGTGTCCAGAATCAACAACTATACTCTCTTCCAGATTTAACCTTTTTAAGTGGGCAAGTGCATCTTCTTTTGTTTTGAACCAGGATGCTTTTTTATGCCCGTCTGTCCCGCAATCAATGTCTATAAATATTGCGGAAAGATAGTTGCAATTCTCTTTTTTACCTGAGGATTTATCATTTCGGGTTGCTACGCCAAAGTAAATGTTTTTAGTACCGTTATATGGCCAAACAAACTCAAGCTTTTTAAGGTCTTGGGGAACAAATAATTTAAAGATATCTTTCTCCAAAATGGCCCGGAACTCAATTAGTCCTTTGTTTATTCCCGGAAACAACGCTTTAAGAAAAATGGTAACGAACATATCATTCATAGTAAACTCCTTATTTGTTTGATGTTAAATATTTTTGGATTTGCTCTTCTGTTATTACATAATTTCGCCCGGCTTTTTCGTGTTTTAATCTTCCGGACTGAATTAGAAACCAAACCCATTGTTTCGATTTTTTTAAAATCTTTGCAGTTTCTGTTAAAGAATACAGTTTCATTTTTTCTCCTGTTTTTAAATGTTATTTATTTTTGCTGATAGTAATTATCCCGGCAACAGATCGAAAGGTCAAGTAAATTATGATTGTTATTTAAATATTTTGATGATTTGTTTAATTAATGGAAGGCATTTATGAAAATTATGAATCTAACCGGTGAGTTTTTCTTCAAAGAGTTATTAATTAAAATAGATAATTTGAATATTGTTACTTCTATCTAAGACAAAAATCCATAAACATATAAAAATTACAGAAAATATTTCTTACCGTAACTGAAAAAAGGTACTGTGGAAAAGGAAGGTCAAGTAATTTATTCTTTTTATTTATGAATTTCATTAAAGCGATTTGATAGAGATACTATTTTCATACCTTCAATTGCAGTGAAAGAAAGAACGATCTTTAAATATCTCTAAAAGAATTTTTCATACCGTAGTTAAGCTGTTTCTCTTTAAGCTATTTATAAATTTCAAATCACTATAAAGAAAATATTCATATATATACGATATTAGCAACAGATTGATTTGTCAAGTAAATAATGATCGTCATCAACAAAAGTAATTGAACTTTCTTCATCTACCAGCTAAAAGGGGCAGAAGGGACGGTTTTTAAAAATAGATATAAGTGTTTATCCATGAATATAGCTTTGAAAAAACCATTTGATAGCATATCTTATTCTTACACTTTTATTTTAGAATCATTTTCATTAAATTTATGCAAAACTAAATTGTAATAGATAATGTGAGAGACAATGAACAAACTATTGGAAAATTTTGAAACAATTATGCCTTTGAATAGAAAGGAACGGTTTTATACCGGATCGGTTTTACCTGCAATTATTTGTTACAATAATTTCAGATATATCAACAGGTTTTTTGAACTGGTTGATGGCTTTGACAATAAATTGCAAATCAATCCCAATGCAGACAATAATAACATTTTAATACAAACAGAATACAGTTTTAAAGAATCTTTGGTTGAACCTTATTTTATCAAAAAATTTGAAGGTGATTACGAAACTAAAGATACCCCGGATTTGGTGATATTGATTACTGAGCCAGAATATTTTTTATTCGTCGGCGAAGCAAAAATGTTTAGTAATGCAAACCCTGGCGACATCAATACTCAAATGAATAATCAGAGATGGTTTATTGATGCTTTACAAAAAGGACTGAATATCGATAAAAAAACTGCTTCCATTTTGCTTTATTACCTAAAAAACTTATTCCGTCAAAAACATCAATTAATTACCCTGTTGTTTTTTGGGAAGAGATAATAGAAGCTTTTGCTGATATAATGGGCAACGATTACTTTTTGAATGTTTTAAATATTGCTATTGAAAAATTTGATACCCTGCGATCAAATAAATCAAACAATTCAATCTCTTTTGGTAAAAATATGGATTCTAAACTTCCGGGAACAAAAATCTTGGAGCTACATTCTGAAGGATACCGCTTTTGGGTTGGTCGCTTCGGAGGAAAGGATGGGCAAAAATTTAAAACGGATATCGACAGCGGCAATTGGAAATATTTCGAATATGAGATTAATATCAATTCTTCCAGTGCGCCAAATAAAAATTGGTTTAGTTCCGATGATTTTTTAAAAGCTGTAGATATCGAAAAATCAGAGAAGAAGAATGCTGAAAATATTTCAACCACATCAAACAACGACAGAATAACAGATAATATAACAGACATACAGGATGACGATTGGCATTTTTCTCATTTAGGCAGGGACTATTTCTTAAACGTTTCTCGTCTTTTAAATTTCGGCGGGAAATTGGATTCACCAATCGACAAAATTTATATAGGAAAGAAAGGTGTCCCTTATATAGAAAGGAAAAGAGGAAGAGAAGTAAATCCAAATTGGTGCGTAATTTTAAATGATGGCAGACAAATTAGGTTTAAGAGCAATTCTAATGGTCTGCCTGAAAAAGGATTATGGGAAAGAAGCAACTGTCACATTTTTAAATGGGAAGAGATAAAAACTTTTTTTGAAAATCAAATGAAACACCACTGAGGTTTTCTACTTCAGTTTCTACTTCAGCAATGTTAGTATTTGAAACAGTAGCCGCCATAACCTGTTATATTATATGGGTTTATAGAATCTGCTGCAACTATCATTTCCTATTCAAAATATGCCTTGTAATCAGCAGGTTGCGGGTTCGAGTCCCATCACCAGCTCACGAAAAGCCTGATCGAAAGATTGGGCTTTTGCATTTTAAACACATTTAAATAGCCGACTTGTAATCAGTCTCGATTTCTGCAGTTATTTCTTCTTTTCAGTTGGCAACATCTACCTCCTCAAAACATATCATGGTGCGTAGCGATGGTAAAAAAAGAGACGCCCATTAGAACGTCTCTAAGAAATTATGATTGCGAAATATTGGCCTATTTCATCAAAATCAATTTTCTTACCGAACTGAAATCTCCTGCCTGTAATTTGTACAGATACACACCTGAAGCAAGATTTGAAGCATCAAACTTCACTTCGTAGTTACCGGCAGTCTGCTGTTGGTTAACGAGCGTCGCTACTTCCTGACCGAGGAGGTTGAAAATTTTGAGTGTAACAAGCCCACCCCTAACCCCTTCCAAGAGGGGACTCGCAGGAATCGAGTATTTAATTGTAGTTACCGGATTGAATGGGTTCGGGTAATTTTGAGAAAGTATAAATTCCGTTGAAACTGTGGGTGCAGCTTCAACTGGTAAGGGTCCCATATCATCTTGATAAACTGCTACCGGAACATTGCTGTTTTCGTTATTTTCATTATTACCTAACTCACCCTCAGAATTACGCCCCCAAGTGTAAACAGTGCCGTCACTGACTAATATTATTGAATGATAATAACCCGCCGTTACTGCAGTTATCGTTTTTCCGCTCAATACACCGCTTGTATCAACAGCTACCGGAACATTGCTATCTATGTTATTTCCATTACCTAACTGACCAGAATAATTACTCCCCAATGTGTAAACAGTACCATCACTGGCTAATGCTATTGAATGATATCCACCCGCCGCTATTGCTTTTATCTTTTTACCGCTTATTATTGTTGCTACCGGAACATTGCTATCTGTGTTATTTCCATTCCCTAACTGACCATAATCATTATCCCCCCAAGTGTAAACAATGCCGTCACTGTCTAATGCTATTGAATGAAAATAACCCGCAGCTACTGCAGTTATCGTTTTTCCGCTTAATACACCGCTTGTATCAACAGCTACCGGAACATTGCTATCTATGTTATTTCCATTACCTAACTGGCCATAATTAATACCCCAAGAATAAACAGTACCATCACTGTCTAATGCTATTGTATGATATCCACCCGCCGCTATTGCTTTTATCGTTTTTCCGCTTAATACACCGCTTATATCAACAGCTACCGGAACATTGCTATCTTCGTTATTTCCATTCCCTAACTGACCATAATAATTACTTCCCCAAGTGTAAACAGTGCCGTCACTGGCTAATGCTATTGAATGATATTCACCCGATGCTACTGCTTTTATCGTTTTTCCGCTTAATACACCGCTTATATCTACTGCTATCGGAACATTGCTTGCTGTGTTATTTCCATTCCCTAACTGACCAGAATTATTCCACCCCCAAGTATAAACAGTGCCGTCACTGGCTAATGCTATTGAACGATAAATACCTGCCGCTACTGCTGTTATTGTTTTCCCGCTTAATACACCGCTTGTATCAACAGCTACCGGAACATTGCTATTTGTACCTGATCCTGAAGTTCCATTCCCTAACTGACCATAATAATTACTCCCCCAAGTGTAAACTGTACCGTCTGCCTTTGTAATTATTGTATGAAACCCCCCTGCTCCTATACTTTGAGCAAAATTAAACGGTATCAGTAACAAACTGATAAACAAATAGTAAAACTTTTTCATTATAATTCTCTCCATTATTTGTGTTAAACTAAATATTCTTTTAAACTTCTCGGTTTGGTCAGAGCTTAGAACTTGACCTATTTTTTATTATCGGAGAGAAATCTTTAAATTTTAGTGCCCCAATCTGACTACCCCGGCACCTCGCATCTTTTTTCATCTGGTACCATAACCAGGGCATAGGGCGAGGGAAGAGTTTACTCATACCCCGGTGGCTCGGTAATCTTTGCCAAATTCAAAGGATAACGTCTGACTGCAGGCGGTTTTTTATTTTAAACCATTTTTTTCTGTAAAGTCTGATCAGTTTTAATAGAAAGAACTTCCAAGATTATCAATAAGTTAATTATTTTTGTTGTCCAAACTCTTGGGATTGAGCGTTTAGACTTGAGCGATGTCATAATTTTGTCCTATTAAAAATAAAAAGGACAAAACTATGAAATTTGTTTTTGCGGGAGCAATCCTCATTTCCTTTCAAATCTCAACGCTCTTTGGAAACGGCAGAGGCTCTATTAAAGGCATTTTATTTGATTCCGAAACAAAACAACCCCTAATTGCAGCCAATGTAATACTTCTAAACTCTTCAATCGGTGCTGCAACCGATATTGATGGGAAATATGAAATTCGAGATATCCAAGCCGGAACGTATTCTTTGAAGTTCAGTTACATTGGGTATGAAGCAAAAATAAGTACCGATATTATTGTGCGACCGGACAGAATTACATTCGTAAATGTTGAACTGAAATCTTCGGGTGTTGAAACTGATTCAATCGTTGTCTGTTCAGGCTATTTTTCCGAAAATGAAATTCAACCAAACAGCGTAACAAACTTTTCGTATGAAGAAATACGCCGTGCCCCAGGTTCAGCCGGCGATGTAAGTCGTATTTTTTATGGACTTCCCTCGGTTGCAAAAGTTAACGATCAGAGCAACAGCTTAATTGTACGAGGCGGAAATCCTATTGAAAATGCTTTTTATATTGATAACATCGAGATTCCAAATATTAATCATTTCCCGTCGCAAGGCAGTTCCGGCGGACCAATAGGAATGTTAAATGTTGATTTTATCAACGATGTAAATTTTTATACCGGAGGCTTTTCATCAGGATATGGAGATAAACTTTCTTCCATTATGGAAATCTCTCTTCGTGAAGGAAATCGCGAGGAAATTGACGGTCAATTGGATTTGAATTTTTCGGGCTTTGGCGGTGTGCTCGAAGGACCGCTTGGAAACAGCGGATCGTGGCTTGTTTCCGCAAGAAGAAGTTATTTAGATGTTCTGATTAAAGCTTTTGATGCCGGAACTTCAATAGCACCTGTTTATTCAGATTATCAGTGGAAGTTTGTTTATGACTTAAATGCAAATAACAAACTTTCGTTTATTGGACTTTGGGGTATCGATCATTCTGAATCGGACCAGAAAACTGCGGTAGAAAATGACATTACTGCTTATGGAAAGCAGAATTATTTTGTTAACACAACCGGATTAAATTTATTATCCATCTGGAGCAAATCAGGTTATTCCAATACTTCGGTTTCTTATACTGCAACAAAGTTTGATGAAACTTACTTTCGTACAGGTCCCGGAAATCAAATCCTCGATAACAATTCAATTGAAAGAAATTTAAAACTGAGAAATGTTAATCACTGGCAGGCAGGAAAAAATTCGTTTTTTGAATTTGGCGGCGATTTGAAGTGGATTTTTGATGATTACTCAAATCATTACGGAAAAGTTTCGCTGTCCAATGGCGTTATTATTCCCGAAAGTAATCTGAAAAGAAAAGTAAATGAAGTTAAAGGAGGAGTTTTTACAGGATTAAGTTTTAATCCTTTTGATGGATTAACAGCAAATTTTGGAATACGTGCAGACTATTTTTCTTTTAATGAAAAGATTAACTTTTCTCCAAGATTTTCCTTTTCATATCAATTAAGCGAAAAAACTTCATTAACTGGCGCAGCCGGAATTTTCCGTCAGAATTTGCCATTGCTTCTTCTTTCGCAAAAAAAGGAAAATGAAAATCTTAAAGATCCAATGGCAGTTCATTATGTTATTGGCATAGATCATCTTTTAACAAACAGTACTAAGTTGAAAGTTGAATTATATCAGAAGCAATATTCTAATTTTCCGGTTGACCCGTCTCAGCCTGAAATATTTATTGTTGATGAAAACTTAACAGGCGATAATTTTTACAAATTTCACAATAAGCTTTTTAGTTCAGGAAAAGCTGTTTCGGAAGGAGTTGAAGTTACTTTGCAGAAAAAACTTGCTGAGGATTTTTACGGACTTGCCGGCGTCTCATTTTTCAAAACGAAATATAAGACAAGCACCGGCTGGAAAAACCGTTCTTCTGATAACAGATTAATAATAAATGTTGAAGGCGGCTATAAACCAGATAATCTTTGGGAATTTAGCTCACGCTGGATTTACGCTGGCGGAACACCTTTTACCCCTTTTGATATTTCCGCTTCTGAAACTGCAAAAACAGGAATAACTGATGAAACTAATATTAATGGTAAAAGATATCCGGATTATCATTCACTAAACATCAGATTTGATAAAAGATTTCTATTCGAAAAGTCAAACATTGTTGTTTATTTGAGCATTTGGAATACTTATAATAGAAAGAATATTGCAACATATTATTGGAATGAAACCGAGAATAAACAGGATGAAATTAATCAATGGCTTCTTTTACCGATTTTCGGTGTTGAATACGAGTTTTAATTAATCCTTTTGAACACAGCAAAATGAGACCTTCATAATTGCTGTGTTCAAATTTTCATTTCTAAAAATTGGGGTAAATTATTAACCACTATTATTTTTTTTGCCTAAATATTATTTTCTTAAATTTGCAGGAAAAATAATAAATGATTTAAATGCAATTATCACCGAATATTGCTGATATTTTTCTACTAATTACTACAGCGCAATGTTTTTTCCTTACCGTTTTTATTCTGCACAAATACGGAAAACCATTTGCCAATAAAATTTTATCAGCAATTCTTTTCTTGTATGCTGCAATATTTTTAAATCTTTTTCTCTGGGAAATGCAGGCGTATGCAGATTTTCCGTTATTCGGACTGGTTCTTTCGGGAAATGCTTTTTTTGTACCTCCGCTTCATTATTTATATACATTATTTCTTACCCGCAGTTCGATAAAATTTAAGTATCAAATGTTATTTCACTTGGTTCCTTTCATTCTTTATCAAACTATAATTATGTTTTCGTTTTTGATGTTCTCAGATTTTTTTTCAGGAAAAGAAGCAATTATAAGCGGGGGCGAAACGCCATTTTTTGCTTTGATAATAAACTGGGCAATTACACTGCAAGGAATAGCCTATTCAATACTTTCAATAAGATTAATTTCAAATTACTCAAAGAAAATAAAAAACTTGTTTTCATCAATTGATAAAATAAAACTCGGCTGGTTAAGAAATATAACAATAATGTATTCGGCTGCACTTGTAGTTTTTTTCATTGAAGTAAGTTTGGTAAGTTCAAATTATGAAATTTCCGGACAGTTTGATTTTTCTTCTCTCATTGCAGCTGTTTATGTTTATATAATCGGTTATATGGGAATTTTCAAATCCGAAATTTTCAGCAATCCGGCTTTCACAAATCAGATTGATAATTTTAGTTTGGAAGATATTGAAAGTGAGCCGCAAACAAAAAAATATTCTAAATCGGGTCTATCTCCTGAAAAGGCAAATGAGTATTTAGAAAAATTATTGAAAATGGTGGAAGATGAAAAAATTTATTGCGATAGCGAACTGACTTTAGGAAAGTTATCGGCGAAAATTGATATTTCAGCGCATAATCTATCTGAAATAATTAATACCAAACTTAACCAGAATTTTTTCGATTTTGTGAATTATTACAGAGTTGAGAAAGTAAAAAAAGATTTAGCGGATACGCATAAAAAAAACTTAACCCTGCTTGCCATTGCTCTGGAAGCAGGGTTTAATTCAAAATCGGCGTTTAATTTAATATTCAAAAAACAAACGGGATTAACCCCTTCAGAATATAAGAATCAAATCAGTTTATCGTCTGTAATTTCTTGATGGAACAAGCTGACATTTTGTTAAAAAAAAGACTTGATAAAATCAAGCCTTTTCTGATAATATAAGAATTATGCTTTTTTAAACACTTTCCTGTACTTCTCTTTTAATATTTCTTCCATTCTTTCAAACAATATATAAAGGATTGGAATTACAACTAATGTTAACACAGTTGTTGTCAGCAAACCGCCAATTACCGAACGTGCAAGAGGCGACCAGGTCTCGGAACCGGATCCCAGCTCAATAGCCAAAGGAACCATTCCTAAAACAGTTGTAAGCGCTGTCATTAATACAGGTCTTAATCTGGCTATGGAACCTTGCTCAACAGCTTTATAAAGCTCCAAACCTTCAGCACGCAGCTGGTTAATATAATCTACCAGCACAATACCGTTATTAACTGCAATACCCACAAGCATTACAATACCAACCAGCGACATTACATTTATTGAAGTTCCTGTTATTAAAAGAAATAAGAATACGCCTATAATAGAAAGGGGTACAGTAAACATAATAATCAATGGATCAACAAGTGATTCAAACTGCGATGCCATTATCATATAAACCAGCAATACAGCAGCCAAAAATGCTAATGCCAGATAGAAAAAAGCTTCCTCCTGATCGGCGGCTGTACCTCCCAATATTATCTGATACTCGGAAGGAACAGGAGTGTCTTCGATAATTTCGTTTATTTTTGCCGTAGCTGCCGAAAGGTCGAGGTCCGAAAGCGAACATCCTATTGACACAAAACGCTGTTGGTTTTCGCGATAAATTGTAGGTGAAGATGATTCTTCAGAAATTTCAGCAATGTCCTCTAATTTTATCATTTTTCCTGCAGGCAAGGCAATCTGCATCTGACTTAATGCATCCTTTTTGTTACGGAATTCCTTTGCATACTGAACCCTGATATCATATTCATCTTCAGCATCGCGGAATTGAGATACCACCTGACCTTGAATAGCTGTGGAAATATTTGAAGCGACCTGCATTGATGATAACCCGAGTTTATTCATAATATCTTTATTCAAGTGAACCTGCAGCTCAGGAGTGGTTTCTTTCATATTTAATGAAACATCCACAAGTCCTTTAATTTTTTCCATTTTTCGTTTTATCTGATCAGCTATTTTTTTAGCGCCCTCAGTATCAAAACCGATTACTTTCACTTCAATATCTTTTTCGCTGGAAAGAGATCCGCCTTCTTGAAAGATGTATGATATTCCGGCAACATCATCAAGCTTTTCGCGCAGCTTATCCTGAATTTCGAACTGGTTTTGTGATCTTTCTTCAACAGGCTTAAGTTTGATAAACAATTCAATTGTTGATGCAGTTGACCCGAATGAAGCAAAACCTTCACGTTCTCCGAAAAATACAGCAATCGACTCTAAATCCTTATCTTCAATAATTTCTTTTACCATATTTTCTATTCTGTAAACATATAATCTCGAATCTTCTACAGGACTTCCAGCCGGAGAATCAATTACCACATTTATAAAACCTCTGTCGGTTTTTGGCATAAATTCACCCTCAAGCAAAAAAGCTGATCCTACTGAAAGAAGCAACATTACAAATACTGCTCCCAATACTGTCTTCTTGTGAAAAAGGGTCCATTTCAATAATTTTTCATATTTGTCTGTTAAAGCTTGCAAATAGTATTCGGTTTTTGCTTTGAATTTATTTAAGAACTTATTTTTACCTTCTTCAGAATGATCTTTTTTTACTATTTTAAGAATATTTGCTGAAAGCATAGGTACAATTGTTAAAGAAACGATTAATGATACTATAAGGCTGAAAGAAATTGTAAGCACCATATCTTTAAATAACTGTCCCGTAATGTTAGGAACAAAAAGAACAGGAACAAATACTGCAACAGTTGTTAAGGTTGATGCTGTAATAGCCATACCCACTTCAGTTGCACCTTTATCGGCAGCTCCCATCCTTGTCTCGCCCAATTCTCTGTGGCGGTAAATATTTTCTAAAACTACAATGGAGTTATCCACAAGCATACCCACTGCCAAGGCTAACCCCGCCATTGAGATAATGTTTAATGTGAGATCTAAAGCGTACAAAACCGCAAATGTTGCAATAATTGCTATTGGAATTGCCACGCCGATAATAATACTTCCGCGCCAGTTAAGTAAGAATATATAAATAACAATAAAAGCCAGAATAAAAGCAATAAAAGCAGAACTTTCCAAGTTGTTGATAGATTTCATAATAAATTCTGACTGATCATAAAGTATGCTAAATTTTGTTCCCTCAGGTAATCTTTCGGAAATATATGGGAACGCTTCTTTTACTTTGCGGCAAGCAAGCACAGTGTTAGCATCCGATTGCTTTGATACCAGAATTGTGATTCCTTCACTGTAATCGGAACGCACTTCGTTTGTCGATTCTTTGTAACCGTCAACAACTTCGGCAACGTCTTTAATATAAACAGGGGTACCGTTTTTAACTGTTAGAGTTGTGTTCTTTATTTGCTCTACTTCAATATATTCACTAAGAATCCGGAGGTTGTAATTTTTTACTTTTGTCTTTAAAGTACCGCCAGGTTGAATTCCTCCGCCTGTTTGAATTGCTCTGTTTACATCTGTAGGCGATAATCCGTAGGAAGAAAGCAACACCGGATTGATATTTACATTAATTTGCCGCTCCAAACCTCCCTGAGTTTCTACCGAAGCAACTCCGTCAACTCTTTCAAGCAAAGGTTCAATTGTTTCTTCCGACAATTTCCTTAATTCTGCCGGACCTAAATACGGCGAGCTTAATGTTATGAACATAATTGGCTGCATCGACGGATCGAAAATAAATGTTATAGGCTCTGTTGCATCTTCGGGCAAATAATCACGAATAAAGTCTATATTTTTCCTTATGTCCACATCTGCTTGATCCATGTCGGTACCGTATTTAAATTCAAGGGTGACTATCGAAGCTCCCTGAACCGACTGCGAACTTACTTCTTCAATATTCTTAACCGCTGAAACTGCTTCTTCAATCGGTCTGGTAATTAAATTTTCTATATCTTCCGGACCTACTCCGGTATAACTTGTAATTATACCTGCATACGGGAATTTTATATCCGGGAAAAAATCAATTTTTAACTGCGTAAATGAAAACATACTGAAGCTGATAACAATACTGTAAAGCATAAGCATTGTTATCTGTCTTTTTAACGAAAACTTTGATAATATCATATTCTAATATCCTTATCTGCTTACTTTAACGTAATACAAACTTTTAATCCTTATTTTTTTACTTTACTATTTTAACTTTCTGACCATCGCGTACAATATTCTGACCTACAATAATAATTGAATCTTTTGCTTTTAGTCCTTTTGTAATTTCAATTCTGCCTTCGCTTGATATACCGGTTTTAACTTCTGTTATTTTTGCCGTACCGTTTTCAACAGTAAAAATGAAATATTTTTTTTCACTTCCCTGGATACCTGTTTCCTTATCAACCATAACTTCGGTACGCTGCATTAAAGAATTTTCAGGAACTACAAATATTCCCTGTTTTTGGGATACTTCTATATAAAATTCACCAAATATTCCAGATTTGATTCTTACATCGGGTTTAAGTATCTGTACTTCAACTTCCAAAAGATTTGTAACGGGATCGATTGCCTGATTTACTTTCGACACAATACCTTTGTAAATTTTATCAGGTATCGAAGGAAATTTTATTGTTACTGATTTCCCGTATGCAACCGATGAAATATCTTTTGGTGATATTTGCAGTTTCGATTTCATTGCATTGGGACTTACAATTTGGACAACCGGCATTCCAGGAGGAACCATTTGATTCTTTTCATAAAATATAGCGCCTACAACACCAGGGAAGGGCGCTTTTATAAAACTGTTCTGATAGGTTTCGTTAGCCTGAGCCAATTGCAATTTTGCCTGTTCCAATGCGTTTTCGGCAGTTTCCTTTTGAGTTTTAGCTTGATCGTACTGTTGCGGACTTATTACTTTCTGCTCGTATAACTGGTTTTTTCTGTCAAATTCCTGTATAGCAAAATCTGCCTGCGATTGAGCGGTTTTAACAGAAGCTTTTGCCAAATCGACAGCCTGTTTAAACGTTGCATTATACTGCACGGCCAATACCTGTCCGGCTGATACGCTTTGTCCCGGACGGACATAAATTTCGTCCAGCTTTTCGTTTATCTTGCTGTAAACAATAGCATCGTTTTCTCCCGTAACACTTCCAGTGACTTTTATATAATTGGAAATTGTATCAGGCTTAATCTCATAAATTTGAACCGGAATTATTTTTTCTGCTTCAGCTTCATCATTTTCGCTGCATCCCGAAAATATTATTATACTAATTGTTAAAATTCCTAAAAAATATTTTTTCATTTTATCCTCTTATATTTTATTTCCAAACTTTATCCATCAATCCGGCTGCTTTAAGCAATTCGAGCTGGCTGATGTTGTAATTATAAATTCCTTGTAAATAGTCTGCTTTGCTTTTTGTATATAGAAGCTGCGAATTCAAAACATCTATCTGCGTGCTGAGTCCGTTGTTGTACATAATTGAAGAAATTCTCATACTTTCTTTTGATAAAAGCATTGCCTGCTCGAGACTGTTAAGACTTTTAACCGCCTGTTTGTATAACGAATATTTTTCTTCAACTTCTAAAAGTGCTCCGTCTTTTGTTTGCGAAAGAGCATATTCAACCTGTTCTGTTTGAATTTTAGAAAGCTGATAATCTATAAGCCTTTTTCCACCTTCAAAAAGAGGCCATTGCACAGCAAGAGTAAGCGATTTAGACCTTATGTAATCATCCCACATAACTTTAGAATCATCCATCTGAGCTTGATGAGCAATATTGCCCGAAAGTGAAATCATTGGAGCAAATTTGCCCAGTGAAACGTATTCGGCTGTTTCAGTTGCATCGTATCTGTGCCGCATCGATTTTATGTCGTTTCTTCTTTCCAAAGCAAGGTTTTTCATTTCCTGGAGCGAACTTACATTGTATTCATTTAAAAAATCCTTTGAATACAACGTATCGCTTATTTCAAGAGAATCTTCCAAAGAGATGTTTAATATTGTTTTTAATCTTTGGTAAGCAAGCATACGGTTTGAACTTGCAGCTTCGTACTGCGGAAGAGTTGAGTAATACTGAGCTTTTGCTCTTTGCAAATCCAATTCGGTAGCCGATCCGTTATCGTAAAATTTTTCTACCTGATCGAGATTTTCTTTTGCAACCCGCACAGCTTCCCCTGCGGTTTTCGAAAGTTCTTCTGAAAGAATAATTCCGTAATAAGATTGCAGGGCTGTTAAAACTGTCTGCGATTCCTGACCTTTTAATTCTTCACTGAGCGATTTTTTCAGATTACTTTGAATTAAAACATTAAAAAGTCTGCTTCCTCCGGTAAAAAGAGGAAGAGAAAAATCGAGCGAGTGCTGAAAAGAATATTTTGAACCTATTTGAACGCTTTGTCCCATAAATACAAAAACCGGAAGTTCCATATTTTTTGTCATTGCCCCAGTATAAGTGATTGTGGGCAGAAAATTGGTGTACGAACGGATTACTTCAAGATTTTGGGCATCATATTCAAGCATCTTCGATTTCAGCATCAGGTTATCGCTTAACGAATAATCAACAACTTTATCCCAGCTTAAAGTTATTATTTTTTTATTCTGAGCTGAAACCTGGCTGACAAATAAGATTAAAAACAAAAAAACCGATAATTTTTTAAGCATTTATATCTCCTTAATTTTTTTTTCATATGTATGTAACCAGAATTTAACGAACTTTTCTATGTCCTCCGAAAATGATTCAAGATTCCCTTCAAGCATAAATTGCGAAAGCAAAAGAATAATTGGTCCGATAAAACTTCTTATAAGCATATCAATATTATTTTCTTCATTTAGAAATCCGTCTTTTTGCGCATTTTTAAATAATACACTTAATTCTTCCATCCCGCGTTTACTCATATTAGTTTTGTGGTTTCTAACCTCTTCGGGCATATTCATAAACTGAGCGAAAGCATTAAATTTTAACAGGTAAGGATAAGTTTTTACAAAAGTCTTATATATTTCTGCTATCATAAAAATCTTTTCACTGAATGATGTTCCGCATTGGAAATATTCATTTTTTAATTCTTCACCTATTCTGTCCGTTTCTTTTACAAGTTCAAGCAGAAGAGTTTCTTTATCCTTGAAATAATAATATAGAACAGGTTTTGTAACATTTGCATGTTCGCAGATTTCGCGGACTGATACTTTATAAAATCCGTCGCGCGAAAACAGCTCTGCAGCTGCTATAAATATTTTATTTCTGGTATCTTTTTTTTCGCTGTCTTTCATATTTTTTTAATTTATCAATAAATTATACTTACCGGTCGGTAACATAAAAACAAAATGCCGGAATGTCAACACTTTATTTTTTCGCCAAAAAATTTTTAATCAAGCAAATGGTTTTTTGCTGTAACTTTTTTAATTAAATTAATTAATCGAATTAAAGCAGAGAGGCATAATGAAAACAGCCGTGATTATTTTAATTTACCTTATAACCTTTAATTTTCTGCCGGTTAAGGATTTTCTTTCGGAACAAAAAAAGTATGAACGCGTACGCAGCTCGATAAAACAAAAAGGAAATTATTTAAAAAAGAAATTGAGTGAAATTGGTCTTTTGGAAAATAACCTGAACATTTTGATTACAGCTTATAAAGACGAAGATGTTCTGGAAGTTTTTGCAAAAACCAAGCAGGACGTAAAATATAAATTGCTTGCAGTTTATAAAATTTGCACACGTTCAGGAGTTTTAGGACCCAAAAGGCGCCAGGGTGATCTTCAGGTTCCTGAAGGATTTTATCACATCGACAGATTTAATCCGGCAAGCAATTTTTATTTATCGCTTGGAATTAATTATCCGAATAAATCCGACCGTATTCTAAAAACAGGAAACGACCCCGGCGGAGATATTTTTATTCACGGCAATTGCGTAACAATAGGCTGCATTCCTGTTACAGACGATAAAATAAAGGAAATTTATCTATATGCAGTTTATGCAAGAAATTGCGGACAGACAAAAATTCCTGTTTATATTTTTCCTTTCAGGATGACGGACGATAATCTTAAAAAACACTGTGAGAGTTACAGCCCGAACAAAAGCTTAATTTCTTTTTGGAGTAATTTAAAGACCGGTTTCGATTTATTTGAAAAAGAGAAAAGAGAATTGAAGACAATTGTAAATAAACAAGGGATTTACAGTTTTAAATTTTAATGAATTTTTATTAGCCGGGATAAGAAAAAGCGGCTGAAAAAAGTTTCCAGCCGCAAAAATAATTACGGTTTTAACTGACCTTTTTCGGCAGCTTCTTTAAGTTCTTCGTTTGCAAAAATTGCTATTTCAACACGTCTGTTTTGTTTTTTACCATCTGCAGTATCATTAGTAGCAACGGGTTCCTTTTCACCTAAACCTATTTTTTCGATACGCGAAGAAGCAACACCTTTGCTTATAGCGTAGCTGGAAACAGAAGCAGCCCGTTTTTCGGAAAGCGTTTGGTTATAGTCATCCGATCCGTCGGAATCTGTATGCCCGACAATCAATACTTTTGTATCCGGATATTTATTAAGAATTGTTGAAAGCTTGGAAATGTTTGCTTTTGCCTCATCCTGCAAAGTTGAAGAATTTGTTGCAAACAAAATACCCGAATCGAAAGTAATTTTAATACCTTCGCCAACTCTTTCTGTTTTTGCGCCAGCTATATCATTGTTTATTTCTTCAGCCTGATCGTCCATATAATCGCCGATAAAAGCTCCAGCTGTACCGCCAACAACTGCACCGATAATTGCACCGAGAGCCGTATTATCGTATTGATTACCTATAACTCCGCCAATAACCGCACCGCCTCCTGCGCCAATAGCAGTACCCTGAAAAGCTTTACTTGTTCCGCATCCGTAAAACAGAACGGCAAGCATTAATACTGATACAACTGCAATAATTTTTGTTTGTTTCATAAAACATCTCCTTTTAAATGATACAAGTTTCTTAATATAAATTTTTAATTTAACGATGGAAAATAAAAATATGAAATTTAATATTCAATTTTTCGACATACTATTTTTTATTAGTAATATTTTGTCTACTGATCTTTACTGCGTTTTAAAAGTCAGAAAAACACTTCTTGCCGGTTCATCATTAAATCTTTAATTTTAGATAATTGAATACGAAATTACTTTAGAATAATTTAAAAGGAGATTTATGAATTACAGAGAACTTGGGAAAACCGGTCTTAATGTTTCTGAAATCAGTCTTGGCACTTGGCAGGTTGGCGGCAGATGGGGCGATGAATTTAATAATGACAATGCAGATAAAATTTTAAATGCGGCTATAGACAGCGGCATTAATTTTATTGATACCGCCGATGTTTACGCCAATGGCGACAGTGAAAAAGCTGTCGGACGGCTTTTGAATTCGAGGAAAGAAAAAATTTATGTTGCCACAAAATGCGGCAGACAGCTTAATCCACATATCAGCGAAGCCTATACGCCAAAAGTTTTGCGCGGGTTTGTGGAGGACAGTCTTAAACGTATGAAAATTGGGCGGATTGACCTCATCCAGCTCCACTGTCCTCCTACTCAGGTTTATTACCGCCCCGAAATATTTGAACTTTTCGACAGACTTAAAGAGGAAGGGAAAATAGCAAACCTTGGAGTAAGCGTAGAAAAAGTTGAAGAAGCGCTTAAAGCTATTGAATACGATAATGTTACAACCGTTCAGATAATTTTTAACATTTTCCGGCAGCGCCCGGCAAAGCTATTCTTCCGCGAAGCAGAAAGTAAGAATATAGGGATTATTGCGCGAGTTCCTTTGGCAAGCGGACTTTTAACAGGCAAATTTACCGCTGAAACAACTTTCGGACCGGACGATCACCGAACATTTAACAGAGAAGGCGCCGCATTCGATAAAGGCGAAACTTTTTCGGGGATTGATTACCAGACAGGTCTGGATGCTGTTGAAGAATTAAAAGCTTTGTTTCCCGGAAAAGATATATCCCATATTGCGCTAAAATGGATTTTAATGTTCAAAGAAGTAAGCTGCATTATACCGGGAGCTTCGCGTCCCGAGCAGATTCTTTCGAACCTTAAAGCTGCTGATTTGCCCTCACTTACAGTAAACGAGATGAAAAATATTGAAGATATTTATCTTAACAAGATTAAAAATCTTGTTCATAATTTGTGGTGATGTCTATTCAATATTTTCTATATTACCAGAGAATTTTAAACCTGGCAAATGCCCATAGGTGCTAATTTAAGGAAGTAAACCGTGCGTCGGGAGCCGCATTAAAAATTAAAACGGTTGATTATTACGCATTATTCTGTAAATTTCAGCGATAAATTGCCGGGTTAGTGTAATTAATGAAGTAGATATTATTCAACCATTGGAATTGAGACCTTTCAAATCAGTAATAACTGTTTCAACGGTTTTATGAGCTAAGGCTCTTAAGTTGACGCCTATGGGTAAATGACAGGGTTTTTCCTCGGTTGTCCGTATTGCACCCGTAAATAGTCCGGGCAGTCATTTTAAAGTATCCGTCACAAAATCAGGAAAGTTTTCAAAACAATTTGGAACTATCCTCTGTCCCCTGCAAAAAAACTTCACTAATACATTCTTTCCGATAGTTTTTCTGCTTTTATATTAACTCTTATCCATATTGACTATAATTTTTTTATTAGCTAACTTGATTTGAGAAAATTATTCTTGTATATCCTTAGCAGGCTCGATCCATATAAATTTTCCTTTTTAAAACTGTTCTTAAAAACTTTTAATCGTTAAGTAATTAAACTGAAATAATTTGTCAATTGTCTTTTATTCTAAGCAAAAATGAATTATAATAAATTGATATGTGTTTGATAAAATGAAATACTTAAAGGTTTGAACAAAGTAATATTTCTATTTCCAACATTAAAAGGAGAAATTATATGAGTGAAGAAAGTAAATGCCCCGTAACGGGCAGATCGGGAAGTAATTCCTCAGGAAGAGGCACTTCTAATAAAGATTGGTGGCCAAACCAGCTTAACTTAGGCATACTTCATCAACACGCTCCTGCATCCAATCCTTTGGGAGCAGATTTTAATTATAAAGAAGAATTTAAAAAACTGGATTTGCAGGCATTAAAAAAAGATTTATATGCTTTGATGACAGATTCGCAGGATTGGTGGCCTGCAGACTGGGGTCATTACGGAGGTTTATTTATCCGGATGTCCTGGCATAGCGCCGGAACTTACCGTACTGCAGACGGACGCGGCGGAGGCAACACCGGGAATCAGAGATTTGCTCCTATTAACAGCTGGCCAGATAATGCAAACCTCGATAAAGCACGCCGTCTTCTTTGGCCTGTAAAACAAAAATACGGCAATAAAATTTCGTGGGCAGATCTTTTTATTTTGGTTGGAAATTGCGCTTTGGAATCGATGGGCTTCAAGACTTTCGGGTTCGGCGGCGGACGCGCCGATATTTGGCAGCCTGAAGAAGATATTTACTGGGGAAGTGAAAAAACCTGGCTTGGAGATAAAAGATACAGCGGCGAACGCAATCTCGAAAATCCTTTGGCTGCTGTGCAAATGGGGCTTATTTATGTTAATCCCGAAGGACCGAATGGAAATCCCGACCCAGTAGCTTCGGGCAAAGATGTACGCGATACATTTGCACGAATGGGGATGAATGATGAAGAAACTGTTGCACTTGTTGCGGGAGGACATACTTTTGGAAAAGCTCACGGTGCCGGCGATCCTAAATTAGTCGGACCGGAACCCGAAGCAGCTCCTTTAGAAGAACAAGGATTAGGATGGATAAACAAACTTGGAACCGGAAAAGGAGTTCACACAACAACAAGCGGCATTGAAGGAGCTTGGAAACCTAATCCAACCAAATGGGATATGGGTTATTTTGATATGCTTTTCGGTTACGAGTGGGAATTGGTAAAAAGCCCCTCCGGCGCTTGGCAATGGCTTGCAAAAGATGTGAAGGACGAACATATGATTCCTGATGCTCACGATTCTTCAAAAAAACACAGACCTATGATGACTACAGCCGATCTTTCGCTTAGATTTGATACGGTTTACGAGCCTATTTCGCGCAGATTCCATAAAGATCCGGCTGCTTTTGCCGATGCTTTTGCGCGCGCCTGGTTTAAACTTACACATCGCGATATGGGCCCCAAATCACGATATCTCGGACCGGAAGTGCCCGCCGAAGATCTTATCTGGCAAGATCCTGTTCCTGCAGTTGATTTTAGACTTGTTGATTTGAACGATATTGAGGATTTAAAGAAACAAATATTATCTTCCGGACTTTCAATTTCGGAATTGGTTTACACTGCCTGGTCATCGGCATCCACATTCCGCGGTTCCGATTATCGTGGCGGTGCAAACGGTGCGCGTATCCGCCTTGCGCCTCAAAAAGACTGGGAAGTTAATCAGCCGGCACAGCTTCAAAAAGTACTTGGGATATTGGAAAACATCCATAACGGATTTAACAGTCCTAATAAAGACGGCAAAAAAATATCGATGGCAGATATAATTGTGTTAGCAGGCTGCGCTGCTGTTGAGTCGGCTGCAAAAGCTGCGGGTTTTGATGTTGCGGTACCGTTTACTCCGGGACGCACCGACGCTAAGCAGGAGCAGACAGATGTTGATTCTTTTGCCGTGATTGAACCTTTGGCAGACGGATTCAGAAATTATCAAAAACATAAATTTACAGTTCCGGCAGAAGAAATGCTGCTCGATAAAGCTCAGCTTCTTACACTCACCGCACCCGAAATGACTGTGCTTATAGGCGGTATGCGCGTATTGGGAGGAAATTTCGGAAACTCGAAAAACGGAGCTTTTACTGACAAAACCGGGGTGCTAAGCAACGACTTTTTTCTAAATCTGCTAAATATGAATACAAAATGGATTCCGATTTCCGAAGCAGGGGATTTATTTGAAGGACGCAACCGGAAAACAAACGAGCTGAAATGGACAGGAACCCGGACAGATTTGATTTTTGGTTCAAATTCGCAGCTTCGCGCTATTGCAGAAGTTTATGCGCAAAATGATGCTAAAGAAAAGTTCGTTAAGGATTTTATTGCTGCATGGAATAAAGTAATGAATCTTGACCGTTTTGATATTAAGTAATTGGTAAAAGTTTTTTACAGACTTATGATTTTAACGGTTAATCAGGTTTAAGCATTTGCGCCGATTAACCGTTTTTTTTGTCCTTTAAATTCAGCTTGTGGAAACTGAAGGAAAGATTAAAATTACTTTTGTTCCCTTATTCACAACACTTTCAATCAGAAATTCGCCTTTTAACAATTTTGTTAGCCGGTATGCAATTGTAAGTCCCAAGCCTGCACCTTCATATTTCCGCTTATATCCCTCATCTTCCTGCTGCATAAAAGGCTCAAGAACTTTTTCAATTTTGTCCTTATCAATCCCAATTCCGGTATCTTCTATTTCAATGCGGAAATGTGAATCGGAATAGATTGTGCGGATAGTTGCCAAACCCTTTTCTTTATTATATTTTATTGCATTATCTATAAGCATCCCGATAATTTTCCGGAATTTGTTTTCATCTCCTTCAAAATAAGAATCCTTTTCGTCCAAGTCGATCTCGAGAGATATATTTTTTGAAAGAGCTTTAATAAAATACTCTTGATATATGCTCTTAATTATTGAATTTACATTGAATATTGCCATATCAAAATTGTAGCTGCCCGATTCCAAAATTGATACTTCAACAATATTATCCACAAGCGAAAGAAGTCTGTTAACACCTTCTTTAAGCAAAGAAGAAATTTCAGGAAGCGATTCGTAATTATATGTTTTTAAATCGTCTTCAAGAAGATCGGAATACCCGACAATTGCATTCAGCGGAGTTCTTATTTCGTGCGACATATTTGCTAAAAATGTAGATTTTAACTGATTAACCTGAGCTTCTTTTTTAAATGCTTCTTTCAATCTCTTTTCGTTAAGAAGCTGCTCTGTTATATCGGTTAAGTTAATTATAAATAACCGCACTTTTTCGAAAGGATCATCAGTATATGTTATTTTGCAAATATATTCCTGCTTTGTAACATTATTCGGATACTTGAACTTTATAAAAGCTTCGGGAACATCATTTATTTTTTCAATCATATCTTTAATTACGCTGAAAAAATCTTTTTCTATTGCATCTTCCAGCAATGTAGAAGAATTACACTGAGACGTCACCTTGAAAATTGAATAAAAGTTGTCGTTTGCGCTTTCAAAAAATAAATTATCCTCTTCTTTCCTTACTATTAAAAGCAAATCCGAAATATTGTTAATAATTGATTTTTGTCTTTGTTCGGATTTTCGGATAATTCGGTTTTTTTGAATATAATTTGTTATATCGTGCGCAGTAAGTATAAAGTTCGAAGGTTCGGGACCGCTCTTTTTAATCGGCGTTAATTTCAATTCTTTGAACCAAAGCTCGCCTTCTTCGGTAATATCCGAAATAAGCTTAATCCATTCTTTCCTATTTTTAATGCTGTCCGAAAGTTCAGCGTATTCATTTTCAATTAAATAATTTTTAAAAAGATCTGGCAGATATCTTTTGTAGATATTTTCTATATCAACATTTAAAGCAGTTTCAAATGATTTTGTTGAGTAATTGATTATTCCTTTTTCGTCTGTTATTATTACCGGTACATCTCCGTATTCAAGCGCGTTGTGAAGATTGTTTATCCGGTTTTCGATTATTCTTCTTTCTTCAACGGTGGTTGTAACCATTATGAAATATTCTTTTTCTTCCAGAAGAATTCTCTCGAGATCGACATAAAAACCTTCGGGAGTTACTAAATTTTCGGAAAGAATAAACATTTCGAAACTAAGACTTCTGTAATTGCTGTTAACAATTCCCTGCAGAAAGTTTTGCAAATCCGGCTCGGTATGTACTTGCGAAAGCGGCTGTCCTTCGGATATTTTAAATTGGCGCGTAAATGCTTTATTGCAAAAAATAATTTTCATTTCGCGGCTTATTACCGCAAAAGGTTTTGTATCAGGAAGTTCTTCAAGAGCTTTAAAATCCTGAACAGAACGATATTTGTTCAGGTTTTCGAGCGAGTATTGGCTTTCACTTTTTTCAGGCATCAATTGTAACAATCCGGTCTATTTTTATATTTTCATCATATGTTGCAGGAAACTCAAATCCGTTAATAATATTGAATTTCCCCAGTTTAGAAATAAAAGTATTAATTATTGTAAAAATATAATTCAATTCAATTAAAAGCCTGTTATCGATCGATTCTAGCAGCTTATCAATTACCGGAACGTCTTGCCGGTTAATTTCATTTGCGATATTCAAATCAATAATTCTTTCAAAAAGAATTCCCAATGCATCGAGTGTATTTTTCTCCGGTTCATCAGAAAGATTAATCTTTTCCTTTTTAAATTCTACTTTTAAAAGCGATTTGTGTCTTTTATTTTTATCATCTAAATACTGCTTGTAAATATTCAAAGAGTGCATTGTTTCTTTATAAAAAAAGCCAAAATCTATTAATGTTGAAAACTCGAATTCGCTATAAAAAAAGTGAAGATACAATTTTTCATCGCTTAAAATATTTATATCTTTTGGAACCCAGTTAATCTTCGAAAGATAAATAGCTGCCGGCGAAAAAATTATGGAATCGTTCCCGAAGACTTTTGATATCTGCGGCTTTTTTACATAATTTTCGTATGAGTTTGTCCTGCCGCTTTTAGGCGACATATCCGGACCGATATTTAAAATACGTTCAAGCATTATTTTTAGTAATGTATATTTAATATTATCGGCAGGGAGAGGCAAAAATTGAATTAATCGAACTTAATCATACGATTATTTTGAGCATATTGAATTATTTCGGGATTTTTGATATTTATAAGGGCATCCACGAATTTTTTTATTCTTTCAATCGATTCGTTTATTACGTATATGTCTTCTTTGATATTATTTTTTTCTTTTGCCGATAATTCAATTTCCAAATTTTTTTGAGCCATAATAAGACTGCTTAAAGGATTATTTATCTGATGCCCTAAAGTGCAAGCCAATTCCACCACTGCTTTACTGTGTTCAATATTTTTAAGCTCGTTTTGAAGATTATGAATTCGTGTACCCGATCTTATTCTTGCAAGCAATTCCTGGTTTTCAACAGGTTTTACTAAAAAATCATCGGCACCTACATCAAGCCCCATAACTCTGTCTTTAAGCGATGCACGCGCAGTGAGTACAATAAAATAAATAAGTTTAAATTCTTCTTTCTCTTTTAAAATATTACAAAGCTGCAACCCGTCCATCTGAGGCATAGTCCAGTCTGCAACTATAACTTTAGGTGTAAAAGTCTCCAGAACTTTTAATGCTTCAAGACCGTTTGCAGCCGACTGCACCTCATAGTTATTTTTTGTCAGAAGTCTGTCGAGAATAAACCGTGTATCATTCTCGTCTTCAACAATCAGTATTTTATCTTTTTCAGGTTCTATTTTACCAGATTCCTTACTTTATCTAAAAACATTTTAAAATCCGTAATCGGCTTAACAATATAATCATCCGCCGGACATTCATCAAAATTTAAGCTACTCTTTGTTAATTTTTTATAAGCAGTTATCATAATTAAAGGAATATCTTTAAACTTTTCATCTTTTTTTATGAGATGGGTTAAATTCAATCCGTCATATTTCTGATTTTTATAAAAAGTATTTTTTAAAGAAACATCCATTATTATTAAACTCACAATTCCTTTTTCTAAAGCTTCAAAAGCTGTGTTACCGTCTTCAGTCTGTATCAGCTCAAATTCATCTTTCGGGAAAAGATAAGAATAAAACTGTTGCGTAAAAGGATCGTCTTCAATAATTAACAATGTCTTTTTCATATATTTTCATTGTATTTAACAATAATGCTTATCCTTCGGTTGGCCGGATTTAAAGAATCTTCTTTAACTTTTAATCTGTTAGCCGCATACCCTCTTATTTCATCTATTTGTTCCATATTAAGTCCGCCTTCAATAAGTGTTCTGCGTGCAGAATTTGCACGGTCGGCACTCAATTCGTAATTAGTGTAACCCAAATTTCCGCCTGCATAAGCGCGTGAATCTGTATGTCCTTCAATTATCAGTTTATTGTTTAATTTAGAAAGTTCGGATGCTATCATTAAAAGCAGTTCACGAGGTTTTTTTTTCAGAGTTGCCGTTCCTATTTCAAAAAACACATCGTCTTTGCTATCCATAATTTCAATTTTCAAACCTTCTTCAACAATTTCTATGCTAATACTTTCTTTTAGATTATCAAATTTCTCGCTTCCTTTAAGATGGTTAGACAGTTCTTGTCCCATTGCTTCAAGCTTTGCCCTTTCTCTTTCCCTGAAAGCTTCTTCATCAAGTACTTTCGGGGCAAGCGATGTTTTACCTTCCTCGTCAACAAAAGATTGTCCCTGCCCGATATTATATCCAAGCGGGTCTTTAAAATATCCGGCAACAGCTTCTTTCACTTTCGAATCCTGACCCATAATCCAAAGTACAATAAAAAGTGCCATCATTGCTGTAACAAAATCGGCATAAGCTACCTTCCAAGCTCCGCCATGATGACCTCCGCCTCCTTTTTTGGGCTTCTTTATTATTATGGGCTCTTGATTATGATCGCCCAGATCCATTGCCATTATTTGCCTCTCAGATAATTTTCAAGTTCCGAAAAAGAGGGGCGCGATCCAGAATAAATTGTTCTTCTGCCAATTTCAACTGCAACAATTGGAGGATTTCCTTTGGCATAAGCAACAACACAAGCTTTTATTGTTTCGAGATAACGGACTTCATCTTCAATCATATGTTCAATATTTGTAGCAAGAGGATTTACAAATCCATAAGAAAGTAAAACACCCAGAAACGTCCCAACTAAAGCAGCTGCAACGTGATGCCCAACTGCTTCTGCTCCGTCGTTTATACTTCCCATTGTAACAATAATTCCTAAAACCGCTGCAACAATTCCCAACCCGGGAAATGCATCGCCAACTTTAGCTAAAAGGTGAGCCGAAGGTTTTTGCTCAGCTTCAAATGTTTCAATTTCAACATCCATTAAAGCTTCCACTTCGTGAGGAGGCACGCCGCCCGAAAGCATAACTTTAAGCGTATCGCATAAATATGTAATTGCTGTTTTATTGGATATAAGAGTTGCGTTTGATGAAAAGATCTCACTTTCGTTTGGATTTTCTATGTGTTTTTCAATTGCAAGAAGACCATCGCGCTGAGCAACCAGAAATAAATCGTATAATACTTTCAATAATTTTAATGTATCGTCTTTTGAAGCGTGTTTCGCTTTTATTGCCTTAGGAATTGAACCGACCAGTTTAATAAGAGTTTCTTTTGGCGCCATTATTAAAAGACTGCCGATAGCTGCGCCTCCAATTGTCACAAACTCCGAAATCTGAATAAGTGTTATTAGATTTCCCCCGGCCATCGAAAAACCTACTACAAGACTTACAGCTACAACGGCTGCTCCAATAAGAATAAACATAAAATATTGTCCGAATTTTGAATTCTATTTTATATTATCGATAATTTGAAATAATTTATTACACTTAAATTCAACAAAAATCCAATCGGTTGCAGATTTCATCTCGCGGGCTTCAATTTCTTTTGATATTTCGGTAATTTCGGGGTATCCAATTGTTCCGCCGGCACCTTTAAATTCGTGAATTATCATTTTCAGTGATTCTTCATTCTTGGTTTTTATTGCCTGCTGTATAGTTTTCTTTTTTGCAGGATATGTGTTAAGAAAAAAAGTTACAAGTTTTGATTGTATTCCAACAGTTTCGTCATTTGAGTTCGCCTTTAAAACTGCTGCAGGTTTTTTATCCTTTTCATTAATCAATTCTTCAACATATTTTAATATTACGCTTTTCTGCAAAGGTTTCGAAACTACTTTGTCGGCTCCGGCTTCAATTGCAGCTAAAACATTAGGACGCGCAGTATTTGCGCTTATTACAACAGTTGGTATATCCTGAATATCTTTAAGGACTTTTTTTACCTGAAGCATTTTAATACCGTCGAAATTAGGCATCATCAAATCAAGAAATATAATATCTGGTTTTTCTTCAGCAGCCTTCTGAATTCCCTCCAAACCATCGGAACAAGTTATTACTTCGTAACTGTTGCTCCCGAAAATTTCTTTGAAAAGATTTAAAATAACATCAGAATCGTCAACAACCAGGATTTTAATTTTTCTGCTGGTCTTTATCACTTGAATCTGTTTTTATTTTGTTAACGTTCATCTTTGAAATATCCGGTATTTCACCCAAAGCAATTTTTTGGGATGCTTCAACAATCTGCTCCTTTAGCTTTTGGTAAACTTCCTCGCGCATAACCTTAACTTCCGGAGGAGCTTCGATACCAAGTTTTACCTGATTTTCGGATATGGTTACAATTTTAACTATAATATCCGACCCGATTCTGATTTTTTCGTTTTCTCTTCTTGATAGTACAAGCATAATTTATCTTTTTTTAGTTTTCAACAAAAAGTGTATAATTGATAATAAACTTCTCGTTATCAATTACTTTTTGAAATCCGATTTTTTCTTCCTGATTAATATAAACAGGAGCTTTTAAATTAATATTAATTTTGGAAGGTTCCTTGTCTAATTTTACAATTCCGAAAGCCTCTGCGTTTTTTTCCTGCGGATAATCTTTATCCAAAACCCTCAGCGGGAAAAGAGGAAAAACAATTTCCGGCGTTTCCAAAGAAGTCAACCAGAAAAATATACCATTTTCCTCAGTTAACAAAACATATTTTTTAAGATTTTCGAAACCGAGAATACCTTCCTTAAAGTTGATAATCAATTTTTCATCAACTTCAATTTCACCGAATTGTTTTGTTGTTATTTTCATAGCTCACTTTTTTATTTGTTTAAAATTACAATATCTACTCTTCTGTTCAAAGCTTTTCCTTCATTTGTTTCGTTTGTTGCAATAGGTTTATACGAAGAATATCCCACAATTGAAACTTTTTCAGGATTAACTTCCTGAACTGTCATCAAATAATATGCAGTATTTGTAGCGCGCGCAACAGAAAGATGCCAGTTGGAGGCATACTGTCCGCCTAGAACAGGAACATTGTCTGTGTGTCCTTCAATTCGTATATCGTTTGGCAAAGTTTTAATTATTTCTGCCAGACTTGCTAATACTTTCTGCGAGTTAGCTCCTAAATCCGCTTTGCCCGACTGAAATAAAATATCATCCAGAATTCTGATAGTAACTCCTCTTTCATTTTCGATTAGTTTTACTTTCTCACCGTAATTCTGATGTTCTATTACATTTTGCAGTCTTTCCTGTAATTTTTCCTGCGGATCGATAATAGTAACATTATCCTGCTCAGGAATTGTTATTTTTTGATTTGCAGCCTTATTAAAATCAGCATTTCCGAAAGTATTTCCCATTGCCGAAATCATTTTTTCGTACTTTTGAATATCTATATTAGAAATAGCATATAGTATAATAAATAACCCCAATAAAAGAGTTATCAAATCGGCATACGTAAGAATGTACCTGTCGGCATTTTCCACTTCAGGCATTTCTTCGTTAATTATCTTTTTAGAAGTTCCTTTTGTTCGCTTTCGGGCAGCAAGCTGATTAGCCTCGATCTTATCACCGAAGGAATCTCTCCGCTCTGCAAGGCCAAAACTCCCTCCAAGGTAACTTCCATCATCTGTTTTTCTTCTAAGTGGCATTGTTTTAATTTATCTGCTATCGGCAACCAGAACAAATTTGCGCTTAAAACACCCCATAAGGTTGCAATAAAAGCAGATGCTATATTATGAATTAAAATATCAGGGTTACTCCCTGCATTTGCTAAAGTCATTATTAAAGCCATAACCGTTCCCAATATTCCCATTGTAGGGGCATATCCGCCCATTTTTTGGAAAATTGAGATGTTAGAATTATGTCTGTCCTGCATTGCTTTCATTCCTGCATAAGCAATATTTTCAAGCGATTCGGGGTCGGTTCCATCAAGAACAAATCTTATCATACGTTGAGGGAACCCGTGTTCAAGTTTATGTATATCCTTTTCAATTGCTAAAAGACCGTCCTTTCTCCCTTTTGCAGCTATCTGCACCATAACTGAAATTATCCGATGGATATCGTATTTTTTTGGGAAATATGCTAACTTCATAAGAGAAAATATTTTCCTGAAATTCTCCCATCCAAAACTTATAATTGCAGCTGAAAAAGTTCCCCCGAAAACAACAAGCAAAGGCGGAATTAGAAAAAGCGCCGAAACAGAACCGCCTTCAAGCAGATATGCCCCGAAAATAGATACAATGCCAAGCAGTAACCCGAATACCGCACCATGATTTTTTTGCATCATAAGTAATCCAGTAGGGATTTAGGCAAAATCATTGATGAAATTTTATATGATAATTCCAAATTGTACTGCTCATTCTGAAGCGAAACAAGCGCTGCCGCCATATCCACATCTTTTTCTTTCGATAATAGTTCTCGTGTTTGAATATCGCTGTTCTGAAGCATAAGCTGCGTGTTTTCGAGTCTGTTTTGTATACTGCCTGCTTCCGACATTTTGTTGAGAAGATGCGAATGAAAATTTTCAACAACGGCTATTTGGTTGGAATTCGGTTTTATTCCATTGTTCAATTGCTCTTTAATGGAAATAAGCGTATTAAAAATATCAGCTTTCTGGTTTTGTAAATAAGTTAAATTTGTTGCCGAGGCAGCTTCAGTCATATTACTCAGGTCAATTCTTAAATCCAATTTATTTGCCGGGACCGTAATTCCTATTAAAGAAGGATTTGCCCCGTCAATAGTACTAAGTTTTCCTGTTGCCGGATCAAATGAAATCTGATTGCTGCCGTTTGTAATTGTTACAGAAGATGAATCGACTACCGAATAATCGAAAGTATAATCGTTTGCAGCTGTTTTTGTATAGTTAAAATTTAATGTATATTCGTTTCCATCGGCATCCAAAACAGTTGTTGAACCCAATTGAACACTTCCCACTGCCGAGCCAGAATCGAGATTTCCATTTTGCTGTGTAATTGCCGAAAAAAGCTCGTTGCCCTGGATATTTATTTTTTGACTTATGGTATCGGATATTTTTATTTTATGAATTCCGCTTATATCAGAAGCTTTTACTTCAACAGCTGTGTTAGTGGAATTATATCCGAAAGGTTTCTGCGAAAAATCTGTTCCGCCGAATAAATATTGTCCGTCAAATTCCGAATTCGCGCTGTCCAGCAAAGCTGCAATTGCTCTATCTACATTTTGAGCATATATATCAAGATTTTCATTTTCAAGCGGATTGTTCATTAACGTAAAATCAGACCTGAGTTTTTCAATTTCGGATTGCATTGTTTCCATTGCGCTTATTGTTCTTCCAATCAGCGGAAGCCCGCTGTCGATATTTTTCGAGTAAACAGAAAGACTTTCTACCTGATTACTCAATCGCATAACACGTGCAGAGCCGATAGGAGAATCAGATGGTTTATTAATTTTACTTTGAGTTGTTATCTGTTTTTGATAAAAGCCAACTTTTTCTTGAGTTTTTTGCATATTTATCAAATACGAAAGCTGCAATGATCTTTGTGTTACTCTCATAATTAAACCATATTTAGTAAAGTTTGTAATAAATCATCGGCAATAGAAATTAATTTTGCAGAGGCATCATACGAACGCTGGAATTTTATTATATCCATCATTTCTTCGTCAATAGAAACCCCCGAATATTCGGACTGCTGCTGTTCAAGCTGCTGAAGTACCAGCTCATTTGCTGAAGCTTTCTGGTCATTCATTACTTTTTCGTTGGCTACACTGCTTACAAAATCGGAGTAATTTTCGGAAATTGTTAATCCGTTCAGCATTTTTGTGCTTTTCAACTCAGCCAGTCGTAATGCTAAATCTCCGTTACCTGATGTGCCGTCTGAGGAAACAGCAATTCTGTTAGGATCATTAAGAATTTCGGAATTAATTTCCAAAACCCCATTGCTGTAATTCGAAAAAAAGTTTATTCCTGTTGCCTGTGGATTTGTGTTCGAATATCCAGTGGAATGAATTGAATTCACATTATCAAATATCTGCTGCGAAACTAAATCAAGTTTGCTTAAATAATCGGGTATCAGTTTATTATATGAATTTGTTATGGCAAAAAGTTCACCCCCGTTCACCTTAACTTTCGCATTTCCGTCTTCCGAAAGGATTGTAAGTTTACCGTTTTCTACTGAAGATTGAAACTTTGTAGCGTACATTCTGTCAACGGCAAAAACACCTCCAACTGAAACACTTGCCATATTTTTATCGTCGTAGCTTACATTAACATTTACAAGTTTACTAAGATTTTGCAGGGCTTCGTTTCTTTTATCAAGAAGATCGAATCCTCCATTCCCTTTAATGTTGGCATCGTATATCTGTTTATTTAATTCCTGGATTTCTTCAAGATATGAATTTATGTCGTCCACCATACTTTGTGCATCAAGTTTTTGGTCATTCCTAACTAAATCAAGTCCTTCGTAAAGTGTTTTTATTTTAGAAGACATCTGTTCGGCCGATTGAATTACATTTGTTCGCAAAGGAGTTGAGGCAGGATTAACAGCAAGTTCTTCCCATGCATTAAAAAAATCGTTTATCAATCCCGAAAGCCCTAATTCAGTCGGCTCCGAAAATAAAGATTCAATATGTGATAATATTTGAGATTGTTTGTCTGCTGACGAAAAAGCCTGATTATACTTAATTGTCTGGGCATCATTTATCTGATCGCGAACGCGCTGAATATCTTCTATCTTAACGCCCAATCCTACCGAAATCCCGACACGGCTGTCCGGCGGAAGAGCACCAAGAACAACTCTCTGCCGCGAGAAATATGGATTGTTCGCATTGGCTATATTATTCGAAGTTACCTCAAGCGCTTTTTGATAAGTGGATAAACTTCGGCGCGATATTTCAAATAATCCGCTGATTGCCATTTAAATTTTCCTGTCGACCATCGACTTTTTATTTGTGCTTTTTAAAATATTTATTGTCTGGCTTATAAAACTTTTTGCCTGTTCAATTAAATACAGATTTTTATAATTCTGATCGGCAATTGCTCTTGAATATTTTCCTATTACTTCTTTTGCCGATTCAATAAATTTAACATCGTCTTTTGCCAGGCTGCTATCTAAATGTTTAAGCAACACATCCAGCTTGGGCTGTTTTTCATCGATACTCATTTTTGCATAAATGTTTTCAATCAAACTCAATCTTTTTTTCTCTTCTTCGTTTATAGCAAATAGAAGTTTCTCTTCATTTTGAAGGCATTCGGATAACAAATTGTTGTTTCTTCCGATTAGTGCTTTTTGCTTGTTTTCGGTAATTTCATACAGATTACGTAAATTCTGTATTTGTTTTTCGAGTGTTTTTTTTAATAAATCTATTTCCATATCAGCTTTCCAAATTATTTAAATAACCTAATACTCTGTTAATATATTTTTTAGTTTCATCAAAAGGTGGAATTCCGTTATATTTTTCAACATTTCCCGGTCCTGCGTTATATGCTGCTAAAGCAAGGTTCATGTTGCCGTTATATTGTCGAAGCATTTTTGCAAAATATTTAGTTCCGCCCATTATGTTCTCTCGGGGATTCATCGAATTTGAAACACCCATTTCTTTAGCAGTGGGATCCATAAGCTGCATAAGTCCTTTAGCTTTTGCTTTAGAAACAGCTCTTTCATTTGCAGCGGATTCTGTAAGAATTATTGATTTAATAACATTCTTATGAATTCCATATTTCTCGGAAGCTTCTAAAATTATATCTTCATATTTTTCTAATCTCTTCATAGTATTGTTTGTTGGTTGAACTGACGGAACATCCTTAATATCAGTAGGGATTTGACCTTTTAATTTTTCACCTTTTAATTTTAGAATATCGTTAATGTTTTCACCAGTAAGTTTTCTGTATATCATTTCGGATATTCCCAGACTTTTCGATTCAGTCATATAAGAAGCCAATTCACCTTCGAATACAGTATCCAAAACATCTCCTCCGAAGTTCTCGCTTCCAAACAATCCTTCAGTTGAGCTTGTTATGCTTTTTAGCATCATTTGCGCCAGCATACTTTCAAATTCTTTGGATGCTTTTGCCAGCTTTTGTTTTTCGGCATCCGAATAATTTTTATGTATTTCGGGTGTCGAATTAAAGTGCTTTAAGCTGTCAGTTGTTTTTAATGATATATTTTCCATATCAAATTATCACTAACTCGCCGGTTAGCGCTCCCGCTTCTTTTAATGCTTGAAATATTGCAATAATGTCTCTGGGACTTACTTTCAATGAATTTAATGCTGCTGCAACTTCCTGAACGTTACTGGCTCCTTCAATGCTTACCGTATTATTTCCTTCTTCCTGAACATCGGGAACAAGGTTATTAAAAACCTGTGTCTGTCCCTGACTGAAAGCATTTGGCTGAGAAATAATAGGATAAGACCTGATGTTTATATTTAATCCGCCATGGGAAATAGATACCGGAAGGATTTTTACATTATTTCCGGCAACTACAGTTCCTGTTCTTTCATTCAGTACTACTTTGGCAATTGCATCTCTTTCAATCTGTATTGTTTCCACTGCAGCTAGGAAAGCCGGAAGATTTGTCTGCTGATCAGAAGGGACATTAAGTTTAATTTCCGATCCGCCCAACGTTTGGGCAGTGCCGTCGCCGAATTGTGCATTAACTGCTATCGAAATGTTATTTGCGGTTGTAAAATCGGGATCTTTTAATAAAATGCTTAAATTCTGCATATCAATCTGTGCATTGGAAAATTCTGTTTCAACCAAACCGCCCCCGGGTATTCTTCCTGTAAGAGCATGATTTCTTGCAAATCTTCCGCCGGAACTTGTGCTTATATCATAGCCTCCTACTGAAATTGCTCCTTGCGAAAAACCATGAACATTACCGTTTTTTGCCGAGAGTGGAGTTAAAAGCAGCGTTCCGCCCATAAGACTTGTTGCATCGCCCATTGCCGAAACCATTACATCAAATTCGCTTCCGGGTTTCAGCAGATTATCTACTTTTGCTGTAACCATTACTGCAGCAACGTTGCGTGTTCGAAGGTTTGTTTCGGGTACTGTAATTCCGAAACGTTTAAGCATGCTTGTTACAGACTGCACGGTAAAACTCGAACGATAGCTGTCGCCGGTTCCGCCAAGTCCTACAACTAAGCCGTAACCTATAAGCTGTTCGCTGTTAACTCCTTTGAAATAAGCAACATCTTTAATTCGCTGGGCATTTATTATGCCTGCGAAAATTACTACTATAGATAAAAATCTTAAAAATGTTTTCATACCATCCACCTAAAATAACCAGTGAAATAATTTTGTAAGCCAGCCGGGACTTTGATTGCGGTCTATCATTCCACTTCCTTCGAATGTAATTTCGGCATCGGAAATATTATATGAATAGACTGTATTATCCGATTGAATATCTATACTCCGGATTACACCGCTTATTAAAACAGTCTGTTCTTCTCCGTTTATTGATATTTTTCTGCTTCCGTGAATTTTTAGATTTCCGTTTGAATAAACCGAATCGATTGTTGCACTTATTTTTGTACTAACTGATCCTGCAGATTTTGTTGACCCGCTGCCTTCAAAATCGTTTTGGGAACTCATCCCGAAATCTACCGACGGGATCATTGCTTCTCCATCCATCGAACCATCGGCGCCAAGACCAATATTGCTTGATCTGCCTGTTTGCGTAGCTGCTTGGTTTGTAGCCTGCGAAGATTCCATTACAATTATTGTAACAGCATCACCCACTCTGTTTGCCTTGTAATCGGAGAATAACGAACTGAAAGCATTCTGCCTCATATCCTGCGCGGCAATTGCTCCGGAAAAAATCACAATTATCAACAATATATTTTTCATAATAAACCTGCTTTTATTCCAATATTCTAACTTTAGAACTGGTTAAAACTTTTGCCTGAAAATATTTATTCCCTTGAGAAATAATTCTTATTACGTCTCCTATACTGCCTTCTTCTTTTGCTTTTGCTTCGATAGTAACTTCAACATTGCCTTTAGAAACAACAGCATCAACTTTATCGTTTATCAATACATCAGGTATTTTTTCAATCATATACGGCTGCAAAATACTTCCTTGTTTAATATTTATCTTTGCTCTGGTTCCCTCAAGATTTTTTACATCAATTACCGCCGATGTGCTTAACTGCGCAACATCTTTTATTTCAATTTTAATATCGGAAGCAGAAATACTGCTTCGTTTTTCAATATTGCCGGCAGCAACTGCAACCTTTGCATATAATTTTACTTTTAATGTAATTATGGACTGCGTATTTTTTTCTGAAAGAATAACAGGAAGATAAAAGAATCCGTTGCTGATTTTGGGTTTAACATCTTCGGAAATTACTATTCTGTTCATATCTTTAAGATCTTTCGGCGCCGATACTATTTCGTATTCAACATTTTCGTAATCCGAAAAATATCTTTTAAGGTAATCGTGTATTCCATCCGCATTATTTGATGGAAATATGAAGATTATGAATAATATTACCCCGAAGAAATTAAACATTTGTTATCCTCTCTTAAGGTTGTTTGCCATCGACATCATATTTTCTACTGTCTGCACGGTTTTGGAATTAATTTCGTAAGCCCGCTGGGCTGTTATCATACCAATCATTTCTTCTACAATATCAACATTCGAAGATTCCAGAAAACCTTGACGCAGCTCGCCAAAACCTTCAAAACCCGGTGTTCCGATAAGCGGCACGCCGGAAGTTTCGGTTTCAGCATAAAGGTTATCACCTAAGGCTTTTAATCCGCCGGGATTTACAAATTTTACCAAATCAATCTGCCCCATTTCAACTATATCGCCATTCGTTTGTGTTACTGTAACTCTTCCATCGGTTGAAACAGCAAATTCTCTTACATCGCTTGTAATTGTAAAGCCAGGTTCAAGAACATGTCCGTTTGTTGAAACGATTGTTCCGTCGGCAGACATTTTAAATGAACCGTCGCGTGTGTAAACATAATTTCCATCAGGTTTGCGAAGCTGGAAAAAACCATCACCGTAAATTGCCACATCATAAGCATTGCCGGTTGTCTGCAAGTCGCCCTGCATAAATAATTTCTGTGTAGAACTTGGTTTTACACCTGTACCGACCTGTATTTTTGAATTCGGGTTTTCAACAATTCCGGCAATATCAATGTTTTTCGGATTAGCTGCAACTTCCTGATAAATAAGATCCTTAAATTCAGCACGGTTCTTTTTAAAACTTGTTGTGTTCATATTCGCAATATTGTTAGATATTGTCTGGATATTTATCTGCTGTACATACATTCCTGATGCTGCAGTTCTTAAAGCTCTAGTAGGCATAATTTATCTCCTTTTTATACTCTTCCTATTTCCTGGGCTTTGCTTAAAATAGTATCTATGCTTCCAACAATTTTTTGCGAAGCTTCAAAATCTTTATTTATCTGAATCATTGCCTGCATTTCGTGAATCGGGTTTACGTTCGATTCTTCGATGTAGCCCTGATATATTTCGTAACTGTTTTCATCTGCAATTTGAATTTCGTCTGTAAGCAGACTAAAATTTTGATTCGGCTTTCTTTGCAGTATCGACTGATCGTGAACATCTGCTATCATAAGCTGATCAATTATAACTGTTCCCGATTTTATTTCACCGTTTTTTGTAACAATCAGCGGTTCTTTCGATTCGAGTATGCTTTCGTTGATGTTTATTTCGCCGTTTTTGCTTAAAACTTTGTAACCGTCCTGATTTACCAAAAACCCTTCCTCACTTATCGAGAACTTTCCATTATTGGTTAATTCTACTCCGTTTTCTGTTTTAATCATAAACAAACCCCTGCCTGTAATCGCAAGGTCGAGAGGATTATTAGTTTCCACAAGCGAACCGGCTGTAAAATCCGTAATCTGCTTGTTGAACTGATTTTCTTCTTTTGCAATTATTTCGGCAAACGGAACTTCGCGTTTATATCCTGTTGTATTTATGTTGGCTAAATTATTAGCCACAATTTGAATACTGCGCATTCTTTGATATAAATGCTGACCTGCATCGTATAATCCTTTAACCATTTCAGTCTCTTTATTCTTTTTTTAGTAAGATAAACCTCAAAATACGTGCCGATACTGAATATATTTGGGAATTGAATGATCTGCAGCTTTGAAGAATATTTAACGATTCCTTTACAAATCCCGTATCTTTAAATCCCGGGATTGACCTTTCGATATGCTCAAGTATTTTTCGGTTCTTTTCGTATTTCATTTGTAAAACTTAGTTTTTTCTAAGCTTTTACATTAATTGAGCCAACAGAACCAAGCAGATTGTTATGTGATTGGGATAAAATTATGTTTACCGGAAGGTTAAAATACTGCGATAAACTTTGATTAAGGATATGAAGATTTTCGTATAAAAAAACGTCATTTTGCGATGGAAAACTAATTGACCCCACAATTTTATTATCAGATAAATTGACGATAAAATTTTTATCCTCGTGCGATCCTGTAATTTTATTAATCAAACTATTTGTGCTTTTAACGATTTCCGAAGTAAATACAAGGCTTATTAGTTTATTTCCCTCGCGTAAAATTACAAAATCGCGCGAAAGACCGAATCTGTTATACACAGATTTTTGGACAATATACTTGCTGAAATCTTTGCTCAGCTCTGTATATATTCTACTGCCGGACGAATTTAGAACTTTTATTTGAAGATAATCCAAAATTTCGAGAACTGCCTTTTCCCTGTTTTTAACCAATAATTGGTTAATTTTAGCATTTTGTTCAAATATATCCATTATTAATGACGAAGAAAGAATATCATTCAATCTTAAATCCTGTTCCGTAAAATATATTTGCTCCAGCTGATAAGTTATTTTTTCAACAAGGTCGTTAAATGAAATATCGAAAATCAGATTGAAATTGCTTCCGTTTTGTTCCGCCCAGCCGTCTTTTTCTGACCACATTATATTTATCATTAAATTTACTGCAAGCTCGTCTCCGGATAAACCCCACTTTTCGTAATATTCGGCAAGCTGATTAATTTTCGATTTTACAAGCGGTTTATCGGATTTAATAATTTCTTCTACAAGCTTTTTAATCAACCCTGTATCTTCAAGATTTAATTTCGAAATTATTTCGGAAATAAATATTTGATTGAAATTTTTTGAACCGGCAAGATTATTAAGGAGAATTGTAAACGGATTCCGGCTGATTACTTTACCGATAAGTTCATCGCCGGTTATTAGATTAAGCGGCAGTTTTGTTTGAAACACAAATCCTTTTACAAGAATTTTATAAGTGTCGCTTATTTTATCTAATATTTTAAAATCTACAAGCGAGTTTTCGGCTGGCAAAGAAACAAGCGGTTTTTGCGAAGAACTAAGGTTTTTTGAAATATCCGCAATAATCTGCGGTGTAATTCCCTGTATCATTTATTTTGTTCATACAATAAATTTAATTTGGCAGCTAAATGAACTTCACCTTTAGAAACTGATAATTTGCGGGCTATTTCCGTTATTGCCGCACCGTTTGAATCTATTTTTAATTTTCTGCCAAAAAGCGAAGTTCTTATTTTTTTTAATTTACTGTCCGAAATACTTCCTATTTTTTCTTCTCTCAATCTTTTGATATTTTCCTTTAAATCTTTATTTCGCAATTTGTTCAATTCAATTTTTCTTCTTCTGTACAGAACCACAATAGCTGCTAAAAATCCGGCATTAAGCAGAACAATAATTTTCCAATTAATATAATTTATAATATTGTAATTATATTCGGCTTTTTGAACCTGAACCGGCGCAGTAATATTTATTTCTGGCGTTGGATAATTTTCCGGATTTTTTCCGGTTTCTTCTGCTGTAATTATAGCAGCATTGTCTTCAAGAATTCGTTCAACGCAATCGTCATCTGCAAATTGCTGCGAAAAAATGATTGCTGTAAATGATACTAAAAGCGAAATAAATTTTATCTTTTTCATTGCCTTATCTTTCTCTTTAATGGGAAATTCATTGTTATTGACGAGCCTGCGGTATCGTAAGCTTCAATTAAATAATTACCTTCGTGCTTATTCATAAGGTTTTCAACAATGCGCAAATTAAGATCGGATGATTTAAACGAGCTTTTATTCTTTTCGGTGTAAGGTTTTAAGTTTGCGGTGGAAATTAATTTCAATATTATCTGATCGTTCTTGTATTTTGTCTGTACAATAATTCCGCCTTCCCCCTTTGAATTAGCTTTAATAAGTCCTATAACATTTGTAAGTATCTGGAATATATAATTCTGATGACTTAACAAAGATGGAATATCCTGTTCAAAATCCATCACAAGTTCAAAATTGTTATTCTCTAACGTGGATTTTACGAGGTTATAATATTCGTTAATGGAATCGTTAAGATTGCAAGGCTGAATTTTTACATTCTTCTGATTAAGATTTGAAAATTTCACTAACCGGCTAATCGAAGTATTTATTTTTGCAATCTGCGATTTTATTTTCTTTACATCACTTTCATTGTTTTCGTTAACAATCATATCAATCTGGCTTACAATAACCTGGAGCGGAGTCATAATGTCTTCAACTATACCTTCGGTAAGTTCGCCAATAGCAGCAAGCCTGAAATCGTTCGATAATTTTGCCTGATAAGTCTGCACTTCCTCGATGGTTGTATTAAGTTTTATTTTAAGATGAATTTTATCGAGCTTTGAAAGTGTCTGGTTAAGAAGTATCTGAATTATCTGCTTATCGATGCTTGCAAAACTTTTATGGAATATTGAAGATAGAATGGACAAAATCCCTTTCTTTTTATTATCCTCAAAAATTGGGAAAATTATAAAATTAAGTTTAGAACCGCCGTTGTTCATACTTTTCAGTTCGGGGATAATCATAGGCTTCTGGGTATCGAAAAGAACATTTAAAATTCCTTCTCGAAAATAGTGGTTCATTGTTTCTTCGATATTATATTTGTTGTTTCCTACTTCGCTTAATTTGGATAAAGATCCATCGAAAAACAACAAACTTGCATCCTTTATGGGAAGTATTCTTTTTAAAGTTAATTTAAATTTTTCAGATATTTCCTGCGGATCTTTCAAATTTGCAATTTCACTAGAAAATGAAATCATATTCTGAAACAGATGCGCATATTTTTCTGTTAGCTTAGGAGAATTGTTTTCGGTAGCTACAGCAGCAAACCTGATCTCATTATTATATTCATCGTTCGGACTGTAAGTCTGAAGAAGTTTATGAAACGGTTCGTAATCCGCATTATTTGTTTTTAATACTCTCAAGTTAAATCCTGATATTATTTATTTCTTCAGTAAACAGATTTCTGTAGCTTTCTATAAACTCATCAAGATGCTCAGAATCCCGGAACTTCAAAGTTTGTATTATAGAATCATCCAGAACTATTGTAGAATCCCAATAAAAATTACCAATTTGAAGTTTCTGAGTCATATAGTCCGCTAAATGAACAACTGCTACAAGTTCTTTATTGTCAATAACCTTGCCAGGAAAATGATGGTTAAAAACCGTTTCGCCTAAAGATTCCGGCAAATTCCATTTTTTTGAAAGCAGCAAACCGATTTCTTGATGATCCATTCCCATTGCTTCTAATTCAGCCTGAAGGAAAGGGATGTTTTCTTTTTCCACTCGCTCAATAATTTCGAGAAATGCTGAATGGAAATATTTATGAATAACAGGAATTCCGAGGTCGTGAAGCAAACCCGCAACAAATGCTTCGCCACCGAATCTGTAACCGAGGTCTTCCGAAATTCTTTTTGCGGCATTTCCGGCAATAAGCGAATGCTTCCAGAAATCCTCCTGCTTCATATTTTTATCGCTCTTGTTTTTAAAGGATTCTATCATAGAAAGAGCAACCACAATATTCTTAATATCCTGATAACCGATAATTAAAATTGCAAAATCTATTGTAGAAACCTTTCGCGGAAGCCCATACAAAGGCGAATTTGATATTGAAAGAATTTTAGTAGTAAGACCGGGATCCTTACCAATAATTTTGCTTAAAGCCTGAGTGTTGGTTGAAGGATCATCTAGCAACCGGGAAATTTCCATCATCATCCCTGATATTGCCGGCAGATTATAAACATTTGCTATAACCTGTTCTGTTTTTTTTCTTTTCTCATTAAGCTGCTGGTTATCCATTATATTCACTTTTTTTATGTTAAAAATTAATTGTTTCCAATTGCTGAGTAAAAATACTGCGGTAACTTTCAATAAAATCTTCGAGGTAATCTTCATCTCCAAGATTTAAAATATTTATTACTTCTTTATCGAAGATATAGCCTTTATCCCAGTCAAAATCTCCAATGCCGAGCCTTACAGTCATGTAATCAGCAAGATGTACAATTGCTGCAAGACGGTTATCTCCTTCCAATTCCGAAGGTTTATGATGAAACTGCACAACATCTGCAAGAATTGATGGAAGGTTCCATCTTTCAACAAGCGAGCGTGCAATTTCCGTATGGTTCCATCCTAAAACATTAGATTCGGCTTCAAGAAAACTTATATTCTCGTTTTTTACTTTTTCAATAATTTCTAAATAATCTTTATTGAAATACTTGTAAATAACAGGTATTCCTAAATCGTGAAGAAGTCCGCCTGTAAAAGCTTCTCCGCTTACAGGATAGCCGATATCGTCGGCAATTTTTTTTGCTGCAAATGCTGTAACTATTGAATGATACCAATATTTTTTCTGCCCGAATTTTTTGCTTCCGGCAGTTTTAAAGGCTTCCATCATCGAAAGCGCAATTACTATATTTTTAATGTGATTAAAACCTAATATCACAATTGCAAAATCGATGGTGGAAACTCTGCGGGGAATACCATAAAGCGGAGAGTTTGCTACTGATAATATTTTTGTTACAAGTCCCTGGTCCTGACTTATAATTTTTCCCAATTGAGAAGCGCTCGAAGAAGGATTGTCAATTACTTTTGTAATTTCGAAAATTACAATAGGAATTGTAGGCAAATTATAAACCGTGGAAAGTATCCTGCTAGCGCGGTTTTTCTTTTTTTCTAATATTTCCTGTTCCTGCTCATTCATACTTTTTGTTAAGTTTCATTTTCAATTCTTTCATTATTTTAGAGTGAATTTGAGAAACTCGGGAAATTGTAATATTCAGCACTTCGGCTATTTCGTTATAATTTAAGTTTTCGTAGTAGTAAAGAGTTATAACAAGTCTGTCTCTTTCGTGCAGACTTTTTACCGCCTGAATAAGAAGTTCTTTCTGTTCGTCCTTTTGAACTATTTCATCGGGCTTTTCGGCATCGCTTGGAATAATATCGCTTAGCATATATCCGTCCTCATTGTCGTAAGGATTATTCAACGATACATTTCTGTAACGCAATTCCGAATCCGGATTTTGATTATTACGCGGTTTAATTTGCAATTTCCTCAGCTCGTCAATTATTTTTCCTCGTATCCTCTGGATGGCGTAGGTTTCGAACTTCGTCCCGTATTCCGGGTCAAATCTTTCAATGGCTTCGCTTAATCCCTCAATTCCGAATTGGAAATAATCCTTTTCGTCAACAATGTTCAACTTCATAAATTTAGAATGATGGATAACATAATGAACCAGATTTGTGTAGTTAATCATAATTTGTTTTTTTGTACCCGCATCCGGTTGTTCTTTGTACTTTGTCCATAAAGCCGAGTTATTCATTTTCTTTGCTTCCTACTATGTTTTCGTTTAAGTTTAAATTTTTCCCTTTGGATATAGCTGTTTTGTTTATGGCTTTGATAAATGCCAAAACGATAATTCCCAATAAAAGTGTTACAACAAAAAACAGTATGAACGATCTTAATAAAACATCTTCAATCATTAAACCTTGCTGACTGTAGAATATTACAGATAAAAAAAACACCAGAAGACCAAGATTTAAGACTATTTTATTCATTCACTCCCTCCTTTTGTATAAATATTTGCAAAGAATATACCAAAAGCTGTTAAAGCTGAATAATTTAAACAGCATAAGTTTTACAGCAATTTTTTTTGACACTGAAAAAGTTAGGATGACCGCTAGTGGTTATTATTAGCCAGTTGCGCGATTTTTTGTATTTTCGACGAAAACTGGTAAATCTGGTAGGTGATTTTATGATTAGGATTTTTTATGATAAAAGGAACTTGGGATATTACAGACTCGGATACTTCTTTTGAAGTCTCAATTATCCCGCCGGATTCAACTGTTTCCTTTAAAAAATGCCCAGTGGCTTTATTGAAGTTTTCGTAGGCGTTTTTTCCTTCTTCTGTTTCCGAAGCCTTATTAACAACTGCAATTTTATTAATTTCATTTGAATAAGAATTTATGAGTTTTACTAAAACATAACCATCCATTATGGATGTTGGCTCGGGGGTAATAACAATAAAAACGTTTCCGGAATTTTTCATTATTTCAAGATTCTCCTCGCTGCCGCCCGAAGCACAATCAATTATCACGTAATCGTAATCAGCGCTCATTCGGTTAATTTGCGCGAACATCGATTTTATTTTCATTTCATTCAGTTTCGGGTAATCTCTTTTACCGGAATCGCCGAAGATAATATCAAGATTTTCGGAATAATTAACAATAAGCTGACTAAGCAACGCATCTCCCCGGAAATATTTAATAAATGTTAAATCGGGATTATAATTAAGCAGAATATGAATATTCGAAAAGTTGAAATCCATATCAATAAGCAGCACTTTTTTGTTCATTGCAGACAGTGCAATTGAAGTGTTAAGAGACAGAAATGTTTTTCCGGTTCCTCCCTTCCCCGATGCAAAACTGAAAATATTTTTTCCCACCCCCGAACTTATTAAAGGGTTTTGCATCCTGCTCAGTTCAAATATTCTCTGCGCCTGGTTCATTAAATTATTACCTTCCCGGTATAAATAAGATTCGCAATAAACTCTGCATCTGCCGCAAGAATATCATCGGGAATTACTTGTCCGTTTGTAAGATATTTCACCGGCTTGTTTATTTTTGTAACAAGGTTAAGAATATTGCCACACGATACAGCTTCATCCAATTTTGTAAAAATGAAAGAATCGTAATTTATAACATTGAATTTTTCGGCAACATCAATCATATTTTTTGATGTGCTTGTTGTGTTTAAAACCAGATAAATTTCATCGGTTTTAACAGCCTGCAAGAATTGATTGATACTTTCCAGCAATATTTTATTATTCTGGCTTCTGCCGACAGTATCAATAAAGATTAAATCTTTTTTCTTAAATTTATTTACTGCTTTTACTAAATCCGCCGGTTCGTATGCAACAAGAAAATCAATTCCGCTCACTTCCGAAAAAGTTTTAAGCTGATCGAGCGCCCCAAGTCTGTATGTGTCAATAGAAATCAGACCGATATCAAGTTTGTGTAAAATTTTCGAAATCACAGCAAGCTTTGCAATGCAGGTGGTTTTCCCAACTCCGGTAGGTCCCACCAGCGAAATTATTTTGGCTTCGCCTCTTTTTTCCACCTGAAATGCCGATGTTGGAATTAAAGAACCGATTGTTGAAACAACATAGCTGTCAATGTTTTTCGTATTAATAAACGCAGTATATTTTTCGAGCTGTTTAATTATTGTCTTTATGTTTTCGGGGCTCACATCCCGGTGCGAAAGAGTTTCGGCAACCGATTCAAATTCATCGCGCAAAACTGCTGCTGTTTTTTGAGGTTTTTCCTGAATATCTTTCTTCCGAATTTCCTTTTCTTTGCCGTAAATCTTTTCGGTAAGCCTTTTTAATTCGGTTTCAAAGCTTGCTTTTTTCGGTTCCGCTTCTTCCTTTTTTATACGCGGGGCAACCTCGTAATCGTCTTCAGCGCCGGATGTTACTTCAAACATTTTTTCTTTTCCGGCTTTTAAATCGGCTTCAATAATTTTTGTGCTGAGAACTATGGCGTTTTCACCGAGTTCGGCTTTCATTTTTGCAATTGCTTCTTTTAATGTAGGCGCTAAGTATTTCTTTATCTGCATTTACACCTCAATTTTCCCAACAAATTCGAGATCAACATTTGCCGGCAGTTCTGTATACGAAACCACAATAACTTCAGGATATGTTGAATTTATTAATCTGTAAAAATACGGACGTATTGTTGCCGAAGTAATTATCAGCGGCAAATAACCCAAATCCTTAAAACGATTGATATTAAGGTCTATAGATCTGTTCAATGAATTTAACATCTCGGAATTAAGTCCTAATGTCTGAACTGCTTCCTTTTGCTTCGAAAGAGCATCAGTAATAAAGCTTTCGAGAGATTCGCTTACGGCTGCGCAATGTATTATTCCGTTATAGTCTTTATAAAGATTTGCTATGGTATCGGATAAAGAGTGGCGGACATACTCTGTAAGTACATCAACATTTTTTGTAACTTTCGAGTAATCGATTAAAGATTCAAGAATCTGCACCAAATCCTTAATTGGAATCTGTTCTTTTAAAAGGTTTTGCAGCACCTTTTGAATTGTACCCAAAGGCAAAACATCCGGGTTAATATCTTCAATTACAGCTGGATATTCGGCTTTTAAATTTTCGAGCAGTTTTTTAACCGATTGCCTGGTAAGTATTTTATCAAAATTCTTTTTAATGGTTTCCTGCAGATGGGTTGAAAGCACCGAAATACTGTCCACAACAGTATATCCTAAAAGTTCGGCGCGATCTTTTTCCTGCTCGCTTATCCAGTATGCCTCCAGGTTAAAAGCAGGATCTGTGGATGGAATTCCTGTCAGTTTTTCTTCTACAGATCCCGGATTCATTGCCATGTATCTGTCGCTGTAAATTTCGTAATGCGCAACAACATTTCCTTTAATCTTAATAATATATTCATTGGCATTGAGCTGTAAGTTATCGCGCACACGCACCGGCGGGACAAGAACTCCGTATTCCAACGCTATATATTTTCGCGTGCTGGCAATCTTCTGAAACAGATTTCCGCCTTGGTTTTCATCTACTAAAGAGATTAATCCGTAACCGATTTCAATTTCAATAGGGTCCACCTGCAAATATTCTTCAACTTTTTCTTCCTTCGATTCGGAAGTTTCTGTAGTTTCTTCAGTTACAGTTTCTTCTTTTTCGGTAATTTTATTCTTGCTTACAAAAAACGTTACTGCCCCGAGTACTCCTCCTAAAAACAGAAAAGGAACTGTTGGCATACCGGGTATTATTGCAAAAAGGAAAAGGGTTCCGGTAACCGTACCCAGTACTCGGGGATTTGTAAAAAGCTGATTTCTTATCTGCGAGTCGAGGGATACGCCGCCTGCGCTTTTTGTTACAACCATTGCGGCTGAAGTAGCAATAAGCAAAGCAGGCACCTGCGAAACCAGACCGTCGCCTATTGTAAGAATAGTATAAGATTGAAGCGCTTCGGTTATTTCCATTCCGCGCTGGGCAACCCCGATTATAATTCCGCCGATAATATTTATACCGGTAATCAGTAAACCTGCAATTGCATCTCCTTTAACAAATTTACTGGCACCGTCCATCGAACCGTAAAACTCAGCCTCACGTGCAATATTTTCCCTGCGTTTTCTTGCTTCCCCTTCATTAATCAATCCGGTATTAAGATCAGCATCTATTGCCATCTGTTTACCGGGCATCGCATCCAAAGTAAATCTTGCAGCCACTTCCGATATTCGTCCCGAACCTTTTACTATTACAACAAACTGAACAATTAACAGAATCAGGAAGATTATGAATCCCACTACATAACTTCCGCCAACAACAAACTGACCGAATGTTTCTATCACTTTTCCGGCATAGCCTTCAATAAGAATAAGCCTTGTTGAGCTGATATTAAGCGAAAGACGAAATAGCGTTGTTACAAGCAACAACCCTGGAAACACGGAAATATCGAGCGGCGAATTAATGTAAAGCGATACAATAAGAAGCAGAATAGCAAACGAGATATTCAGAGCAAGAAAGAAATCCAATAGAAACGCAGGTAAAGGAATTATCATCAATCCGAGAATAAATATTATTCCGAATGCCAGTAAAATATCGCTGTTTTTAAGTAGCCGCTGAATCATTATTTATACTATAGTTTTTTTGTATGTGTTTTTTAATTGGTAAATGTATGCCAATATTTGTGCCACAGCCTGAAACAATTCTTCAGGGACTTCATCACCTATTTCGCACATTTTATATAAAGAGCGTGCAAGATATACATCTTCGTGCAAAGGAACATCATTTTCTTTTGCAATTTCCTTTATCTTTTGAGCAATCAGGTCGGCGCCTTTAGCAACAACTTTAGGGGCGCTGTCTTTTCCCATTTCGTATTTCAAAGCAACCGCAAAGTGAGTAGGGTTGGTAATAACCACATCGGCTTTCGGAACTTCTTTCATCATTCTTCTGTGAGCCATTATCATCTGCTTCTGCTTGATTTTTCCTTTTACTGCCGGATCGCCTTCCTGTTGTTTAAATTCTTCCTTAACTTCCTGTTTTGTCATCATAAGGTCTTTTTTGTGTTTGAACTTCTGATAAGCAAAATCGGAAGCTGCAATGGCAATGTAAACCAACGCTACTTTCCATAAAAATTTTACTGTCGTATCTATCATAAAAGACACTATCTCTTCAACTGAAAAATCTACTAATCCTACAGACTGGACTATTGTATCGCTTAAAATCCAGTATGCAAAAAGGCTGATTATAACCAGCTTTATTATTGATTTAGTAACTTCTACAACTGAATGAGATGAAAACATTACCCTTTTCAATCCCGAAACCGGATTAAACTTTGATGCTTTTGGAGCTAAAGCTTTAAATGCAAAATGAAAACCTACCTGCGCAAAACCTGCTGCCAGTGAAACGACCATAAGCACAATAAAAAACGGAGCCATAATTGAAAGGAAATAAACAAAACCTTTTGCGCTGTAAACCTGAAGAAGGTTTACGTTTAATTCAAGTTTATCGAGCGAGCTGAAAATATATGTTGCCAGCCAGCTTATTTTTTCGCCAATATCGGTTTTATAAAAATATATTATCATCAAACCCGAAAGAAATATTGCCAGAGAATTAATTTCGGTACTTTTGGCAACTTGTCCTTTTTCGCGGCTTTCATCCAGCCTCTTGCTGGTAGCTTGTTCGGTTTTTTCCTGACCGTCCGATTCTGCCATATTATGTACTCATCGCTTTAATCAGTGTTAAAAGTTTATCTTCGTAATCAACAAGAAGACTTTTCATTATGTACACATAGGCAGGAATAAGGGTTGATAAAAGCAAAAATCCCAGACCTATTTTTAACGGAAACATCACAAAAAGAATTTGCATCTGCGGAATTACACGCGCCATAACGCCCGAAGCAACATTTAAGAGGAAAAACGATACTATTATCGGCGCTGAAATTTTAACTGCTATTATAAATATTCCGCCGGCATATTTTATCAGTAAAGAAACTACTTCACCGTTTACCGAATAATGCCCGAGCGGAATGAGCTTAAAAGAAATTCCTAACGCGCTTATAATAAAATGATGCCCGTTAATTAAAATAAAAACAAGAGTCGCTACCAGTGAAAGGACAGATCCGATAATATTACTTTCTGCCTCGGAATTCATATCAAACATCGAAGCTGCTCCAAGTCCCATATCATTTCCAATAAGCAGCCCTGCATACGAAAATCCGTAAAAAACGAAGTTAAGTGAAAACCCTATAATTATTCCTGTAAGCATTTCTTTAATACCTATAATTGCCAGGGGAATTAATCCCATTTCAACATCGTAATTGAAGTCGTGTATCGAAAACATTATCATATAAGTTATTATAATAGAAAGAAACAGACGCGAAATTACAGGAACAACAGTCTGGCTGAAAACCGGCACAGTAAAAAGTATTGCGGCAATTCTTAAAAAAACTAAAAAACCGCGGATAAAATCGTTAACCAGAATATCCATTATTGCAGCACGGTTACAATTAAATTAAAAACTTTATGAGTCATCGAAATCAGCTTATCTGCAATAAACGGCATCATAACAACTACGGCAATAATTGTAATTACTATCTTAGGAACAAATGTAAGGGTCATTTCCTGGATTGATGTTGCAGCCTGAAAAATTGAAATTATTACCCCTATTACAAGCCCCACGCCCAATATAGGCAGCAGTATTAAAAGGACATCGTAAAAAACTTCGGTAAGCAGACTGATTACAAGTTCGAGGTTCATTATGCAAAACTCCTTAAAAGCGATGAAACAACAAGATTCCAGCCGTCCACAAGAACAAAAAGCAGTATTTTAAACGGAAGCGCCACCATCATAGGGGGAATCATCATCATACCCATCGACATTAATATACTCGATACAATCATATCAATCATCAAAAAAGGAATAAAAAGGAAAAAGCCTATTATAAATCCTGCCCTCAGCTCGCTAATTACAAAAGAAGGTATAAGGATAAAAATAGGAATATCCTGACGCGATTGAGGTTTTGGCATTTCGTTGAAACTGATAAACATTGCAAGGTCTTCTTCTCTTGTTTGCTTAAGCATAAACTCGCGCATAGGATTAATTGCATTTGTGCTTGCGGAATCGAGTGTTATTTTTCCGTCGAGATACGGTTGAAGCGCTGTATCGTTTATTTTATTTATTGTGGGGTTCATTATAAATACCGTTAAAAATAATGCGAGTCCCGCAAGAACTTGATTCGGAGGCATTTGCATAGTTCCAAGCGCGTTACGTAAAAAATGGAAGGCTATAATAATCCGAAGATACGATGTAGTCATTATAATAATAGAAGGAGCCAGAGAAAGTATTGTCATTAAAAGCAATATTTGCAAAGTTACCGCTACATCTTTAGGATTGTCGGCAGTGCCCACATCAACATTAATTTTAGGAATAGGGATAGTTGTGCTTTGCTGGCTGAAAATATCTGATGATGAAAACCAGGCAAATAATATCAGCAGAAAAAGAATCCTTTTCATCTCACCCTCAAATTCTTTTTCAAAATTTCCATAAAGCTGCCTCCGGAAATTTTTTCTTCGGCGGAATTTAATTCAGTTTCGTCGCAATCAAGTTTATCAAGAAGTGTGATAGAATTATCGCAAACCCCCAGTATGTAAATTTTGTCTTTTATTTTTACTGCCGAAACCATTTTTTTAGGCGCCAGTCCCTGGGTAGAAATAACATTTATTTTAATCTTACCGGAAATATTTTTATCGAAAGCGTAAAGATATTTTCTGGCAAAATAAAGCAGTAAATACATAACACCGAGCAAAATGCCCAGAATGAAGAATAATTTAATAATTTCACCTGCATAGCTCATTATTGCATTCCTTTCAGCCGTTCGCTCGATTCAATAAGGTTTGTAATTCGAATTCCGAAATGCTTATCGATAACAACAACTTCGCCTTCAGCTATTTTTTTATTATTCACAAAAATATCAACCGGCTCGCTGGCAAGTTTATCAAGTTCAATTACATATCCTCTTTCCAGTTCAAGAATATCTTTAATCATCATCGTTGTTCTTCCAAGCTCTATGTAAACATTCAGTTTAAGGTCTTTAAGAAAATCGATCTTGCTGTCGTCCACATAGCCTTTTTTGTTCGATTCGTCAAACTCCGGGAAATCTGCCACGCTTGCTTCAAAAGTTGACCCGCCGCCCGAAGCTGCCTGTCCGGCAATTTCTTCAGCATTATTTTCTATATTGTCGTTTGCCATTTTGCGTTACTCCTTTTTCTCTATTCTTCTTGATATTTTAATTGCTTTTTTCCCGTTTACCGTTCCCGTAGTTCCGGCAAAGGCTTCTTTATCTTCAATAAGTACCTTCATCTCTTCGCCAACTCTGTTTTGTAAAAGAAGAATGTCGCCTTTTTCCAGCTCCATAATTTCCTTCATCGATACAACCGCCTTGCCAAACTCAACAGTAATATTCATATGTGTTTTTGTTAAATGCTTCAGAAGAATATTCCGTGCGGTTGTTCCTTCGTATTTTGCCGGACGGATTGTTGATAAACTCTGGCTCGACATTTTTGATAAAATTGTATCGAATGCAAAAGTTGCAAAACATAAGTTCATTAAATACGATTGTTCGCCGATGAACAACTCGAATGAAATTAACAAAACACTTTCACTTTGTGAAGTTATCTGCGCAAAATCGATATCCGGTTCAAAACGCTCTACCTGAAAATCGTAATCGCCTATTATCTGCCAGGCTTTGCGCAAATCCTGCATAATTTTCTGGACTATCACATAAAGCACTTTCTGCTCTATAGGGGTAATCATCTTCGAAGTTTTAGTTCCTAAACCGTTGCCGCCCAAAAGCCTGTCCACAAACGAAAGCGCTAATTCAGGACTAAGTTCAAGAATTCCCTTAATATCAGTATTTGCAAGTTCGAAAGTAAAAAGACAGGCGGGGTTTGAAACTGATAAAACATATTCCGAATAATATATCTGATCGACAGATATTACATTTATGTTTATGATTGTCTGCAAACGCGCCATAAGAAATGAACTGAAACCCTCGGCAAAGTTTTCGTGAATGTTTCTAATGGTTCGTAACTGGTTTTTCGAAATTCTGTTTGGAAGCCTGAAATCGAACGGGATAATCTCTTTATCGGGCGTTGCCTCTTCAGGCTCTTCCCCTCCCGTTTTCATATTATTCAGCAGTTGGTCTATTTCACTCTGCGATAATACTTCTGCCATATACTACCTGTCTGTTGTTTATTCACAAATTGCAGACAATAGGTATGCCAAGAGCAATCGGGCTTTAAAAAGGAATAATAATCCGGATATAATACTGTAATTGTTTTGTTGATTGGCTAATATTAAACACGTGCTTAATAATCAAGTAAAAGAAGGAAGGGTTAAGTCCCTTCCTTCTTAATTTAATTATCTAACTAAATTTGTTATTTCCTGAAGAAGAGTATCTGAAGTAGTAATCACTCTGGCATTTGCCTGGAAACCTCTCTGGGCAACAATCATTCTGGTGAACTCTTCCGAAAGATCTACGTTCGATTGTTCGAGAGCGCCTGATTGAATTGTTGTTCCGGTTGATTCACCGGGTTCTGCATAAAGCGGGTCGCCGGAGTTTGCCGATACAGTGTACATATTATCGCCTACGCTTGTTAAGCCGTTAAGGTTAGGGAACGTAGCTAACATTACCTGCGCTAACTGGCGCGATTGACCGTTCGAGAATACGCCTACAACAAATCCGTATTGATCAATACTTAAGTTGGTTAGGTTTGCAGCAGCAGAACCATCCTGACTTAATGCTGAAACAACTGAATCGGATGACGTTTGAGTAATCCCGTTAAAAGAATTTGGGTCACCGAAACCCAACATTACCTGTTGTGGAGCTGCTCCGCCGTTTGGTGTAAATGTTGGCATTGGCGGATTAGGAGAAATAGAAGCTACAGAACCATCAGCATTAAATGCAATTGTACCTGAATTTGCTGTTAAATTTCCGCTTGAAGCAGGAACAGAAGCACTCCAGTTCCAATTGTTATCCGATACTTTTGTATAAGTAATTGTCAAAGTATGGGGATTGCCTAGTGAATCGAAAATAGAAAGACTTCCGGTTACAATCGTAGGCTCGCGGTTATTATCAACAGAAGAACTTAGCGTGTTTGAGGATGCCAGCTGAGTTACAGTGCTGGGATCAAACTCAAATTGCAGATCGCCGCTTAATGCAGTAATTCCCAAAGGAGCAGGTGCAGCACCGTTTAATGTGGCAAGGTTGCCGGCTGCATCAAACAAACATCCAATACCATAACTTCCTGCTGCCGACGGATTTCCGTCAATATCCAAAGCAACGTCGTTGCCTTCCGAATCAGTTACCGTTATATTTGCAGTCCAGTCATCATTAGCATTTTTAGTATAAACTACATCCATATCATAGGCATTGCCGTTTGTATCGTAAATAGTATTTGTTGTTGATACAGTTGATCCGTTTGCTAAAGCAGAATTGAGATTCCCTGTCTGATCAAAATTTTCAGATCTGGTTAACGGAGAGGTACTGTCAAGATTTCCACCCCAACTTGTTGTAGTAGTTGCTATTGCCGGGAGTCTTAGATTTTGATCAACTACAATATTCTCCAAGTTATTTCCCGGAGGAATTACGCCGTCTTCGGTTGCTAATTTACCCTGAACGATACCACCGTTCTGAGGATTAACTAAATTTCCTGCAGCATCAAAAGTAAAAGCGCCTGCACGCGAGAAAAATCTTTGTCCGTTATTTTCAAGAACGAATAAACCGTCACCCTGCAAAGCAAGGTCGGTTACAATTCCTGTTCTTTCAAAAGTGCCCTGGTTCCAGTTTCTGTCAACTGAGTTTAATTTCATACCAAGACCTATTTGATATGTATTTGTACCGCCGGCGGTTTCGGTTGGGTCGTTGCCGTAGCGTATAAACTGATTGAATGTATCGCTGAAAGTAACTCTGCTGCCTTTAAACCCGATTGAGTTAACATTTGCAATGTTGTTACCAATTACGTCCATCATTGATTGATGATTTCTGAGGCCTGATACGCCTGCGAAAAGAGAATTAAGAAGTGACATTTTAACCTCCTGAGGATTAAGTTATTCACAGATTCAGCTTCTGTCAGTCAGCCGAACCGGGGGCGTCCTGTGAAGGTCCCGCCCTATGTTATTTAATTAAATTTTATACTGCAAATACAACACTGTCTATATTTGTAAAAACATTTTCACCGCCTGCTTCAACAGGTAACGCCGTTACAACAGTCCTGTTGGGAATATTCACGATGAACGCGGTGTTGTCCATCATTACCAAAGAATCCTTTGCTCCTTTAAGCTCTGCTTTTTGAACTGCATCCTGAAGCCTGTCCAAAGCAGTTCCGCTAAGTTCAATATTTCTCGATTCCAATCTTTTTGTTGCGTGGTTCGAAAATTTAAGTTTTTCAAGTTCGCGCTGAAAAAGATCGTTAAATGCGCTTCCGGAAACCCCTTGTTCTTTTTTAACAGCTGTGCCTTCGCCAGGAATTACCGGTACAAACGGGACCTTAATTCCGTTAATGACATTAGCCATTTTTAGTTTTCTCCTTCTTTTAAGTTTATAATTTCGGAAACATCGCCAAGCGAATATTCCACGTTATTTATTAAAAGCATTGTTCCGCTGCCTGTAAAACGTACTCCGCTTATCGGACCTACAATATACTGGGCTGCATTTATCGGTTCATTTTTTGAATTTGTTGAAAGAACTTCGAAAGTGTAACTTCCCTTCGCAGCTTTCGAGCCGTCAGCTTTTTTAAGATCCCAGCTTACTTCGTTATTTCCGGCTGCCGATCCTCCGCGTTTTATAGTCTGAACTATTTTCCCGCTGGAATCGTAAATATTAATAATCGACTGATAAGAATTTGCCGGAAGATTATACCCCAGCGTAACTTTATCCTGATCATTGATTGTAAATGTATTGCTGTTAACCTTTGCCTCTTTTCCTATAAGTCCGGCGGACATAGTATTGCTTACGGACTGAGCCAGAGCCAGATTAGCCGAGATGCTGCTTTCAAGCGATTGATTCATATTGCTCAATTGTTCGAGAGAACTAAATTGCGCAAGCTGCGCAGCATATTCAGCGCCTTCCATAGGACTCAGCGGGTCCTGATATTTTAACTGCGCAAGCATAAGTTTCATAAAATCGTCCTTGCCAAGCGCCGATTTACCGCTTACCCCGGTAACATTAGTACTGGAATAAGAATTTAATAATGACTGAACACTTTCTGCCATTTTATCTCCTAAGCTAAAAATTCGTATGTATTATAACCCATCTCTCTAATTCTCTCTTTCGGGTTTTCTTCTTTAATTTCAGTATCTATCTCTTTATTCGTTTCTGACGAATGTTTCTTTTTCCCATCCAAATTCCTTGCCAGTTTTTGGTCGTTCTGACTTAAAGAAACATTTATCGCCCCAAGGTTTAATCCGTTTTGCGAAAGATTATTAACAAGCTCCTGCATTTTGCTTTCAACTGCCTGTTTTACAGCAGGATTTTCAACTTCGATGAAAGCTTTCATAACTTGTTCCGAATGATCGATTGTAATTTTCAATTGTCCCAGATTTTTAGGTTCAATCTGCATAATCAATGTGTTTTTTTCACCTTTCTGAACAAATTTCGAAATCTCCTGCATCACTTCACCGGATTTCACAAACTTGTGAATCATTTTTTCCTGCAAAGACTGTTCGGTTTTGGTGCGTGTAGCTTCGTTATTAACTCTGTTTAACTCTTCATTGAATTTAGAATATTCAACTTTTGGCTGATTTTCGCCAACTTTTATTTCCTGCCGCTGATAGCTGCTTTTGCTGCTATTGTTTTCGGATGTCCCGTTGTTTTCTGGTTTGTCATCATGCTTAACTTTTGCGTTTATATCACTTACAGATACTTTCGATTCTTTCTGTGCCTCTGTTTTATTCTCTTTTGCAGCGTCTTTTACCGATGAATTAAAATTAACCTGTTCGCTGTCATTTACCGGTTTTCCTGCTTGCTTATTAATACCCGGCAAATTATTTTCGTTACTTTCAGTTTTGCCGGAGTTTTCATTTGCGGTTTTAACTTCATTAATATTATTCTGCTGTTCCGGCTTATTTTTATTTACAATTTCTTTATCTGCAGCCAAAGTTTCGGATTTTCCGCCTGTTTTCAAGCTGTTATCGGCTGCATCCGTAATTACGGCTTTCGGGTTTGAAATTTTCACATCAGCATCTGTCTGCTTTAAGGATTTTTCTGTTTGCAGATTGTCTTTAATTTCACTTTCTTCTGCAAGGATTTCTCCCCCCGGAGCAATTTTAATTTCCGTTACAGAAGTTGCTTTCTTTTCAGGTATATTTGGATTAACAGGTTTTGCTTTATCTGAAGCAGAATCGTTAATTATATTTTTTATTACTCTATTTTCTGCTTCGGGAGTTTCTGTTTTCCCGGAAGTTACAGCATTATTTACATTCGGCTTTTCCGTCTGTAAAAATTGGCTCGCTACCGTTTTCAGGCTTTTTGCGTCGTTCAATTTATTCTGCGAAACAACTTTTTCTTCACTTACAGGCTGCTTAATTTCTCCTGCTTCTAAACTTTTCTTTATTTCCGGTGAAACCTTTTCTGGATTACCTGCAACAGTGTTTTTCCCGCTGTTTTGAACAGCCTCTTTAAATATATTTGACGAGTTTTTTATAGCAGGACTTGTTTCTGCTTTTAATCCTTCTCCGGAATAATTTTTTATAATTTTAACTCCGAAAGGTTCGGTAGTTTTTTCAGCAGAAAACAAAATTTTTACGTTTTGAGCTTCGCTCTGTGTTAAAGATATTTTTTCAATAATGTTGTTTTTTATTTCTGTATTAATACTTGTGAATTCCCGGACAGATGTATTTGCTTTTTCCGTTTTATTTCCGTTTGGTAAAACATTTTGTTTTTCAGCCGCTACAGTGTCGGAAATCACGCTTTTTTTGCTCAGTTCATTTAGAATTGTTTCTTTAATTTCCGGTTTAACATTTTCTGTATGAGAACCGGTTTGCGAAATGTTTTTAAGTGCAATTGTTTTATTGTTGTCCGAATCCTGCATTCCAGATATAACATTTTTGCCTAAATCTGTTTGTGACGACTGATTTTCTGAAAGAATAGTTTTAATCTGGTTTGAAAAGCTTGTGTAATTGTTTTTAGAAATTTCTGTTTTTTCGCCGGCATCGGCAAACAAGTTTGAAAAGTGATTTTCATTTTTCAAGTTGCTGAATTTTTGCGATAAACTTTGAGGAACTTCATTTTCCGAGGCCTTGAATATAGAAATCCTCAACTCATCCGAGAGATCAGTTCCTTCTGCAATATTTTCATTGCTATTTAAAATCTGATTTAGTTCAGTTCCGGGTTTCCCTTCAGCCAGAGAATTCTGCGGAAAATAAATCAGTTTGATATTGTATTTATTATCAAGCACAACTTCGGGTTTCTGATTAGCCGAATTAAAGAAATCGGGGTCTTCCTTTGTTATATTAAACTGCAATGTTCCGTTTTGGTTTGCCAACGAAGCAACAACCGTAGTTTTACTATTTAGAACATCTTCAATTTCCAAAAGATCAAGATCGGTAACTTTATTCTTTTTTGAAATATCTTTCCCGCTGAGATTCAGTATTTTCTTAACAAGGTCGTTCAAATCAGTTTCGTTCAAGGTAAATGAAATACTATCAGAATCTCCGGCTTCAATTTCATAAATTGAATCCTGTATATTTTCCGGCAGCAGCGAAATCAGTTTATTCATTTCCATATTCTGCTTAACGCTGTCGTCAATCAGAAGATCGGCAAGAAGTTTTAATTCCCCATCTTTTTTATTAGTTCCGCCGGTAAGAACATTAGCGGCTTCATCCATTTCAACTTTAATAATATCCGAAAAAAGATAACCGGAATTACTCAACTTTAAGGATTTGCTTCCTAAAAAGTTACCTGCATTGCCTGTATCTAAAAATAATGGATTGTAAATCATTTTTCGGCCTTTGTTAATATTAGTACTTTTTCTGAATTCATAAGCGATAAAATTTCCGCCGCTTTTTTCTTCTTCATAGAATACAGCAATTCCCTTGCCATATCTTCGGAAAATGTTGCAAGCACTTCGGCTGCTTTCTGCGAATCCATCGACTCGAACATTTTCACGGTATTTTTCTTCCAGAACGTGTGAACAGAGTCTTTTCCGAGGTTAAGCCTTGCTTCTAATTTTTTAATTTCATCATTTTTTAAAGCAATTTCATTTTCCCGGAAAAGATACATCGACTTCATATCTGCCATTTCAGTCTTCAGCTGATTATATTTAGCCAACAGTACAGAATCTTTATATACTGCCTGAATTATCGTGTCGCGTTTATCTGGAAACATTACGCGCGGAGGATATTCGTCAATCTGACCGCTTTTATATTCTATAAATTGTTTAATTTTTTCATTGCCGTTGCGGGTAAGATTTATCTTCAAATCCTTTGGAGTTTCTTTTTCAATGCTTTCAGCTTTTACCGGTTTTAAATTGAAAATATCACTTACTTCCTGGTTAAAAACAATAAAAACAGTCATCGATAAAGCAACTGCCACTAAAAACACAACCAGATATGTTAATTTAGCTTTCAATCTTTACTCTTCATTTTTTTTATGGATGCTATTTCATCAAACTGTTTTTGTTCAATTCTGTTTTGTTCCAGACGAAAATCATTAAGGTGTTTCTCTTCAAGCGATTCAAAAATTTTATGTTCCATACTTTTCTTTTTAAGCTCTTCCATTTTTTCTTTCAGCTGCCTGTTCAGCAGTTCCAGTTTCCGGGTACAAGCATTTATCTTTTCGTCCATAAGCTTTTCAAAATTATTCATAAACTGAACTTCGGAAGCGCGCATGCTTTTCTTTCCCATTATTCTGTTTTTTTCTGAAATCTTTTCGTCTTGAAGAAGAACAAGTTCCTCGTTCTGGGCTTTAATTTTTAATTCAATTTCTGCAACTTCTTTTTGAATAAGCTTTTCGAATGTCAGCTTAACCTTTTTTACAGCCTCGAACTTGTAAACAAACTTACTCATTTATCATACCAATGGTTTTTCAATTATTGAATACAATCTTTGCCGGGCATCGTTAAAAGTTGATTTTTCCGACATATCTTGTTTTAAGAAATTTCTTAAAGCTGTAATTTTAGTAAGCGAATGATCAATCTGAGGGTTGCTCCCTTTAACATAGGCTCCTATATTAATTAAATCCTCAGCTTCGTTGTAAGTTGCCAATATTTCCCCGAATGCAATCGCCCGGTTCCGGTGATCGGAATCAATAATATCGGGCATAACTCTGCTTACGCTTTGCAGCGGATCAATAGCGGGAAACTGTCCTTTATTAGCCAATTTTCGCGATAAAACAATGTGGCCGTCCAAAATTGAACGAACTGCATCTGCAATCGGTTCAGTCATATCATCGCCGTCAACTAAAACTGTGTAAAATCCTGTAATTGTACCTTTTTCGGATGTTCCTGCACGTTCTAAAAGCTTGGGAAGAATTGCAAACACAGAGGGAGTATAACCTTTTGTAGTAGGAGGTTCGCCAATTGTAAGTCCAATTTCGCGCTGAGCCATTGCAAATCTTGTAACAGAATCCATCATTAAAACAACATCTTTTCCCTGATCGCGGAAATATTCGGCTATAGCTGTACCGATAAAGGCGCCTTTAATTCTCATCAAAGCTGGTTTATCGCTTGTTGCCACTATTACAACCGATCTTGCCAGACCTTCTTCGCCTAAATCTTTTTCAAGAAACTCCCTTACTTCTCTTCCTCTTTCGCCAAGAAGAATAATTACATTTATATCTGCATTTGTGTTACGTGCAATCATACCCAGCATAACGCTTTTACCTACTCCGCTGCCTGCAAAAATACCAACGCGCTGTCCTTTCCCGCAGGTTAAAAGTCCGTCAATTGCTCTTACTCCCGTCTGCAAGGGTGTTTTAATTCTTGCGCGCGAAAGAGGATTAGGCGGATCGCGATATATATTTACAGTTTTTACAGAATTTATTTCGCCTTTTCCGTCAATGGGATTTCCCAATCCGTCAATTACTCTTCCCAGCATTCCTTCGCCTACGCTTACACCCAGACTTTGTCCGCTGGCTATTATTTCGCAGGAAGGCGAAATATTTTCAACTTCTCCCAAAGCAATTGATAGCACTTTGCCTTCGCGGAAACCCACAACTTCCGATTTACAGACCTCGCGCCCGAATTTATCGACAATGCGGCAGACTTCTCCCAGCGATACATTAGGTCCTATTGATACAATAACAAGTCCTATAACATCTGTTACTTTTCCGTTCAGTCTGATTGTTTCCGTTTTATCAATAACGCTGCTGAATTTTTCGATATAGGCTTCGGCAATATTCATTATTTTTCTTCTAAAATTTCATTTTCAAGCTGTTTAATAATTTCGCTAAGCTGTGTGGAAATTCTTCCGTCAACATTTCCAACAGCCGTTTCAATAAGGCATCCGCCCTGCGGGATTGAGGAATCTTTTTCAAATTTGATTTTAGAAAAATTCTGTTCGTATTCGGCTTTGCTTTTATCTGTATCAAGATATTTGTAATCGGAAGAATGAAGTTTAATTATTACTTCGTTGGCGCCTATAACTTTGTTTAGCGATAATTTAAGAACATTTTCAATAGGTGAAAAATTGTTAATTTCCCGCTGAAGTATTTTTTCGGCTATTTTTCTTGAAACACTTATCACTATTTCGTTAAAAGCGTTGCTGTAGTTATCCAGTTCTTTTTCAAAAGACGACAAAATGTTGTAATACTCTTCGCTTTTCTGAAGGAATTCGTTTTCATAATTGGTCTTTAATTCTTCGTATGCAGCCTGATAACCTTCATCGTAACCGCGGGAGTAAGTTTCTTCTAATTTTTTTTTAAGAAGCTCTTTTTCTTCATTTATTTCAGAAAATTCGGGAATAGTGTCGCGCATTCCAGGAACGCGGGCTTTAATATTTTTCTGTGCAATATTCAGTTTAATTACATCAGACATAAACTTCCTGACTGCTTCCGCGCATATTAAGCGTTATTTCTTCCTGTTCTTCAAGCATCTTTATCAAATCAACTACTCTTGCCTGTGCAGCTTCAACTTCTTTAAGTTTTACAGGACCCATAAACTGCAATTCTTCTTTTAATAAATCGGCAGCTCTTTCGGACATATTCTTAAAAATTTTATCTTTAACCTGTTCTTCGGCAATTTTAAGAGATAATGCCAAATCCTTTCTGTCAACTTCTTTAAGTATTCTTTGAACATCTTTATCGCTTAAAAGAATTATGTCGTCAAACAAGAACATTAATCGTTTTATTTCTAACGCAACATCTTCATCTAATTCTTCAATTTCACTCATAATTTCTTTACTTACGCTTACTGCGGTACGGTTAAGAATGTTGGCAAGCGCCTTCGTTCCGCCAAGTTTTCCCATCTGTTGGCTTATGGACATTCCAGCCATTTCATCAACCACTTTTTCAATCTGTTTTAATGTCTGCGGCGAAATTTTTCCTAAAGTAGCAATCCTGAATGCAACATCAGCTCTTAAATCATCGGGAAGTTCTTTAAGTGCTTCAGCTGTCTGCTCCGGACTTAAATGCGATAATATTAATGCTATTGTTTGAGGATGTTCTTTATTTAAAAAGTTAACAAGCTGAACCGAATCTGCTTTTTTAAGAACATCAAATCCTTTTAATGTTGTTATATTTTTAACTTTATCAATTATTTCGAGAGCTTTTGCCATACCAAACGATTTTTCGAGAACAGCCTGGGCAAATTCAAGTCCTCCTTCCAAAACATATTCGCGTGCGGTAACCATTCCGTAGTAATCGTGCATAACCTGATCGACTACATTGGATGGGATATTTCGCACTTTAGATATTTCGGCTGATATTTGCTCAATATCTTCCGGTTCGAGATGTTTAAAAACCGAAGAAGCGGTTTCTACATCCAATGCAATTAAAAGTAAAGCGGCTTTCTGAATTCCCGATAAATCGCTTATCGACATTGCTTCTTTTTTAGTACTCATCTTCTCTTAACCACGCATTTATAAGTTTAGCTGCATCCGAAGGATTTTTCTGCACATAGCTTACTATCCTTTCGTGCTGTATTTTTTTGCTTTGTGCTTCATCTGTAATTTCGTCTTCAATATCGCCTATAGGAACAATCTCCCTTTTACGTTTTGGAGTAATTTCCGGCACTTTTACATCAATAGGAGCAGGAGTTTTCATTGTCGGCATTAAATCGTTGAATGAATGATCTGCAAAATTTACCGTACCAACAACAATTTTTTCAGTTTTTAATTTCTTCATCAACCCTTTCAGAACAAATGCTGCTGCCAATACAGAAACGGCAATCATTATCAAATTCGAATAGCGATCGACCTGCGTAAGCGGATCGGCAGTCAATACTTCTTCTTCAGCTACAGGCTGGTTTGTTTCGAAAGGTATGCTTACAATCGATATTTCATCCTTCCTGTCAGTATTTATTCCAACAGCCTGTTTTACTATCTGTTCTATTTTCTGGAGCTGTTCTTCTGTTCTTGGTTCGTTTACAACTTCTTTAACCCCGTTGTTATCAACCTCTTTTTCAGTTCCGTTAATAACAGCTGCAAGTGTTATTCTTTCAATATTTCCAGCGCCTTCAATAACTCTTTCAATCGATTTGCTTATTTCGTAATTTGTTGTTGTGTTTTCACTTTTTACCTCTCCGCCGGATTCTACTTCATCTGTTCCTTTGCTTTCGCTTTTTACAGTCTGTTCGCTTATGGTTGTCTGCGATTCCGGATCTAGTGTTTCCATTGTCTTTTCTATCTGCTTGAAATCCAAATCCACATTAACTTTTACAATAGAGTTTCCGTAACCAAGCACATTATCCAAAAGAGATTGTGCTTTTGTAGCAAGATAGTTTTCGATATTGCTTTTAATTTCGTAATTTTTGCTGCTTGCAACATTAATCTGATTGGGATCCTCATTTCGCGAAAGCAGTTTTCCACGGGTATCTATTATTGTTACATAATTAGTTTCCAGCCCTTCGATGCTTGATGCCACAAGATTTGAAATTGCATCGATATTTGCCTGCGAAAGAATTTTGCCGCTCGAGAGTTTAAGCACTACTGATGCAGTAGGATTTTTTTCATCTTCTTTAAATATTGTTTTTTCGGGGAAAACTATATGAACTCGCGCTCCTTCAATTCCGTTTTGCTGCATTATTGTTTTTGCAATTTCACCTTCGAGAGCTCTTTTAAGGTTGAGCTTTTGCATAAAATCCGACATTCCCATTGTATTCTTATCAAAAATTTCGTACCCGATTATCCCGCTGCTGGGAATTCCTTTTGCAGCAAAAGACAATCTCATTTCATATACTTTTTCGCGGGGAATTTTAATGGTCTGTCCATTGTCTTCAAGTTTATATTGTATTTTTTGTGTTGATAATTCATCAACAACATTTGCAGCATCTTCGGGAGCTAAATTTGTGTAAAGAGTTGAATAATTCGGTTCGTTGAACACAAAAACAACAAAAATAAAAAGAATAACGCTGATAATTATTATTCCTGCGATAAGCATTTTTTGCTGCATCGATAGTTTATTGAATATCCCGAATACTGCGCCTAATGAGTTCTCTTTAGTTTCCACGTTACTGCATCCTTGTTAGTTCTTTGTACATATCAATTGCTTTGTTTCTTATTTCCGTAAGAAGCTCCAGACTTGTTTTAGCTTTTTGTCCGGCAATCATTACTTCGTGCAATTCGATATCTTCTCCGTTAATAAAATCTTCAGTCACTCTGTTCGATGTATTCTGCGCCGAATTAACATTTTTAATCAGATCAACAAAAACATTTTCAAACTTTTTTTCTTCAGCCTTTGATACTTCACTTATTTGCGGCGGCTTAATAATCTGACCGGTAATTTGTCCTACTTTCATACTAACCTCGTCTGTCGAAATTTGCACCAACCGAAACGCCGCTCATCTGTCCGTTCCTTCCATAAAAATGATACCCTTGAATTTCATTGTTTTTTTCGGGGTACATTTTTGCAAAAAAGTTTTTTTCATCTGCCGATAAAATCTTTTTTGCATCTTCTGCCGGTTCCTGAACAGGTTTTGGTGTTTGTACTTTATTAATATTGTTATACGATAACGGATTATAATTTCCTGCAATGTTATTCGATATTTTCATTTTATATCTCCAGCGAATCTTTTGCTATTTGTTTTGCAGAATTAAATGCAGTCAGGTTTGCTTCGAAGCTGCGGGATGCTGCAATCATATCAACCATCTCGTTAATTACATTCACATTTGGCAGCTCAACATAACCTTCGGCATTTGCATCGGGATGATCGGGCATATAAACCAATTCTCCGGGAGCTTTGTCTTCGCCTGTTTCTGTTTTAAATTTTCGAACTGCTTCCATTTCGGGTGTTTGTACAGGGTTTAATCCGGTTATATGGCTGTTGCTGCTTCGCTTCATATCTAAAGTTTTGCCTTGATAATCAAGGTTCAGTTCAAAGGATTTTTTTTCGGTAACGCTTAGAAATTTCTTTCTGTAAGGAGTGCCTTCATCGGTTTTAGTAGTGCCTGTATTTGCAATATTTTCTGCAATCAGATCCATTTTTCTTTTTTCAACACCCATACCGAAAGCGCTTATGTTAAATGACGAAAATCTTGGGAATATTTTCATTTTAAGCTCCCTTTATTACATTGGAAATTGATTGATAATAACCGTTGATTTTACGGGCAGCAAATTTGAACATAATAGAGTTTTTTGCCATTTCGGCCATTTCCTGGTTAATATCCACATTGTTCATTCCTGATATATTTTCCTTATTCTGATCTTTTTCAACTTTAAAAGGAACGTCAGGGTTTTCTGCCATTGCGCTTATTTTAAAATGCCTTTCGTCGGTCCGTTTTAATCCTGCATTTGCATTCTGAAGGACTTCATCGAATTCAATTTTTTCACGCTTATAACCCACAGTGGCTACATTTGCAATATTTTTTCCGATAACTTTTTGCTTTAAAGTTGACAGGTCCAAAACCTGTTCGAGCAATTTTACTGTGTTTGACGGCATATCATAAACCTCTTGTTCAACAAGTGTTTATGCAAAACTAATGCCAGATAAATGAAAGGGAAAAGTAGGTTTTAGCCGCTTATTATTAAATATTTATGGCTAAATTTGTACAAATGAGAATTATTATTCAGAGTAATCGAGAATAACAGATTTGGTTTCGCCGCAGGAACAAATAAATTTAATTTCTTTAATATTGTCTTTATCATCCTTTTTCAATACTATTTTCACTCCCCCGTGGCTGTCTTCTTCAATAGCAATTTTTGCAAAGCCTTTAATAACTGCATCTTTCGCTTTAATAACATTCCCATCGCCGCTAATATTTCTATAGGAAATATCTTTAAAAACCTGATCTTTAAATTCTTCGCTCATTACACCACCTTATTAATTATATTAGCAATTTCTTCCAAAGGAGCAACAACATCTGCAAAATTATAGTCGACAATTGCTTTTGGCATACCGTAAACTACGCAACTTTCTTCATTTTGCGCTATGCAAAAACCACCGACCTGTTTTAATTTTCTAATGCCTTCCAATCCGTCCTTGCCCATTCCTGTCATAATCAATCCGAGTGTGAATTTTCCGTAAACATCAACAACCGAATCCATCATCACGTCAACAGAAGGTCTGTGAAGGGTACCGGCAGGGTCTTCTGTAATCTTTATAATTACGTCTACGCCTGTTTTTTTCAACTTCATGTGAAACCCGCCGGGAGCAAGATAAACTGTTCCTCCGTTCACTTTTTCGCCGTCTTCTGCTTCTTTTACTTTAAGTCTGCTTAATCCGTTCAATCTTTCTGCTAAAGATTTTGTAAATTTAGGAGGCATATGCTGAACAAGAAAAATGGGAAATTTTATGTTTTCGGAAAACTGAGGTATAACTTTCTGTAAAGATAAAGGTCCCCCGGTTGAAATACCCAACGCCAACGCTCTATAAGGAATTCTTGGCAAATTCCCTTCAATAAGCTTTGCAGTTTCTTTTTTTTGCGGTTCAACTGTTTTTTGAAAAGAAAATGGGCGAAATACCCTTCGGCGGGCAATTGTTTTAACTTTTCTTAAAAGATCTTCTTTAATTTTAACAATATTAACACTTACAAAAGACATTTCCTTAGGGATAAAATCGACTGCCCCAAGCTCTAACGCCTTTAATGTTGCGTCTGCCCCTTCAGTTGTGAGCGAGCTTATCATCAGTACCGAAGTTGGACAATCTTCCATTATTTTTTTCAAAGCAGTCAGCCCGTCCATCCTAGGCATTTCGATATCTAAAGTTATGATGTTAGGACGAAGTATTTTTGCAAGCTCATATCCTTCCAGACCATCTCTGGCAAATCCTGCAATTTCAATATCGGGATCTGATTCCAAAAGGATTGAAAGTGATTTGCGCATAAACGCAGAATCGTCAACTATTAAAACTCTTATTTTCTGTATCAATTTGCAATGGCCATTTTATTTACTATTTCAGCAATATCAACTATCATTACAACTTTTCCGTCACCCATAATTGCCGATCCGGCAATACCTTCTATATTGCCTAGATATTTTCCAAGGGATTTGATTACGACTTCTTTCTGCCCTATTAAGCCGTCCACTTTTATTCCGAATTTTTTCTCGGCAATGCCAACAATAACAACATACTGGAATTCCTTGCCTTCAAGTTCACTTTCATTTTCATAAAGAATTTTATCTATATTCAATAAAGGCAAAACTCTGTCGCGCAGTTTTATAACTTCATTCTGATTAACGTAATAAATTTTATCCTGTGCAACTCTGACTACCTCAATTACCGAACTTAACGGTATAACAATTATTTCTTCGCGTACATTAACAAGAAGCCCCTGAATGATTGCCAGCGTTAACGGAAGTTTAATTATAAATTTTGTACCTATTCCCACCTGCGATTCAATATTAATTATTCCGCGAAGTTTTGTAACGTTAGTTTTAACTACATCCATCCCCACACCGCGTCCCGAAACGTTTGTAACCTTTTCGGCAGTAGAAAATCCGGGAAAGAAAATTAAATTTAGTGCATCCGAATCCGATAACTCTGCTGCTTTTTCAGCAGAAATCAATCCCTTGCTTATAGCTTTGTTTTTAATTTTTTCAGGATCTATTCCGTTACCGTCATCTTCAACTGTTATAATAATGTTATTTCCTTCGTGTTCGGCAGACATAATAACTGTACCGCGAGGGTTTTTTCCTTTTTTCTCCCTGTCTGCAGGAAGTTCAATTCCGTGATCGGCAGAATTTCTTATAAGATGTACAAGCGGGTCATTTATTTCTTCTATAAGTGTTTTATCAAGCTCTGTTTCTTCACCTTTAATTACAAGCTGAATATCTTTTTCTGCCTGTTTTGCAAGATCGCGGACAAGCCGGGGAAAACGGTTGAAAACTTTACCTATTTTAATCATTCTGGTTTTCATTACCGATAACTGCAGCTCGGTTGTCATCAAATCAATCTGGCGTGTAGTTTCGGCAAGATCGCGTGCTAGTTTTGTTCCTTCGTATTGCAATCCCGCTTCACTGTTTATCTGCGAAAGCATATTGCGCCCCAAAACAAGTTCCGATACAATATTCAGTAAATCATCAAGCCTTTCTACATCAACGCGGATTGTATTTTCGCCTTTTGAAGCAGTTGTTTTCTTGTCATCAGCTTTTGCAGCAGAAATCTGCATAGGCTGTTTTTGTATTTCAATCTTTTCAAAATCTGCTTCTTTTTCTGCTTTTTCTTCTTTGTCAGGAGCAACTTCAGCTTTTTCTTCGGGTTCAATTTCTGTTAATTTGGCGGAAGTTTCTTTAACAGCAGAAACCTTAACTTCCGGCTGTTTTGCTTGCGATCCTCCTGAATTCATCCCGTCAATAATCATCTGGAGTTTATCTATTACATCATCAACCGGATATTCCTCATTTTTTTGTGTTTCAATAATCCCCACAAGTTCTTTCATACTGTCGAAAGCAATAAGAATTCCATCCATAATTTCAGGATTTATTCTGACTTCGCCTTTTCGAAGCTTATTCAAAATATCTTCGCATCTATGGGTGATTTTCTGAAGTTTTTCCAGACCTAGAAAACCTGAAGTACCTTTTATAGTATGAAATGCTCTGAAAATTTTGTTCAAAAAATCTGCATCATCGGGTCTGCTCTCAAGCTCTACAAGATCAACATCAAGCTGTTCGAATATTTCTTTGGTTTCAACAATAAAACTGTCGAAAATTTCCTTCATATCCGGATCATTTAATAAGGAGTAGTCTGCCATATTGTTATTACCTTACGAAAATAATTTATCTATTTCATCCTGCGAAGCTTTACTGCTTCCTTTATCCTTAAACTCTTGTGTTTTATCTTCCGGCTTGGATAAATTGGCATTTATTAAAGCATCAATTTCGGCTTGCGAAGATTTATGTTCGTTTATAACATTATCTGCAATTGTCTGTCTTTCATCTTTTGCATACGAAGCATTAGGGTCGAAAGTAGCATTTTCGGGGGCTTCCATTTTTAAACTTTGTATATCTTTCCGTATTTCGGATTTATCTATTTCATTAACAAGTGATGCCAAACGGCTGTGTACAGATGAAATAAGGTGATTTGTTGCGGCAAGCTGCTGAGCCGTAATATCCTGAACTTGCAGCGACAGAGTTATTTTGTAAGAATCTTCACTTATTTTTGCAATAGATTCAAGCAGATTTGCAATATTTTCGGAATTGATTTCGTGCTGGCAGTATTCGTCAAAAGCTTTTTTTGCTTCCGAATTCTCACCTATTATACTTAGCAGTTTTCTTCTTTTTTCTTCTTTTATGCTTTCTCTTTCAAGCTCAATTTTTAACGTTCCTTCTATATTTCCAAGCGATTGCGTTATTTCATCAACAAGATCTAAAATTTCGGTTGTTGCCAATTCTGTTGCGCTTGTTACATTATCAATCTGTACGGATGCTTTTGGAATATCGTCAGTAGTTCTTGCAATGGATTTGTTAATATTTTCAAGCAACGGCACAACATCTTTCATAAATTCAATAATACTTTGAATAATCGGCAGAATTTTTTCACCGAATTGGAAAACATATTTTAAATCGCCCAGCTTGCTAAATACCTGTACCATATTTGCATTGTTCTCGTTCATTTTTTTCTCTTTTAAGAGTTAGCTAATATCTGATCTATTTTTTCTTTAAGAACCTGAGGTGTAAAAGGCTTTACTACATAATTAGAAACTTTTGCCTGCAAGGCTTCCACAATATCCTCTTTTACTCCGCGGGTTGTTACCATAAGAATAGGCAAAGCTGCTGTTGCTGCACCCGACCTGATTTTTTTTGTGAGTTCCAATCCGGTAACATTTGGCATATTCCAGTCCGTTATCACAAAATTTATGGAGTTGTCGGCTTCCAATTTTGCAATGGCATCACCGCCGTCAATTGCTTCCACGTAGTTATCGAAACCGAGGTTTTTAAGAGAATTGATTACTATTCTCCGCATAGTAACCGAGTCGTCAACAACTAAGAATTTTAGGCTCATTTTTATATCCTGCTTTTAATTTTTTAACTTAAATATTTAGAAACTTCGTACCGTATTCTTTTTGGATCAAACGGTTTTACAAGATACGAATTAGCTCCGCAGCTCATGCCTTTTTCAATTTCTTCACTGCCGGCAAGCGATGAAAGGATTATTATAGGAATTTCCTTATAGTCCTCATTTTCCCTAACAGCTTTTATTAATTCGAATCCATCCAGATTAGGCATATTTAAATCCGTAATTAAAAGATCAACTTTTTTGGATGGTAATAATTCCATTGCTTCCATCCCGTCGCAAGCTGCAATTACTTCATAACCTTGCATTGTAAGCGAAAACGCAACAAATTTTCTTATTGTCGGGGAATCGTCCGCAATAAGGATTACTTTTTTCATTGGAATACTACTCCTTTTTATATCCTATTGTTTTAGGGAAACTTACTAATTTAAATGCTTTCGAAATTCCGTGAAGAGTTTCGGAATAACCGATAAACAGATAACCATCGCGGTTAAGCGAATTATAAAGGCTGTTTATTACTTTTATTTTCGACTTCGTATCGAAATATATAAGCACGTTTGCGCAAAATATTATATCGAAACCAGTCATCATTTTCATACCGGCATCATCTGTAAGATTAAGCTCTTTAAATGTTACCAATCTTTTTATATCGGGAATAACTTCCCAAGTATTTCCATCTTGTTTGAAATATTTTTTCAGATAATACGGAGGGGTATTTCTTATTGAATATTCCTTGTAAATTCCGCTTCTTGCAGTTTCCAAAACCGCGTAATTAATATCGGTACCTATTATTTCCAGCGTAAGTCCGGGATATTTAGGGCGAAGCATTTCCCATATTACCATTGCAACCGAATATGCTTCTTCACCCGATGAAGAAGCAGCGCTCCAAATACGCAGCTTGTTTTTGTTCACTCTTCCGTTCGATTCCAGTAGTGCCGGAACAACAGTAGTTACAAGCGCATCAAGCTGGGGCTGGTTGCGGAAAAAGAATGTTTCGTTTATAGTAATTACTTCAAACAAATACTTAAGCTCGTTTTTCCGGTTCGGTCCCGATTTCACATACTCGTAATATTTTTCGAATGTTCCGAGATTTAAATACGATATTCTTTTCTGCAGTCTGCTTTCCAGCAAATATTTCTTGTTATCCTGGAAATAAATCCCGGATAATTCATAAATCAGGTCTCGCCATTCCTGAAATGAAGCATCCGAAAATCCTGCTGCCGATGATGCACTTGAAGACGGCATAATTCCGCCTGCTTTATTCCCTAAAGTAAAGCTGAATGTAGACGTATTTTTTCTGAGGGGCGAAGAAAATTGATTAATCATAATTATTGCCTTACCTATAAAGTAATACCTTTTTGATTAAGCGCCATTAAGGCTCTTTCTGCTACCATTTCTTCTGGATCGTGTGCCAGTTTCTTAATAGCTTCGGTAATCCGTTCATCGTCAAAGTTTTCCAATATTTCAACCAAACGGATTCTGTTCCAGTAATTATCGTCTGAAAGCATTGTATCCAAAAACAAAACTCCTGTTTCCGGATCAAGAAAAAACAATAGTTCAATCGCACTTCGTCTTACTTCTTCGTCTGTGTTTTCCAGACAAGTTGTAAAAGAATCCGATAAATTTCTAAGCTCAAGAGGAGATATTTTACTTAGGCTTTCACCGCCGTCGTTTTCTATTAACTCTTTCATTAAATCGAGTATTGCTTTAGAATTTTCAACATTATTTTTAAGTAAAGCTGCTGCTTTGGAATAGAACATTACAGGATTTTCGAAAAATTTTGCTTTAACATTTTCGTCAATTTCCTGATCTTTTCCGTAAATTTTAAGACATGCCAATAAAATGTCGTTATCGTTAAAAGCTTGTATCAAATACGATGCTGCTCTTTTGTAATTTAAATCGGCATCCACAAGAGTATCCAGCACCGAATTTTTCATACTTTCATCGAAAGGTATATCCAAATTTAATTTATCTTTCAGACCTTTTAATGAAAGTATAGCTGCCCATGCAAGCTGTCCGGTAAGTTTTTTTAATTCGCTTAACAACAGAAAGAAAGCCTGTTCGTTTCCTATAAATTCAAAACTTTCGATAATAGAAAACTTTGTTAGCTCATCTTCCATATGATATTTTTCTATCATATAATTAACTGCATCATCCGAACCGATTTTTCCTAAAGCTTCCATAACAGTAGGTCTGTATAGTTCACTCGAATCGTAAACATTAGTCAACTCGGCAACCGAATTTTCCGATTTAATATTACCCAGTGCTTCAATACAGGCAAGAATTACATTTTCATCGTTATTACTTTTTAGAACTTCTATTATTTTTTTCTCCGGAGACAAATCTCCTATTAGTCCGAGCACATCAATAATAAACTTTTTATCATCGTCATTTCCTTTGTCTATATATTCCACCATAGCCGGAATTGATGAAATACCTCTTTTAAGCAGTACTTCTCCGGCCAGATTCCTCGTGGCAATCTGCTTTGAAGCAATATAAGGAACAACAAACTGGGCAACCGGTTGCGATGGACAGTAAATTAGTGTGTTTGCAACAGCATCTCTTACGCCGTTATCTGCATCAAGCAAAAGCTTGCAAAGTTCCTCAATTACTTCATCTGTTAATTCTTTATCAAAATATTTTTCAGCAATTTCTCTTCGCTGATAAGGATCTTCCGAATGCAGCTTCTGAAGATCTTCGGAAAAATTTGATGAATTGTTCGACATTCTTTTATCCTGAAAGTAATTTTATGAATAAGACTGACTTTTTCTGTATTCAGCTAATTTCAAAAGTATTATCGGCATCATAATTTTTTTGTTTAACCGCTGTATATCATGAAATTTATTTTTTTCTTCTTTTTTGATATGGGTTAAAACGATGCAATTTAATTTATTTTACTTTTAAACAACGAGCCCGCTTGAGGCGGGCTAATATAAAGATGCATAAAATTAATAAGTGCTAACCGATTTTTTTTGTTACTTCAATACCAAGCTGTTCCATACGGTATCTCAGTTTCGAACGTGAAAGTCCGAGAATTTTTGCAGCTCTAACCTGATTTCCGTGAGTGATATCAAGAGTTTTAAGTATCAGCTGCTTTAATACAAGATCAATCGGAACGCCTTCTTTAGGAATTTTAAGTATAAATTCGTTGTCGTTAACCGATTCTTTTACTACTTTATCCAAAAAATAAAAATGCTGTTCTTTTAATTCTTCCCCATCCATCATTAAAACTGCTCTTTCCATTGCATTGCGCAATTCTCGGATGTTGCCTTTCCAATATTGATTTTTAAGAAGTTCAACTGCTCCTTCTTCAATCATTTTGATTTTATGATCGAACTTTTGCGAAAAATAATGCATAAACGAATAAGCAAGAACAGGTATATCTTCACGCCGTTCTCTTAAAGGCGGAATAACTATTTTTGCAACATTAAGCCTGTAATAAAGGTCTTCGCGGAACTGTCCGTTTTTTACGGCTTCTTCAAGATTTTTATTTGTTGCTGCAAGAACTCTAACATTTACCGAAACTTCTCTTTCGCCACCAAGCCGGTAGAATTTCTTTTCCTGTAGTACGCGCAAAAGTTTTACCTGCATATCAAGGCTAAGTTCAGCAACTTCATCTAAAAGAATTGTTCCCCCGTCGGCAAGCTCAAACTTGCCGAGCTTCGTTTTTTGTGCTGCTCCGGTAAAAGCTCCTTTTTCGTGTCCGAACAATTCGCTTTCGGCAAGTTCTTTAGGTATTGTTCCGCAATTAATAAGGATTAAAACTTTATCGTGTCTGGGACTTAACTGATGAATGTATTTTGCAAAGACCTCTTTGCCCACCCCGCTTTCACCTTCAAGAAGAATAGTAGTGTCGTCGCTTTTCGAAATTTTTTCTACTGTATTAAGAATCCGCTGGATTAATTTGCTTTTACCGAAATATTCGCGACTGAACTCCTCGTTAGGCATAATAGAATGAAGTTTTTCGACCTCGTGTTTTAAATTAAGATGATTAACACACTTTGCCAGAATTAATTTTAACTGGTCGAGATCAATAGGTTTAAGCAGAAAATCGAATGCTCCGTATTTCATTGCTTCCACAGAAATTTTCACATCCGAATAACCCGTAATCATAATCACCGGAATATGAAAATATTTCTTCTGGAGTTCTTTAAGAATATCAAGTCCGTTGTGTGTAGTAAGATAAATATCCAACAGAATTATATCAGGCTGTGTTCTTTCCACAGTTTCAAATACTTTTTCTCCTTCCATGCACACTTCAACATCGTAATCGAATTTAAGCAGTATTTTTTTTAAGGAAATACATACCAGGTTATCATCATCAACAATCAGCAGCTTAGGTTTCATTATAATCCTCTGTTATTTGCTTTGGAAATGTAACATAAAAACAAGAACCTTTACCTTCTGTACTTCGGAAATCGATTTTGGCGCTGTGAATATTAAGCAGCATTTTACAAACACTTAAGCCTAATCCGGTACCCTTTGTTTTGCTTGTGTAAAAATCGGTAAATATATTAGTTTTATCTTCTTCTTTAATTCCCACTCCGTTATCTTCTACCTCAAAATGAATATCTCCGCTACCGATAAATGTCCGCAAGAAAATTGTACTGTGATTTTCGCTTGCATCAATTGCATTTGTAATTAAATTTAATATTACTTGAAGTATCATATTTTTATTGAGATTCAGATGAGGAAGCGAGTGACTTAATTTCTGCTCTACTTTTATATTGCGTCTTTTAACTGCACCGTCAAGAATTTCGAGAGCTTGATGGATTATTTCATTCAGGTTGCATAAATTAAAATCTTTTGACGGACGGCGCGAAAAATCTAATGTTGTCTCCATCAGATTTTGAATTCGGTCTGCCGATTCGATACAGGCTTTCAGACATTCGTTTTCTTCGGCATTTAAATGTTCGCTGGAAAGCGTAAGAAAATCGAGATTTAATTTGAGTGCGGAAAGAGGATTTCTTATCTCGTGGGCTAGACTGGCGGTTAATTTACCTAAAATCTGAAGCTTGTTATATTGAATTTCTTTATCCAGGATTTTATCCATTTTTCGGCAATAGTTATATTTCAAGCATTATTTTAGTTAAATACATACTTATTTCAAATAATCGGTAACTCTAAAATAAAATAAAATTAAAAATATTCAATTCCGGACGATTAAATATTTCAGGGTTGGAAGGAAAAAAGGGAAAGCAGTTTACTGCTCTCCCTGAATTTCTTTTAATATTGAACCGGCTACTTTTTCAATAATTTCCGGTTTGTTGTAGAATCCCGATTCGACTTTTTGTCTTATGTTTTCAAGATTTTTAGCTTCCGCTTTTTGAGACTGCAAAGCTTTTGCCTCCTGAGATATTTCAAGTTTGTCTTTCCTGCTGTTCGGATTCTCGTCAACCTTTTGAGCGTCCTGCTTCGGATTCTGATAGTTAGTATTAGCCTGCTCTGTATAAGAATTAAGCCTGCTGTTTACACTGTTAATGTCCATATTATTTTTACCTGATATATTTATTCAACTTCTTTTTATTTTCAAAAGACTTTAGCTCTTCCGCTATTTTTTGCTGCTCAATTTTTTTTTCCTTAATAATACTATCGAACCTTTTTAAAATAAGTTTAACAGGTTCCAAAACTTCGTTATCATAAGCTTTCAATTCATCCGGCGATATTTTTCCAGCAAGGTCAGTATGAATTTTTTTTATTTTTTCAACCGATTTGAATATTTTATTGTTAATCCTGTCGAAATTTTCTTCCGAAATTAAATCAAGATCAGCCGAAATAGTCTTAATTTCCTGCTTAATTATTTCGTATTCTTTGTTCAATTTTTAATCCGCTCAGTAACTGCCGAACATTGAAGACATATTATTATAAGACGTCATTAAAGTTGCAAGCTGCATCTGAAGAGCTTCGTATTTAGATCTTAAGACTTCGGCACCTTTATCAATCCGCTTATTGATACCATCAATTCTGTCTTTCAAATAATTTGCATTGTTATCAAGCGAGTCAGTCAAGCGCGAAATTGTTCCATCGGGACCCAAATATGTTTCCAATGTTGAATAAAGCGTCTGCGCAATTCCGTTGTTGGAATTAAACAATTCAGCTACCTGATCGGGATCTTTATTAATCTGTTCGGTCAATTTTGCTGTATCTGACATTGAAAGCCCTGTTTCGGGGTCGAAAGTAACTCCTATATCCGCAAGCCTGGTAACATTTCCTGCAGATAACCCTGTAACTGATTGAAGAACAGCGCTTTGCAGTTTCGATTTGAGAGAATTTGCAGTAGAGTCTCCGGTAAAAACACCTCTTGTTGTATTTGCTCCGGCAGTCTGGTTTGCCCGTATAAATGAATATGATTCGTTAAAAGATTTTATAAAACTTTCTATTTTTGTTTTTACAGTATCAACATCATTAGTAATATTCATACTTACGCTTTGGTCTTCCTCATCCATAACAGCTTTTAAATTAAACGTAACACCAGTTATCAGGTCACTGAAACTGTTGGAATTCCTCTGGATATTGATACCGTTAAATACCATTTTCGAGTTGAGTTCATTATTTGTAGAACTTTCTGCACTGTATTTATATCCAGCGGTATTATCATCAGCTGCAATTGTTCTATTTGCAAGAATTACACTTGATAAACCAATTGATGAAAGAGCGCTGCCTGTAACATCTGAAAGCACCAGCCTATTATCGTAACCGCTGTTTTTAGCTGAAAATGAGATTTTTGAACTGCCTGTTGAAGGCGAAAAAATAGCACTTGTTGCAAGTCCCGATGCACCTATTACTTTTTCGGCATCAACATTAAGGTTCGAAAGCAAACCTCCTGTATCGTTAGCTGCTTGCATAGAAATATATTTTGCAGAATTTTTTCCGGTAATTTTTATTCCTACATTCGAACCGTCAATCACTTTTTCTGCCTGCACCCCGTTTATTAAACTAAGCTGCGAAACCAAATCTTCCATAATTTCACTGTAAGTCTTGTTCTGATAATCGTAAGAAATGGTACTGGTTACAACATCTTCCGAGTTCTGAGTGTCGCCAATAACAATCTTAAATTGACCTGCTCCTGTAAAAGTAGAATTTGCATCGAAAGTAGATGAATTTATGGTTGCTTTGCTGTTATTTATTGCCGAGGCAATTTTCGTCATAATGGAAGAATTAGTTTCGGAAGCCGTTAATTCAACGTCAACATTTGCAGAATAATTTCCGCTTGATACTGAAAATGTATGATTTCCGGCTAAAGTTGTTACCGAGGTACCCGAAACCATAGTATCAGAAACAAGCAGATCGTTTTTTGCAAGCTGTAATACGCGCATCTCATAATTATTTATTGAAGCAGTCTTTTCTGCACTTGCTGTAAAGAAATCCGAACTTGAAAGAGTTGCTTTTTTAGTATTAAAAAGCGAACTCGAAGAAGTAGATTTCATATCGCTTAAAACAGTACTGAAAGAACTAAGTTTTGTTTTAAGGGAATTCCAAGTTAAAGAAAGATTACTGTACTTGGATTTACGTACAGTAATAGGATTAACTTGCTTAACTTGCTCATTGTACTTATAATTATCAATAAGCTGAGTTATATACGATGTACTTAATATCTGTGACATTTTACTTTTCCGGTTGTCTGTTAAAAATAGTTATCCAGGTTTCCCGAAGATCAGTAAGTATTTTATATACTATATCAGTATTGTTTTTCCGCATTTCATCCTGGCAAAATTGATAAAGCCTCATCAAACCGGTTGATATTTCTTTTGCTTTTTCATCTTCAAAATTTAAAGCGTTAATAAGTTCTGTTAGAGCCCGGTTTGTTTTTGCCATATTTCCTCTTTTACAATTTGCAATAGCAAAATCGTAAACTTTAATAAGCAATTTCTGAGGAGTTGCCTCGATAATTTCTTTTGCAAGATAAGTGTTTGCACGATTTGCCGATCTAAAGTATGTAGAGGTTTGATACATAATGACATCTCAAATTTTCAAATTTAAAAAAACTCTTCCGGCAAACGCCGGAAGAGAATGGGATAAAACACAGATTTATTATCCAAATAACTGCAATACTTGCTGAGGAGCAAAGTTAAGCTGAGCCAACATAGCAGTACCAGCCTGCTGTAAGATTGACCCTCTTGTAGCTTTCAATTGTTCCATAGCCATGTCAGCGTCGAACAATCTGCTGATAGTAGCTTCTGCATTCGATTTAGCAACACTCAAATTCTCGTCTTTAATGTCCAGTCTTTGTGAGAAGTTACCAATTTTTCCTAATGCCGAAGTAACTGCTGTCTTAAGATTTGTAAGAGCTGTCTGAAGACCCTGCACTGATGCAGCACCGCTGGTGCTCATAAGTGTAGTAGCCGATACATTTGCAAAGCTTCCAAGACTTACAGAAACGTTAGCGCCATATCCGCCGCCGCCAGTGCTAGCTAATGATGATGCAAAATCAAGATTTAAGGTATCAGTTGACTCGCCAACCTGGAATGCAAATCCTTGTCCGGCGCCTGAATAAAGAATTTTAGCGTCGTTGAATTTGGTATTCAGCAATATTGACTGAATTTCATTTGCCAGTGCTTTTACGTCATCCTGAAGAGCTGTTCTGTCTGCTGTAGGGTTTGTTGCGTCAGAAAGTTTTCCTTCGATTTTTGTTAAAAGGTCATTCATTCCTGACAAAGCTCCTTCTGCAGTGGATAACAAGTTTTTAGCCGAAGCTATGTTGCCTTGTGCTCCTTCCATTACAGCTACTTTTCCTTTCATAGCAGTACCTACGTTAAAGCCGGAAGTGTCATCACCGACATTTAGAATTCTTTTGCCAGATGATAATCTTAGCTGTGCTTTTGTTGTTTCTTGATTCACTTTAGCTAACTGATAGTAAGCTTGCAGTGCGTCCGTGTTTGTGTTTACGCGGAATCCCATTTTATACCTCCTTGTATATGTTGTTGTTTTGATCAAGCTTCCATGCTTGATCGTTTGTTTAAATTCAATTACTGATAATACTATCGAACTGTTAAATTAATTCTTTAATTAAAACAAGTGATTCGCGTCATATCAGCTTTTTAGATTCAATTATTCAAAGAACTTATTTTCACTCTGATTTATTTTCGGCAAACCCGGATTTTTCTTTAAATAAATCATTTGAGATTTCTAAAGAATTATCCAGACTTGCTTCATAACTTCAGTCCTTCTTTTTCAAAAGCTTCCTGCCAGGTTGTACGCAATCCGCTTAATATTTGCAAAGCAATATCAAACTCGCCTTTGCGGGTCTGGTCTTGCACAAACTGATATAATCTTAATAACTGCATAGATATAGGCTTAGTCTCATCTTTTTCAAAATTAAGTGAAATTATAAGTTCCGAAACTGCCTTGTTTGTTTTAACCATATCTTTGCGCTGGCAATTGGCAATGGCAAAATCGTATATCTTTAGAATAAGTTTTTGCGGACTTGCTTCCAGAATTTCCTTAACCAGATAAGAATTTGCTCTTCTTTTTCTTACACTTTGCGCCGTAATCATAATATTCTCTTTTGTTTAATTATTAAAACAAACTGTTTTACTGGAATAACTGCAGCACTTGCTGAGGAGAAGCATTAAGCTGAGCTAACATTGCTGTGCCTGCCTGAGCAAGAATAGAACCTCTTGTTGCTTTAAGCTGTTCCATAGCCATATCCGCATCAAATAAGCGGCTGATAGTTGATTCGGCATTTGCAATTGCAACATTTAATGTTTCATCTTTAATATCAAGACGCTGTGAGAAGTTACCAATTTTACCAAGAGCTCCGGCAACTGCCGATTTTAAATTAACTAATGCTGTTTGCAAACCCTGTACCGATTCGGTACCACTTGTACTCATAAGAGTAGTTGCCGATACATTCTGAAAACTGCTTATGCTTACCGAAATGTTATCTCCATAACCTCCCTGACCGGTACTTGAAAGAGTTGATGCATAATCTATTAATAATGTATCGGTCGATTCACCAACCTGGAATGCGTAACCTTGACCTGCAGCAGAAAACAATATTTTTGAATCGTTGAATTTTGTATTCAGCAGGATGTTATGAATTTCTGCCGAAAGAGCACGTATGTCTTCCTGCAAAGCTGTTCTGTCGGCTGTCGGGTTTGTTGCATCGGATAATTTACCTTCGATTTTGGTAAGAAGATCATTCATACCGAGCAAAGCTCCTTCGGCTGTAGCTAAAAGATTTTTTGCTGATGCGATATTGTTCTGGGCACCTTTCATTACGGCTACTTTTCCTTTTAATGAGGTACCTACGTTAAAGCCCGATGTATCATCTCCTACGTTTAATATTCTTTTTCCTGATGAAAGTCTTAATTGTGCCTTTGTAGTCTCGGCGTTTACCTTAGCCAGCTGGTAATATGCCTGAAGTGCGTCCGTGTTTGTGTTTACTCTGAATCCCATTTTTTAACTCCTTTTATTATGGTTTAATAACTCTGTGTTTAATTTTTTACTAATTTTCTCAAATACTGTCTTCCAATCGTTATAATTTTCTTGGCGGAATAATTTCATTGAAGGATACCAAGGACTGTAATCTATTTTACGGTACCAGCGCCAGTCTGCTCTTTTCGATAGAATTGTCCAGGTTTTTACACCCAAAGCGCCGGAAAGATGGGCAACAGAAGTATCAATAGTAATTACAAGATCTAATGCCTTAATTATCGATGCGGTATCACTAAAGTCTCCGAGTTGGGGCGAAAGGTCATTAATTCCAAACTCAGTCATCATTTCGTTTTCTTCTTTTGTGATGCCTTCTTTTTGCAGACTGAAAATTTTAACGTTTTCCATTTTTGCAATATGTTCAAAGAACTTCAAATTTGCTGCGCGCTGTAAATTTGTTACCGGTTGCTTTCCGCGCCAAAAAATTCCGATTTTATAAGCAGATTTAAATGAATAATTTTCGTGCCAGAATAAATCCGGTCTTTCATTTGCTTCTAAATAAGGAACATTGGCAGGAATTTCGGAGACCTCTCTGTAAAGAAGCAATGGAAGACTTAAAAGCGCTGTTTGATTATCAAATTTAAATTCTTTTTCCTTTAGTTCTCCCCGGCTGTAAACTTCAGCAATACCTTTGCAGCTTTTCATAAGCCTTACCAGCGATTTATGGCATTCTAATATTACCTTTGCTCCTCTTTGCTTAAGAAATTCAATATATCTGGCAAATTGTATTGTATCGCCATATCCCTGTTCGTCGTAAACAAGTATTGTTTTCCCGTAAACATCTGTACTTATAAGTTCCGGTATGCTGAAGTTTCTTTTCTGATATTCAGCTTTTTTCTTTCTCCATTCGTATTCTTTCCAGCCTTCCAAATCATATCCTTCTTTAAGAAGAATTACCGATTTATTAAAATGCGCATCGGCTGAATGCGGAGTTATTTCAATGGCTTTTTCAATGCTTTCCAAAGCTTTCGTCATGTCTCCGGCAGTATCGTAATAATTGGAAAGATTTATATATGCTTCGTGATAAAAAGGATTGAGTGCCAAGGCTTTTTCAAGACAGCCACGCGATTTTTCGAAATCTCCTTTCAGATGGCTAATAATAGCCATATTGTTATATGCAATCGCATTTGAATCATTAATTTTTATTGCAATGCTTAAACTTTTTTCCGCTTCATCAAATCTTTTAAGATCTTTTAAAACAACTCCCATATTTGAATAAGCTATATGGTTCGAGGGATTAATCTTTATTATATTTAGATATGAGTTAAGCGCATCGTGAAGATTTTCACAGATTTGATAAAAATATCCCGAAAGGAGATATACTTCTTCGGAATGGGGAAAATGCAGAGCAGCATCTTTTAGCAAAGCTTCGGCTTTTGCATATTCTTTTTGTTCAATCAGTTTATGGGCTTCTGCCAGTATTTCTTGTTCGGTTCTTACTAAATTTTCGCTGCTGTTTGTAAGTTTTAATAAATTTTCTTTTATCTCCTTAAAAATGGGTTCCCAATTTCCAAGTTCTTTCTGCCTGAATAATTTTGCCGAAGGATAAAGATAAGATTCGCTGCCTTCCATACCCCAGCGCCAGTCGCATACCTTTGCAAGAAGAATCCAGACCGGTTTGCCAAGCGTTCCGGCAAAGTGCGCCATCATTGTATCTACCGTAATTATTAAATCGAGCTTACTTACAAATTCTGTAAAATTTTTACCTTTAAAGTTTATTGTAAATACGTTGCTGTTTTTTTGCGAAAGTATTTTTATTTCTTCTTCATCAGTTATTTGTAAAGAATAAAAACAAGCATTTTCTAATTCGAAAAGTGTAAGAAAATTTTCTAATTCTGCAGAACGGAAAGCATCAAACTGATGATTCGGATTACCTTTCCATACAAATCCGATTTTAATTTTTTCATCAGGGAAGTTTATAATGTTATTTTCAGATTTGCCAGAATCTGTTTTTATATATTTTACCAGACTATGATCATCAACTCCTAAATCGAAGAGAAAAGAAGGAAGCTCAAGCAGCGAACAGCAGAAATCTATTTCACCGGGATTTTCTATTTCGTGAATAAATTCAGCATATTCCGGATTGCTGATTAAATCAGCAAGGTTTTTATCGCATAAAAATTTTATTTTTGCTCCCGCTTTTTTAGCGTAATGAATATACCGCGCAAAATGAATATTATCGCCCAAACCCTGTTCGGAATATACCAAAAGAGTTTTCCCGTTCAGATCTTCACCTTCCCATTTTTTAATTCCGGCTTTTTCTGTTAAGAGGTTAGGAAATAAAGAATATTTAAAATTTTTCCATCCTTCTTTAAAATTCTTCATGCTTAATTGTATGAAACTCAAGGCTACTTTTGCTTCACGGTAATCTGCGTTAATTTCTAAAGATTTCAGATAATAATCCTGAGCTTCCTTAAATTTTCCATTTAAATAAAAATTATTCCCCAGATTGTAATAAACACCGTATGCAGGAGTAATTTCTAAAGCCCTTAAAAAAAAATGTTCGGCTTCATCAAGTTTATTTTGGCGCTGAAGTGCAAACCCCAGATTATTATTTGCATTAAAATCATTCTTAACTGATAATGCTTTTTTATAATATTCTTCTGCCTCCATAAACTTCTTAGTCTTTAATTTCAAATTTGCAAGATTTGTTAACGCATTAAAATCGGTGGAAATTATTTCTAAAACCTTTAAATAATATTTTTCAGCTTTGCTGTAGTCGCATTTTTTTTCGGCTTCGGCTGCTGCATTAAAAATTGCTTCTGTAAAAAGAGGATTTATTTTTATAGCTTGTTCAAAATATCCGGCAGCTTCATCGCTTTTTCCTATGCCCGCAAGAAAAACTCCGTAATCGTTCAATAATTTATAAGAACCGGGAAATAAGGCAATCCCTTTTAAGTAATATTTTTCAGCGTTTTTTTCTTCTTTCCGGCGGATAAAAATACTGCATAAGTGAATGTAGCTTTCTTCACTGAAGGAAGGGTTTTTATTAATCAGCAAGCTTAAATGTTTTTCGGCTTCATCTGTTTTGTTCTGCGAATTTTTCAAAACTGCCAGCCAGTATAGTATTTCCGGATCGCAGGGATTTTTCCTAAGTAATGCTGCATAATATTTTTCGGCTTCGTCAAGATTTCCAGCTTCGTGGTTTTCGAAAGCTTTAAGTTTTATTACCAGATATTCTTCATCATAGTTTCTTTTTTGAGGAATAATTTTCTGCAGTTCAGCCGATATTTTTTTAAAAACTTCATCCCAGCTGCCCGGTTTTTTCTGCCTGAATAAATGCATTGAAGGATACCATAATGAATTTTCCACGCAAAATTTCCATCGCCAGTCGGCGGCAAAAGGAAGGAGCGTCCACACTTTTTTGCCCATTGCTCCCGCCAGATGCGCAATTGATGTATCAACAGTAATTATAAGATCGAGAACTTTTATCAGACTTATAGTGTTTTCGAATGCCTCATCCTTTTCAAAAAGCTGAATTATATTATTTTGTTCAAGAAACCACTTTTCTTCTTCAGAAAGGGATAGCTGAAGACTGAAAATAATAACTCCTTCAATATTTGCAATAGTTTCAAATTTTTGGATTCTAAATGACCGCTTGTAATCGAATTTATGTTCAGGATTTCCTTTCCAGGCAATCCCTATTTTTAATCCGTTATACTTTTTAATAAACTGTTCGAATTTATTTATTTCGTCATATTTTATATAAGGAATATCACACGGGATATTTTCTTCATTAATTTTAAGAAGATACGGCAGACTTAGCAAAGATACTGCAAAATCGTAATTGCCGTATTCTTCTTGCAAATTAACTGTTTCGTCAATCCATTCGATTCTTTCAGTAAACTTTATAAGTGATTTCCGGCAATGGAAAATTACGTGCGCTCCGCGTAACTTTAGTTCTTTAAGAAAACGCAAAAACTGAATAACGTCACCAATTCCCTGCTCATCGGCAACAATAATGCGTTTGTTTTCAAGACTTTCGCCCATCCATATTTTTTTATAACGTGCATCATTTTTCAATTTCGAATTACGGTATTCGTATTCGGCAAAACCTTCTTCAAAATTTCCTTTTGCCAGAAGCGCTAAAGCTTTGTTAAAATGCAAATCGTTCTCCGAAGAAATTTCGATGGCGGAATTGTAAAATTTTATTGCCTCATCCGGCTTTTCCATTTCGTAAAACAATGCGGCAAGATTCGAAATCGCATCTGTGTAAAAAGGTTTTAGATTTAATGCATTTCTGAAAGAAGCTTCTGCTTTGCCGTATTCAAATGTTTCTATCTGCACCAGACCAAGGTTATTCCAAAGCTCGCAATTTCCGGAATCATACTTCAAGGCTTTTGTGTAACATTCTTCTGCTTTCCCGTTTTCCTTTTTCTCTTTGAAAATATTTCCCGAATTGAAGAACGCCTTTCCGGCAAGTTTTTTATCATTATTTAATTCGTCATAAATTATTAAAGCCTCGATATACTTTTTTTGTTTTTGAAGGGACACCGCCAAGTTGTATTTTGCCTCGTAATTATTTTTATCATCATTATAAATTTCATTGAAAATAATTTCGGCTTTTTCATGAATTTCTCTTGATAAATATATTTCTCCCAAATTCCATTTTGCCGCTTTATGTGCCGGATTTATTTTTAATACTTTAAGATATTGTTCTTCCGCTTTTTCAAGCTGGTTAATTTTAAAATAAATGAAGCCCAGATTATAATAAGTTTCGTAATCATCCGGAGCAATTTTTAATGCTTTTTGCAAGCATTCCAATGCATCGTTTTCTCTACCGATAAGAAAATATGACAATGAAATGTTATTTAAAATCAGAATGTTTTCCGGTTCAATGTTTAGTGCCGCATTAAAATAAGATACAGAAAGAGCTACTTCACCGCTGTTTTGAAGGATTATCCCTATATAATTATAAACCGATGCATTAGCAAATCCGCCTTTTATGCACTTATCGAAACACTCTAATGCTTTTTCGGGCTTGCCGGAATTAAAATATAATATTCCCAAATTAAACTGAGCGGAATAAAAATTTCCATCTTGCTCAATAATCCGTAAATATTCTTTTTCGGCAGCACTTATATCCCCCGATTTGTAAAGGGCTTCGGCTTTTTCGAGTATATTCTGCAAATTAAACCAGTATTATTAGAATGATATTTTACACAATATTCCTGCCAAACATAAGATATGCTTATATTTAGCCATTATCTAAAATTCCTAACGCATCATTCTGAAATAAGCAAACATTATTCAGCAAGTGCACAATATTATGCACTTTAAATATTTTTATTTCTCGTTTCTTCATAAGTTTTGCAGTATTTATAAACTTTTAAGGATTATTCTTAAAATTTGTTTTATGGTATCAATTTTGCGTAAAAAAAGTTCTGTTAAATATTTCAGGATTACTAATGCACATCTGGCTTGCTAATGTTTCTTATCCCGTTACAACTGCAGTTTATTTTGAAAGAGCACTAAAAAACGATCACCAGGTTACAACCTGCGGACCTTCCATTTCACAGGAACTTATTAAAGCTTGGAAGCTTGAGAATATGAATCTTCCTGTAATTCCGCATAATATTCCGCTTGATGCCGAACCGGATATTCTTGAAGTGTTTAATAATACGGAAGATAAACCCGAACTATTTTTCTGGATTGAATCGGTTTATGGATATTTCCCTAAGAATATTTCGAATTTGCCAATCCCTAAAATTTGCTATTTAATTGACAGCCATCTTAATCTAAAATGGCACATTGAATGGGCAAAAAATTTCGATCACGTTTTCATTGCACAAAAGGAATATCTTGATGATTTCCGGAAAGCAGGAAATAAAAATGTACACTGGCTGCCTCTCGGATGCGATGCCGAAATTCATTCGGGTGAAAAAAGATTAAAGAAATACGATATCGGTTTTGTCGGTTCGATGATAAACAACCCCCGGCGGACTGCTTTAATCGATTTGCTTTCCGAAAAATTTTCGGTCTTTAATAAGCGTTGTTTCTGGAAAGAAATGTCGCAGGTTTTTACCGATTCTAAAATTATTTTTAACAATTCAATCCGAAATGACCTTAATATGCGGCTTTTTGAAGTAATGAGCACTGGAACCTTTCTGCTGACTGACAATGCTTTAAATTCGGGTCAGGAAGTTATGTTTGTTGACGGAGAAGACCTTGCAGTTTATTCCGACAAATACATTTCGGGCAAAGCAGAATTTTATCTTGAAAATGACGAATTGCGCGAAGCAATTGCAAGCCGCGGAAATGAAATTATTCACAATGCTCATACTTATAAACACCGCACAGATGAAATTTTTAAAATCCTGAATAAAAAAATAAAAGAAACTCCTTCGCCGGAAGAATGGAGAAAACGTTCAATTAATAATATTAAAATTTCATCGCAGCAAGTTAATAAATTGAAAAGAAGTTTTGTTATTCCCGTACTCGATTATTCGCCCGCGAGCAATTTAAATATTAAAACTCTTCTAGCCGATTTTGAAAACATCGAAGGAAATGTAATAATTGTTTTCAACAGCGAAAAAGTTGCCGAAGAGATGAAAAATCATCCGCGGATTGATTATTACGCGGTAATGAATAAAAACGTTGGGGTTGCCCGTGCCTGGAATATCGGTTTGAATATTTCTCAAACGCCTGTTACTTTTATCTGCAATGCCGATTTGCACATTACGAAAGAAGCTGTTGAAAAAATTGAAAACGGATTAATAGAACTTCCCGATGCAGCTATGGCTGGTCCGCAGGGATCGATGTTCAATTTCGAACAGGCAAAAGATTTAATCTATTACGACAAAGGGGTTTTTGATGCTCCTGCTGTTGTTGATGCGGTTTCTGGGTTTTTCTTCGCAGTAAAAACGAAATACTTTAACAGCGGGACTTTAAAATTTGAAAACTCATTCACCCCCTGTTACTTTGAAGAATGGGATATTGGTCTCCAAATAAAAAAAGCCGGACTGAAAAGTTATATAATTCCTGTTACGGAATACGAACATCATTGGAGCGGCTCAATAAGAGCATATCGCGAAATTGAATATTATGATAAAAAAGAAACTTCCGGACAGATACTTGAACGCAACAAAAAATTGTTCTTTAAAAAATGGAATGATTACGGCAAAAAAAACGGGAAGGAGATTTTAATAAGCGAATGGAAAAAACTAGCATTCGAAAAAGGCGAACAGCTGATTGAATTAAATAATCTTGATATTGCATTAAAAATATTTGCTGAGATTAACGAGCATTATCCCGGAGATAAGCACGTGCTTACAAATCTTGGAGTTGTATCAATTCTTAAAAATAATATTAAAACAGCAAAAGAATATTTGCAAAAAGCTCTGGAAATTGATCCGGACTTTGAACCTGCCTCAGACAATTTAAAAATAATTGAAGATAGAAAATGATTAAGCTTGAACTTGATAAAGTAAACTTTATCGATCTTACTTCGCTTCTGGAAAAAACTTCAAGCAGCCATACAAAGAATTTTCTTGTTTACCCTCAGGGAGAACATTACAAACTGCTTGCATATATATCAAGTCTTCTTAACAACGCTGTTATTTTCGATATCGGCACTCACCACGGAAGTTCGGCTTTGGCGCTTTCGGTTAATAAAACCAATAAAATTATAAGTTACGATATTTTAAATCAATGCGAACTTTTAATGCCGATAAGCAATATTGAATTAAATATTGGGAATGCTGCTGAAGATAAAAGATTGATTGATGCATCACTTATTCTGCTGGATACAGCACATGATGGCATTTACGAAGCAAATTTTATTGTTCATCTTTTAAATATCGGATATAAAGGTATTCTAATTTTAGATGATATTTTTCTTTGTCCCGAAATGAAAGCTGTCTGGAAAGCAATCGATCTTCCCAAATATGACCTCACTTATGCAGGACATAACACCGGCACAGGTTTGATTGATTTTGGAAATAATGTAATTGTTACAGAGTCCGAAAAATGGCTTTCCGATAAAAAAATTCTTAAAAGTTTTGAAAAAAACCCTTTTGAAACAATTAAAACCGAACTTGGAAAAACAAGCATTCCTAAGGAAATTATCACATACATACTAAAATGTATTGTGTTAAAATTTGAGACGGAGAAAAATATAGGAAGAAAATTATTTTGATTTTTTCGGATTAACGGTTTAATCAAACTTAAAAGCCCGGCAATTGCCGGGCTTTATTTATTTTTAACGGTTATGAATATTCAGATATACCAGAGTTTGATTTAACAACTGATGAGCAATTTCCCCAAATGTTATAGGACCGGTAATATTCCCTGTCTTTTTCCCTTCGAGCTCACCATAAAGATAGTTTAAAATGCAGTTGCAAGAAAAAACAATTCTGTCCAGTCCTTTAGGAATACTTTCGTCAAACTTCGTAACGTAATTTTCTATCGGTGCTGCCAGCTTATATTCTGTTCCTTTAAAAACCGGTGCGTAAAAATTTACGGTTTTATTTTTTTCATCAATGCTCTGAAAACTCACATTCACCAAAGCTCCGAGGTAATCGGCAACTAAAGGATTTTTAAGATCAGTTTTATTATCTAAAAGATAATCGCAGAAATTTTGTTTTTTACCTTTTATGTAGCAATCAATAACGCTGAAACCTTCATTATCAAAAATGATTGCATCACCATTACCTTGTTTAAATATGTTTACAATACCAATTGTAGCATACATATCCAAAGGCAGCTCAGCATGCAAAGCAACTGCTTTTTTATCTGAAATTTCTCCGGTTTCTCCATTAATAACTTTGGGTGTTACTTTGCCTAAGTCCTTCAAATCTACGCCCGAAATCCATCCTATTATCTGTCTGTCGTATATTTTTTCGTATTCGGGCGCCTCATTTGCATATTTAATATGCACTTCACTTAATGCCGGAATTATCAAAACTGTGAACCCGTTTTCAACAGAATCTTCCGGAATATTTTCCAACTCTTCTGCCTGATACATTTTAATTGTGCATCCCGAAACATAATCCGGCTGCTCGGTAACAAAAATTTCCGCAGATGTGGATTTCCCTCCGTAATCATCCATAAAATAAGGAATTGTTCCCCCTATCCATTTTCCCTTAGGGAGCGCTTTTAACAATTCTTCATCTCCGGCAAGATATAAAGTTTTGCCGGCTTTAATTTTTTCCGCAACCTTTTCAACTGATAAAAGCATTATAACCTCCCGTTAAAGATTTTTGATAATTCTTCGTTGTAAACTGCATAGTGCTTGTTAAAATATTCGTGCGCTTCTTTTACGGCATCATTAACACTCTGTTTCGAATTATCCATTTTAATTTTTCTGGATAACCTGTTTAGAAGCATATTTCCGGCAAAAACTCTGAAATTTGCCTGAATCTGACCGGTTACAAGTTTTTCCCATTTAGGATTTGTGGTTGGCGGCAGCATTTAATAACCTCTGGATTTTATTAATAAATGATTTTAATTACATTTTTTATTTTCGTGTCAATTCGTAAAATGTTGACATACTAATGAATTTTTTTGAAGAAATTAATTATGCCCGATCAATTTGAATTACCCGTAATTTCATATATATTATCGAATATCAATTATTTTTAAATTTAACAAAGTGGATAAAATGAAAAAAATATCTAAACTATTTCTTCTTTTCTTTTTAATTACTGTTTCCCTATTTTCGCAAGAAAAGCCGGCAGATGAATTTTCACTTAAACTAAGCGGATATGTTAAAACCGATGTTTTTTACGATACCCGGCAATCGGTAACAGCCCGCGAAGGTCATCTGTATCTTTATCCGGCACCTGAACTTAAAGATGCAAACGGAAAGGACTTAAACTCCGAAACCTCATTTAATTTTCTATCAGTACAAAGCAGAATAAATGTTACAGCCTCGGGAACAGAAGCTTTGGGAGCAAAAATTAAAGGCGTTATAGAAGCTGATTTTTTCGGAAATGCGGATACCGATGTAAACGGTTTCAGGTTGCGCCATGCATTCGTTACTTTAATGTGGGAGAAAACCTCTCTGCTTGTAGGACAGTATTGGATACCTATGATGATTGTGGAATCCTGCCCCGGAACAGTTTCGTTTAATACCGGCGCGCCATTTCAGCCTTTCGGACGCAATCCGCAAATACGCCTGACCCAGTCTGCCGGCAATTTGAAATTCATCCTGGCAGCTTCTTCGCAGCGCGATATTCCAAGTCCCGGACCCGACGGAGCAAGTTCTGCATATTTGAGAAACTCAAATATGCCGATATGGGATGCGCATATTCAATATGCACAAAATGATTTTTTTGCCGGAGCAGGAGCTAATTTTAAAATGATTAAGCCCCGTGTAAAAACATCATTAAACCTGGAAACTAATTCAACTGTTAAAAGTCTTTCTTTTATGGCTTACGGAAAATATGAAACCGGACTTTTTTCGATGAAAGCAGAGACAATTTACGGTGAAAATATGTCCGATTATCTTTTATTAGGCGGTTATGCAGTTAAGAAAATCAACTCTACTACAGACGAGCACGAATACTGCAACATAAGAGCTGTATCGGGGTGGACGGATATTTCATATGGAAAAGATTTATCATTCGGAATTTTTGCCGGTTATACTAAAAATATGGGTTCGCCTTCTAATATAAACGGACAGATTTATTCGCGAGGTTCGGATATAAATTATATTTATAGAATTTCTCCAAGAATAATTTTCAACACAGGGAAAATTCAAACCGCATTCGAAACAGAACACACTTGCGCCGCTTACGGCAAGCTAAACAAAAAAGGAAAAGTATACGATAATACACTTGTTTCTAATACAAGACTCATTGCAGCTTTCTATTATTTTTTTTAATTACAGTTACGGATTTTTAGATGAAATCGATTAAAAACCTAAGCATTTTCGGAAAAGTATTGCTTCTCTCGGCTATTATAATATTGACTTTTCTAGCTGTTTTATATCTGAAGTTTTTCCCGAATATTAGGGAAAAATTATATGAAGAGAAAAATCAACAAGTAAAAAATAATATTGAAATTGCTTTTAGTATTTTAAGCAACTTCAGTAATAAAGCCTCTTCGGGACAAATGACTGCAGATGATGCAAAAAGCAGTGCTGTTGAAATTATACGTTCCCTAAGATATGGAGGCGAAAATTATTTTTTTATAATAGGGAAAGATGAAAAAATGCTTCTTCACCCGATTAATCCCGAATTAGAGGGGACTTCTCAACAAAATCAAAAAGATGCATTAGGAAAGTTTCTTTTTAAGGAAATGACTGCTGTTTGTCAAAAAAACGGAGAAGGATACGTTGATTATTCCTGGGCAAAACCTGGACACGATGAACCAAAACCGAAAATTGCTTATGTAAAAAAATTAAATGAATGGGATTGGATAGTAGGCAGCGGAATTTACGTTGATGATGTTGAAGAAAACATTTCAATCCTTCAGCAAGGAATGATTATAGTAACTGTTATTGCATCTATAATTCTATTTTTAATTGCATATTATGTAGCAAAACTTGTTGCAAATCCTGTGAAAGCTTTGAAAGTTGCAGCCGAAAAAGTAACTTCGGGTGATACAAATGTAAATGTTCCGGTTGAATCGGAAGATGAAACAGGGAAATTAACAATATCGTTTAACGAAATGGCAGCCAATATCCAAAAAGCGATGAATGAAGTAAACGAGAAATCAATATTTGCTGAAGAAGCTGCCGCTCAAGCTGCCCAAGCTAAAAAGCTTGCTGAAGAAAATCAGCAGTATCTGTCTCATAATGTGGAAATAATGTTATCGGAAATGAATAAATTTGCTGAAGGCGATTTACGAATTAAACTTGATAATTCGAATGATGATGAAATAGGAAAATTATTCAAAGGATTTAACAAAGCAGTCCAAAATATCAAAAATATGGTTAATGCTGTTTCCGAAGCAGTGCATGCAACTGCCAGCGCAAGCAATCAGATTTCAAGCAGCACTCAGGAAATGGCATCCGGCTCGCACGAACAAAGCGCTCAGATAACAGAAGTTGCCAGTGCTATAGAAGAAATGACAAACACAATCCACGAAACAGCTAATAATTCAAGTCTTGCTTCAAATTCTTCTAAAAATTCCAGCGAAAAAGCTAAACTTGGCGTTCAAAAAATTACTGCTGCTAAAAAGGGTATGGATGATATTACAATTTCTGCAAAAGAAACATCTCAGGTAATATCTTCCCTTGTAAGCAAAACAGATCAGATAGGAAATATTGCACAGGTAATTGATGAAATTGCCGATCAAACTAATCTTCTTGCTTTGAATGCTGCAATTGAAGCAGCGCGTGCCGGTGAACAGGGACGCGGTTTTGCGGTTGTTGCCGATGAAGTCCGCAAACTTGCTGAGCGCACTACAAAAGCAACAAAGGAAATTGCAGAAACTATAAAAGCAGTCCAAACCGAAGCCCGGGTTGCAGATACTTCGATGATTAAGGCAGATAATTCTGTTAAAGAAGGAATAAAACTTAATGCCGAAGTTGAAAAAGTACTTAACGATATTTACAGCAGCGCCGAACACGCTTCAAGTCAGATTGAACAGGTAGCTGCAGCCAGCGAAGAACAATCAACTGCTGCCGAACAAATCAGCAAAAATATTGAATCGATAAATGCTGTTATTAACGAAGCATCCAGTATGCTTCAGCAGGTTGCGCAGGCTTCGGAAGATTTAACAGGATTAACAGACAAATTAATTCAATTGATTCAGAATTTCAAAATGGATGACTCGGTATCTTTAGTCCACAATTCAAGGTATCCGAAACGATAATTTGTTTGTATTTAAATTGTTTATACTGGAATCCTGCTTGTGTTATGAGTAGGATTTTTTATTTGATTTAAGCGAAAATGAAAATTCCGAACCTTTATCTAGTAAGCTTTTTACTGATATTTTAGATCCGTGAGCTTCGAGGATGTGTTTTGTAATTGCAAGTCCAAGTCCGGTGCCGCCAATTTTACGCGAGCGGGCTTTATCAACTCTGTAAAATCTTTCGAAAATCCTGTCAATATCTTCGGGAGGAATTCCAATGCCTGTGTCTTTTACAGAAATTTTTATTTCATCTTGCAAAATTTCCGTTAAAATTTCAACTTTGCCTTTGTCGGTATAGCGGATTGCATTTTGTACTATATTGGAGAGAACCTGCCTTATTCTTTTCCTATCTGCACATACATTAATATTTTCCGGATTTTTATTAAGAATTAATACAATTCCTTTTTTTTGTGCAGATGTTTCAAATTCACCGAATATCTCAATTAAAAGTTCAAAAAGGTTAAAAGAAATGAATTCAAGTTTCATTGTTCCAGATTCTATTAAAGAAATATTTATTAAATCGTTTAATAAAACATTTAAACCTTCGGTACGATTTAAAGCTTTTTGAAGGAAATTTTGCCTCATCGCAGGATCTTCAACTTTACCATCCAAAACAGTTTCTAAAAAACCTTGTATTGCAAAAATAGGTGTACGAAGTTCGTGTGAAACATTTGCTAAAAAATCGCGGCGCGAGTTTGCAAGTTTCTGTAGGTTTTCAAAGTCTTGTTGCGAACGCCTCACCATTTTTTTTATTTCATCTTCCAATCCCTTTAGCTCAATATCTAATTTTATTTCATCCGAAGAAGATATTTCATTTTTACGTATTTTTCTGATAATAGAGGTTATTGTTCTTATTTCCGTATTTCGCCTTTTCCCTATAAACATAATTTGTACAAATATTAAAACGAATAAAGCCAAAGCGGAAAGCCAATAATTATAAGCGCTGTAAAACACGAACATCAGGAAAAATATTCCGTAAGAAATTGCAAATTCGCGCGCGTATATTCTTGCAGAAAAATAACTCTCTTTAATCTGTTTTAGAAACCCGGAAACGATAACCAACTCCTTTAAGTGTTTCAATTAGATCGGCATATTCACCAAGCTTTTCGCGGATCTTTCGGATATGAACATCAACGGTTCTTTCAACAACAAAAACATCATTACCCCATATTGTATTTAAAAGTGTTTCGCGTGGGAAAACTTTTCCTGGATGTTCGGCTAAAAACGAAAGTATTGAAAATTCTTTTTTAGGAAAAGTAATTTCTTCCCCTTCAAGAAAAACAAGATATTGCTCTTTATTTATCAGAAGCGGTCCATATTGTATAATTTTTAATTCGTCATTCGAAATCTCTTCCGTCCGGCGTATAACAGAATTAACGCGAGCAATTATTTTTCTTTGAGAAATGGGTTTAAGAATATAATCTTCCGCGCCAAGTTCAAGTCCGTGTATTTCATCAAGTTCGCCTGTTTTTGCTGTGAGGAAAATAATAGGGAGTTTTTCATACTCCTTAACAGACCGTATTTTAGAAAAAACCTGGTATCCGTTCATTCTTGGCATCATTACATCTAAAATAACAAGATCGGGTTTTTCATTTAATCGTTTTAAGGCTTCTTCGCCGTCATTTGCAGATATAACTTTATACCCGTTTTGTTCGAGGTTAAACTGTAGGAATTCAATGATATCCTGTTCATCATCAACCAGAAGAATTTTCTTTTGCATTATAAGGTTTTACTTAAAAATTTAATAATTATTTAACAATTTAACACCCGTATTTTACAATTCGGTTACATTCAAATTCTTTCTTAAAATTATTGAAAGATTAAATTCTCGGCAATACTTGTTTTTTTAAACCTTTCATCTGCCTGATTTCTGTACTCCGAAAAATTGAGATTGATTATTACTTCTTTTATATCAATCGTTTCTCCTGTTTCAATTTTCTGATATTTAATTGTTTCCGGATAATTGTTGTCAATTGCATCTGCAGCATTTACAAACATAATATTTTTCTTTTCATAAAAATTTGCCTTGTGCAAATGCCCGTGCAAAACCATTTTAATTCCTAATTTTAACAATTGCTTAACTATCCGCTTTTTATCTTTAAGTTTCATAGTGCTTTTTTCAATTATGCCCCAAAACGGATTATTTAACGATTTTGTGTCTTTTTGATATTTTGAAAAATGATGATGAACAAGTGCAATTTTTAATAATCCATCGCAGTTAGTTCGTTTTATTAAATTTTTCAAGTCATTTATTTGCAGTTTCGAAATTTTTCCGTTTGACGCCATGGGATTTTTGATAAGAGAAAACGGAGCTACAGAGTTTAAACCTATTAAAACTGTGTTGTCAAGTTTCTTTATAAAAGGGTAATATGTTTCACCACCCGGAAAAAGACAATCATCATAAAGTTCTTTAAAATATCCGTAAAATTCTCTTACTTTTCTGTTAAAATTAGTTTTTCTGCAATTTCCAGGAAAATTGATAACATCTTCGGCAGTAACAACACCTCCAAAAATATCGTGTTTACCAATAACTATTGTTGCTTTTTTCGAATCGAGTAATCCGTATTTTTCTAAGACTTCTCTGAAGCTCATAAAATCATCCTTATTAGATGTATGCGAAATATCACCTGTAATTACAAGATGGTCGAATTCTTCATTTTTAAGATGATTAAAAAGTTCTATTGTTTTATAAAGGTTTTTGCCGTCATAAGGAAGACAAATATGCGGGTCGGAAATATGAATAATTTTCATTTAAACCAATTTTTTGTGCAAAGTTAAAAACACAATGTTAAATAAATATTATCGAATAGTTAACTAAACATTAATTCTGTTTCTGTTAACATTTTGATAATGTAAGCTTAATAATTCGTTAACACATCTCTGCAAAATATTTCAAACATTTGGTAAGCAAAAAAGCACGTTATCAGGTTTTATGAAAAAAATACTTTTTATATGCGGTTCGCTTAATCAGACTATTATGATGCATAAAATTTCGCAGCATTTGGAAAAAGAATACGAATGTTACTTTTCGCAGTTCTATACAGATGGATTTTTGGAATTGCTCAGGAAAGCAGGATTTCTTAATTTTTCTATTTTAGGCGGAGAATTTTTCAGGCAGACAACAGATTATCTTGTAAAAAATTATCTTTTAATTGACTATCAGGGAAAATATAATGATTACGATTTAATTTATACCTGCTCTGATTTAATAGTTCCAAAAAACATTCAAAATAAACCTGTAATTCTTGTTCAAGAAGGGATGACGGACCCGGAAAATTTTATGTATTATTTTGTAAGAATTTTGGGATTACCCCGTTTTTTTGCCAGCACATCAACAAACGGACTTTCTGATATGTATAATCGTTTTTGCGTAGCATCCGAAGGCTATGAGAATTTTTTTGTTAGTAAAGGCGTAAAAAGAGAGAAAATTGCTGTTACCGGCATTCCAAATTTTGATGATGCAGAAAAATACTTACAAAACAATTTTCCTTATAAAGATTATGTTCTTGTAGCAACTTCCGATTCCCGCGAAACATTCAAATACGAAAATAGAAAAAAGTTTATCCGGAAAGCATTAAAAATAGCTGACGGAAAACAAATAATTTTTAAACTTCATCCAAATGAAAATGTAACCCGGGCAAAAGCCGAAATTAATAAATACGCTCCCGGCTCTTTAATTTATTTCAATTGCGATATTAATCCGATGATTGCTAATTGCAGTATTTTATTTACCAGATTTTCTTCGGTGGTTTATATAGGAATGGCATTGGGGAAAAAAATCTATTCTGATTTCGACACAAATAAACTTATGCAATTATTACCGATACAAAACGGTGGCATTTCATCGAAAAAAATTGCCGAAGAAGGGAAACAACTATTAGAAAATTGTGAAATTGTGAAATTAAGAAAAACTGAATCTTTTCCAAATTCAAAAAGTTATTCCAAACCAATTTTTATTAAAGGAATTATTTAATATGTTAAATATAGTAACTGTTATTCAAGCTCGAATGTTATCAACAAGATTAAAAGGAAAAGTTTTACTCCCTTTACTGGATGAACCTTTGCTGATAAGAATGATTGAAAGAGTTTCTTCAACAAAAAAAGTGGGGAGAATTGTTGTTGCTACTACCACAGATAAAGAAGATGATGCAATTGCTGAGTTGTGTGCATCTAGGGGAATTGATTTTTACAGGGGAAATCCAACAGATTTATTGGACAGACATTTTCAGGTTGGAATAAAATATTATGCCGATGCAATCGTCAAAATTCCATCGGACTGTCCTCTTATTGATCCGCGGATAATTGACAAGGTAATAAGATACTACGAAGCATGCTATCGTAAATTCGATTTTGTTAGCAATCTTCATCCTGCTACTTTCCCCGATGGGAATGATGTTGAAGTAATGTCGATGGAAGCTCTGGAAAGAAGCTGGCTGGAAGCTTTTAAAAACTATCAGCGTGAACATACCACACCGTATATGTGGGAAAATCCGTCAAAATTCAAAATAGGCAATGTTGAATGGGAAACCGGATTGGATTATTCGTTGAGTCATAGATTTACAATAGATTACTACGAGGATTATCTTTTTATTAAAAGGGTATTCGAAGAATTATATCCTGTCTCTAAAATTTTCCGATTAGAAGAGATTTTGAGATTATTAGATAATAAACCTGAAATATCAAGTATTAACAAACAGTTTTGCGGATCCTACTGGTACGACAATCACATTTCCGAAATTAAAAACATTGAAGATTATTTAAGAAAAAAACACGTATCCCAATATGAAAAAAGAAGAAATAACATCGTTGCATAGAACTGCACAAAATGTAAGAGAAGAAATTATAAAACTTACTGCCGGGGGCGGCTGTTTTATAGGGGCTTCACTTTCCTGTGTAGAATTAATTGTCTATTTGTATAAAGTCTTTCTCAATCTGGAAATTCAGCAACTAAACAATCCGGAAAGAAATTATCTTTTTCTTTCGAAAGGGCACGATGTGCCTTCTCTTTATTCTATGTTTACGGAACTTGGCTGGTTTGAAAAATCGCGTTTGCTAAACCATTTGAAAACCAACGACCACATATATTGGCATCCCAACAGAAAAATACCGGGAGTTGAATTCCATTCTGGCTCACTCGGGCATTTGCTTTCAGTAGCAATGGGTGTAGCAATCGACTGTAAAATAAAAGGTTTTACCAACAAAATAATTGTAATTCTCGGAGATGGCGAGCTTAACGAAGGTTCAATTTGGGAAGGATTGCTTGTTGCTTCGGCATATAAACTGGATAATTTGATAATTGTAGTTGACAGAAATAAATTTCAGGCAAATGAAAGAACCGAAGAACTTATACCGCTTGAACCACTTGCTGATAAATTTAAAGCTTTCGGATGCAATGTTCAAAGAATTGATGGTCATAGTTTTGTTGAAATAAATAATGCATTTAATTCTTTAGATTTTAACTCACATAAGCCGTCTGCTATTATTGCCGATACTATCCGCGGAAAAGGTTTGCCAAGCATTGAAGAAAGGGCTGACAGATGGTTTTGCAAATTCACACACGAAGAAATTGAAGATTTACTTGTTGAATTAAAAGGCGGCGATAAAACACAACTAAGTTCCGAAACAATTATAGCTAGATAATATGAATTACGAAGAACTATTAACACAGATAACTTTATCTGACGATAAATTCATCATTCTCACTGCCGAAAACCGAGCAGCAATTCGCAATCTTCCGAAAATTTTAGGTAACAGATTTATTGATACCGGAATAACGGAACAAACTATGGTAGGCATTTCCGCCGGACTTGCGTTACGTGGAAGAATCCCAATAACACATGCATTGGCATCGTTTTTAACTATGCGCGCTTTTGAGTTTATCCGTACAGATATTGGAATTGGTCAATTGCCCGTTAAGCTTGTTGGAAGTTTTGCCGGATTTTTATCGGAAGCAAACGGACCGACACATCAGGCAATAGAAGATATTTCTTTAATGAGAGGAATACCCAAAATGAAAATATTCTGCCCTTCGGATGAAAACGATATGATTGAATGCCTTCCAAAAATCTTTGATTATAATAAGCCTGTTTATATAAGGTATAATAATCTACCTGCATTATTTGAACACAAACCATTTGAACTTGGACAGGCAGAATTGGTTACAGAAGGCAATGATTTAACAATTTTAAGCTATGGAATGATGGTACGAGAAGCTTTTATAGCTTCGGAATTGTTATCCGAAAGAGGTATAAATGCCAGATTAATCAATCTCCGCACTCTCAAACCTTTTGATGATGAAATAATTTTTAAAGCAATTTTTGAAACACCTGTTTTGATTACAATTGAAGATCACCTTAAAAAGGGCGGCTTGTATTCAATATTATGCGAGTTTATTGCAAAAAATAAACTTTCAACCGATCTTGAAGGAATTGCCCTAAAAAACCGTTGGTTTAAACCAGCACTTCTTAAAGATGTGCTTGCCAATGAAGGATTTACGGGACTTCAACTTGCCGACAGAATTGAACATTATTTAATAAATAAAGGCAGCATATACAATGAACGGAGTTAAATTTAACTTAAATTATCCTGTTATCAGCGAATCTGATAAATATTATGCTAGGGCAAAAAATTTAATACCCTCTGCAACACAAACAATGGCTAAAGGTCCTTCGCAGCACGTTAACGGAGTATCACCTAAATATCTTTTAAAAGGAAAAGGAAGTCACGTATGGGATGCTGACGGAAATGAATATCTCGATTATAACATGGCAATCGGCCCGCTTTCGCTGGGTTATTGCTACCCTGTAGTAGATGAAGCGATAAAAAACCAACTCGAGCAGGGAATAACTTTTTCTCTAATGCACCCGCTTGAAGTGGAAGTAGCAGAAATGATAAATAAAATTATCCCGAACGCAGAATCAATTCGCTACAGTAAAGGCGGCGCAGATGTTACAAGCGCTGCGGTAAGACTTGCAAGAGCTTTTACAAAAAAAAATAAAGTATTATGTTGCGGTTATCACGGCTGGCACGATTGGTATGTAAGTGTTACTAAACGAAATGCCGGAATACCTGAAGAAATCCAGAATCTTTCCTATACATTCAATTATAACGACATAAATTCGCTTGAAAAATCAATTGACAGCAATACTGCATGTGTTATTCTCGAACCAATGGTCTTTGAATATCCTAAAAACAACTTTTTAGCTGAAGCATCAGAGTTATGCAAAAAAAACAACATTTTGCTAATTTTTGATGAAATGTGGACAGGTTTCAGACTGGAAATAGGCGGAGCTCAAGAATATTTCAACGTTGTTCCCGATTTGGCTTGTTACTCTAAAGCCGTTGCAAACGGAATGCCTCTTTCGGTTTTAACCGGAAAAAGAGAAATAATGGATCTTCTGGATGACCAAGTATTTTTTTATAATACTTTCGGCGGAGAAGCTCTTTCACTTGCTGCAGCAAAAGCAACAATAAATGAAATTTGTAAAAATAATGTTCCCTCCTATTTGCGTAATCTGGGTGCAAAATTAAAAAACGGATATAACAAAATAGCCGGCGCAATGAATATTGAATTCTCGAAATGCATTGGTTACGATGCAAGAACAATGATTGCTTTTAATGAAGAATATAAGAACCCTCTCGAATTAAAAAGTTTAATGCAGCAGGAAATGCTTAAGCGGGGAATACTATGGAGCGGTTTTCATAATATCAGCTATTCGCATACAGAAAGTGAAATTGATTATACGCTCAACGTTTACGAAGAAGTGCTCTTTATTCTTAAAATGGCAATACGCGATAATAAAGTAAAAGATATGATTAAAGGAATTCCGGTTCAACCGTTGTTCAGGAAAACAAATGTTTTTAATAATGAATCTCCCCGCCGCAAGCAGCGGGGTATCTAGTTGATAGTCTCTTTTACAAAAAGTTGTAACTCTCGACGCAAGCGTCGGAGAATTAGACATTAAACCAGTAAAAGCAGATAAATAATATGAACGATTTTTCATTGAAAAATAAAGTTGCAATAGTAACCGGCGGATGCGGTTTGCTCGGCAAACAGCACTCTCTGGCATTATCCGAAGCAGGGGCAAATGTTGTAGTTATAGATATTGATATTATTGAAGCAATTTCTGCCTCGGAAAACTTAGATACTGTTTCCGTTGGATTCGGCTGCGATATAACGGACCGGGAGCAGGTTGTTCATGTAAGGGAAAAAATTCTGGACTATTTCGGACGAATAGATATACTAGTTAACAATGCAGCAATAAACGATATGGTTGAGTGCCCGGCTGCCGAAATTGATTTATTGAGATTTGAAAATTATCCTGTAGATTTATGGAACAGATCAATTGCTGTTAATCTGACAGGAACATTTAACTGCTCGCAGATTTTTGGGAGTTATATGGCAGAAAATTCAGGCGGCAGTATTATTAATATAGCATCAACTTATGGAATTGTAGCCCCCGATCAATCAATTTATATGCGAGAAGACGGCAGTCAATTTTACTACAAACCGCCAGCATATTCGGCAACAAAAGGCGCAATTATTTCATTTACTAAATATCTTGCAGCTTACTGGGGTAAAAATAATGTGAGGGTAAATTCTCTTTCACCCGGCGGAGTTGAAAATATGCAGGACAAAGCTTTTATCGATAATTACTCGAAAAGAACTCCGCTTGGAAGAATGGCTAATCAAGAAGAATACAAAGGAGCATTGGTATACTTGGCAAGCAATGCTTCTTCTTATATGACAGGTGCAAATCTTGTTGTTGATGGCGGATGGACTTGCTGGTAAGGAGGATATTGTATGGTTACAAAAACCAAAAATATTAACGAAAAAGCTAAAAAAATAAAACTCGTTTTTACTGATTGCGACGGAGTTTTAACTGATACAGGAGTTTATTATTCCGATCGCGGAGAAGAATTAAAAAGATTTTCACTTCGGGACGGAATGGGGGTTGAAAGGCTGCGCGAAATTGCAAAAATAGAGACAGGAATAATTAGCGGAGAAGATATTCAGCTTTTAAGAAAACGCGCCGAAAAACTACAAATAAAAGAAGTTCACCTGGGTATTAAGAACAAAATTAAAAGAATACGGGACATTGCAACAAAATATAATATAAGTATCAAGGAAATTGCTTACATAGGCGATGACATAAACGATGTTGATGTTATGCGTGAAGTAGGTATCAGCGCTTGTCCGGCTGATGCAACTGATTTTGCCATAAATGCCGCCGATGTAATCTGCACTCAAAAAGGCGGGCATGGAGCCTTTAGAGAATTTGCAGAGTTTATAATCAATGCAAAACTAAATAATTGAGAAAAGGTAAAAAATGAGAAATAAAATTGAAATCGGGAAGAAATATATTGGCAGTGGTGAACCGGTTTATATAATTGCAGAAATTGGAATTAACCATAACGGCTCTTTGGAAATAGCAAAAAAAATGATTGACGGAGCTGTTTTTGCAGGATGCAACGCTGTGAAATTCCAGAAAAGAACTCCTGAACTTTGCGTTCCTAAAGATCAGTGGTATATTGAACGCGATACCCCTTGGGGAAGAATGACATATATTGATTATAGATACAAAGTTGAATTCGGGCTTGAAGAATATGCTGAAATTGATAAACATTGCCGCGATAAAAAAATTGACTGGTTTGCTTCCTGCTGGGATGAAGAAGCAGTTGATTTCATTGAACAGTTCGATCCGCCGGTTTATAAAATGGCTTCGGCTTCATTAACAGATTCTGAATTGCTGCTAAAAGTAAAGGAAACAGGTAAACCGATTATGCTCTCAACAGGAATGTCTTCTCCTGATGAAATTAATGCTGCAGTTTCACTATTAAATATGGATGAACTTCTAATCGCTCAATCAACTTCCGCTTATCCATGCAATTTGGAGGAGTTAAACCTTTTAGTAATCAGAGCTTTAAAACAAAAATTTCCGAAATACCCGATTGGATATTCGGGTCACGAAACAGGACTTGCCCCGACTATGGCAGCTGTTGCGCTCGGCGCTAATTTTATTGAAAGGCACATTACCCTCGACCGTGCTATGTGGGGAAGCGATCAAGCTGCATCTGTTGAAATTGTTGGATTATATAAATTAGTTCAGAATATCCGCGATATTGAGAAATCGCTTGGTAACGGTGTAAAAAAAGTGTATGAAAGTGAAAAGAAAGTTCTGGCAAAACTTAGAAGAAAAAAATCCGAAATTTTAATTTGAGATAATATGAACTGGTTATATTTATTAATTGCAAGCGTACTTGAAATTGGTTGGGTTATCAGCCTAAAATATACCGAAGGCTTTACCAAATTTGTCCCGATTTTATTTTATGCTTTTTTCGGCTTTTTCAGCGCATTCTTTTTTTCAAATTCCTTAAAAACAATTCCGCTCGGTATTGCATATTCAATTTGGATGGGAATTGCTGTAATTGGAACAACAGCTGCTGAAATTGTAGTTTTCAATAAACCCTTTCATTCCGGCAAATTGCTTTTTGTAACTTTGATAATCATTGGAATTATCGGATTAAAAATGTCGACAGCAGCAAAATAGGAAACCTTATGGATGAAATAAATCTTAAAACATTATTTGAAACACGATATTCCGGTTACTGGAACAAGCAGCCGAAATTGATTAAAAAGATAATCCTGAGTTCTTTGGGCAGACTTTTATGGTTAAAAGAAATAAACTTGTTTATAAATGAACATAAAGATAAAAAGGATTTTGCATTTATTGACGAACTGTTTGAAACCCTTAATTTTTCTTTTTCAATAAATAACAGGGATATTAAAAGAATTCCATCGGAAGGAAGACTTATAATTGTTTCAAACCATCCGCTGGGCAGTCTGGATGGACTTGCATTATTAAAGGGCATTTCGGAAATACGCAAAGATGTTAAAATTGTTGCAAACGATCTTCTTCTGAATATTGACAACTTGAATAATCTTTTTATTCCTTATAATATTGAATCGAAAGGTATGCAGCGTGAAAGTATTGAATTGATAGGGAACTCTTTGACGAATGAAGAAGCAGTAATTATTTTTCCGGCAGCAGAAGTTTCAAGGTTAAAATGGCTTACTGTTACGGATACAAAATGGCATAAAGGAGCAATCTATTTTTCGCGGAAATTTGAAAGTCCGGTGTTGCCTGTATATATAAACGCCATAAATTCAACTCTGTTTTACATTCTTTCCGCTATAAATAAAAGATTTTCCACGTTTCTGCTTCCGGGCGAAATGTTCAGAAAGCGAAACAGCACTATTAATATTTATATCGATAATCCAATCCCGGCAAAAGCTTTTGAAAGAAATTACTTAAAAACTTCGGCAATGATAAATCTTTTGAGGAAACATATTTATAACATCGGGAAAAATAAGCCGGGCATATTCCGAAGTGAAAAAAATATTATT